>Ga0164241_10000485_pt1 | contig 72511 bp, 53 predicted proteins | sample OricomyardsoilBY_FD_108780 | JGI IMG/M metagenome (GOLD analysis project Ga0164241, IMG submission 108780) | Backyard soil microbial communities from Emeryville, California, USA - Original compost - Back yard soil (BY) | ecosystem: Environmental > Terrestrial > Soil > Unclassified | place: USA...
TGGTCAGAACTTGTGGATCGAGACGCGCGACTCTGGCACGGCCGCGATGGGCACGGCGGGCAGCGGCGGTCGCGGCGCGACCTCGGCCGGCGCGCTGGAAGGCTCGAACGTCGACCTGGCCGAAGAGTTCGTGGGCCTGATTCAACATCAGCGCTCTTTCTCTGCGAACTCCAAGACCATCACGACGGCTGACGAGATGCTCCAGGAGCTCATCAACATCAAGCGGTGATGACTAACGAGCGTTAGTTCCCAGCTCTGAAAGTACGGAGATGTCGGAAGAAGCCTCGGAGCCCAAGCCGGTGGAGAAGAAAAAGGGCAAGGGAAAGCTCGTCGGTATACTTGTCGCCCTAGCACTCATCTTGGGTGCTGGGGCGGCAGGAGCCGTGCTCGCTCCCAAGTACCTGGGTGGCGGCGACAAAGCCGCGCACAAACCGGCAGAAGGCGACGAAGAGGCTCACGGCGAAGGCTCCGCCGAGAAAGCGGAAGAGGCCGACGCCGAAGAAGAAGCCGATGAGGGCGAGAAGAAGCCCAGGAAAGACGCCAGCGACGTTCACGAGATTCAAGGGCTCGAATCCATCGTCGTGGATACGCGCTCGGCCGATGGCAACCTGCGCCACATCAAGGTGGGGCTGAGCATCGAGCTGAACGAGGGCATCAAAGAGGCGGAGTTCAAGGTCTATGTACCCCGCGCTCGAGAAGCCGCGATTGGCTACTTTCGCACGCGAGATTTCGAGCAGCTGGCCGATCCCAAGAATTTTACCCAAGTCGTCAAAGATCTGAACAAAGAGATCATCTTGGCGGTGGGGAAGAGACGAGCGAAGCGCATCGTGATCACCGATTTCGTGGCCCAATAGGCGAAATATCCGATGCCAGCCTTCGCCGAAGCGGAAGACAACCTGAGGCGCGTCGACCTCACGGGGCGAGAACGGCACCTGAAAGGTGCCATGTACGCGATGAGTCACGTGGCCCAGCGCTTCGCGCGCGGCGCCCGTAAGACCTTGCCGTTCCTGGTCAAGCGACGCGCGCGGCTCGTTCCCGAGCCCGTCTGCATCGTCGATCTCGGCGCCGAGCGGGTCGTCGAGCGAGGCCCCATCTTCGAGATCATGCTCGAAGCCGAAGACGGCCCAGCTTGGGCCTGCTTGTCCCTCGGCCCCGAGGCCCTCAGCGTGATGCTGGAAGGCGCGCTCGGCGGCAGCGAGAAGAACCCCTCCAGCGGAATTGGCGCCGATTTGACGCTGGCGCAGGCGGCCCTGGTCGGTAAGTTGGCGCGCCGCCTGGCCCAAGACTTTGCCGACGCCGTAAAGAGCGAGGTCGGCATTTCGCTGCGCCCCACCTCGGCCCGCAGCATTCCGGCCGGCGACGAGCGTGACGCGGGCTTTGCCGATGGCCTGCGCTCCGAGTGCGCGTTCGAAGGCATCTCGAACGATGCCCGGATCTCCATCGCCATGGGCGCGGAAGCGCTCGAGACGGCCTCGAAGGACCAGAGCGAGGAAGACGAAGACTCGAGTGATCCGCGCATGGCCGAAGCGCTGTGCGAGGTCCCGGTCGAGGTCACGGCCGAGCTCGGGCGAGTGCGGCTAGGCTTACGTCGGGTGCTATCGCTGGAGGTGGGACAAGTCCTGCGTCTGGCCACCGCGGTCGATGACCCGGTCATCGTGCGGGTTGGCGGCCTCGAGAAGTTCCGGGGAGCTCCCGTGATTTCGCGCGGACAGGTCTCGGTCGAGATTCGCGGTCGGCACGAAGATTGAAATAGGCGTCGGTATGAACGAACCGAACGCGCGTGGCCCGCAGGACCGGGGCCAGGAACCTCAACCCGAGCCGCGTTCGGTGACGCCCCTTTCGGCGCCGCCGGCCGACCTCACGCCCAACCGCGGCGGCGGCGACACGCTCAGCTTCGTGATGGACGTGCCGGTCGAGGTCACCATCGAGCTTGGTCGAAAAACCGCGAAGATTGGCGAGGTTTTGCGGCTCGGGCCGGGCTCGATCTTGGAGCTCTCCAAGGCCAACGGCGAGCCGCTGGACGTCTACGTGAACAACCGGCTGATCGCCCGCGGTGAAGCGGTGGTGGTCGGCGAGCGCTACGGCATTCGGCTCACCGAGGTCTTGGTGGGCGACGAGCGCGGCGCGCGGGGTTCAAAGGAATGACACCTCTGCGCCAAGGTTTCCACGCTGCTGTGGTGCTCGCGGGCTTGGCCTTCGCGACGCCTACCTTGGCCGAGCCGCTCGCACCCATCGGCCCGCCCACGGCCGCCGACGCGGCCGCGCTGGTGGCGGCCGAAGCTCCGCCGCCCGCTCCGCCGGCCGCCGCGGCGGCTGCGCCCGCAGGCGCGGCGTCCGCCAAGCCACCCAGCTGGCTCGCGCCGCGGTCTGCCCCCAAGCCCGTCGCGTCCGGGCGCTCCGCGATTCCGTCGCTCGGCCGCCTGATCGGGCTCCTGCTCGTCATCGGTACGCTGGGGGGCGCCACGCTCTATTACAAACGCCGCGGCGCCAAGAGCGTGACCAAGCGCGTGACGCCAACCAGCCGGCTCTCGGTGGTGTCGTCTACCCGCATCGGGCCCAAGGCTCACGCGGTCGTGATCTCGGTCAACGGGCGGCAGATGCTGCTCGGCGTCACCGACGCGACCGTGAAGCGGCTGGCTTTCATCGACGACGTGGAGAGCGAGGAGCGAGAGCTGGAGCGTGAGCCTGCGCCGGCCCGGCGCGCGCCGAGCGCGACGCGGGGCGCCGCCATCGCGGTCCGCACCGTCACGCCCGAGCCGGCCCGCAGCGGCGCGTTCTCCGACCTGCTGAAGACCGCGTTCGGTAAGCGCGAGCCCGCCCGCGAGCCTGACGCCGCCTCGATTCTCGCCGCCGAGACTCAGGACACGGTCGGCGGCAAAGCGGTGGCTCCGAATCCGGCCAACGTGCGCATGCTGGACGTGGAAGGTCAGGCCCAAGGCTTGATTCGGCGTCTGTCTGGACCCCGGACATGAACCCTTCTGCGACCCTGCCCGTGGCCAACGTACCCGGGCTGCTCGAGCAGAGCACGCTCGCGCCGCCGTTGAAGATCCTGCTGGTCCTCACGTTGCTGGCGCTGCTGCCGGCGATCATTTTGACTACGACCTCGTTCGTCCGCACCGTGGTGGTGTTGTCGTTCGTGCGTCAGGGGGTAGGGGCGCAGTCCAGCCCGCCCAGCCAGGTGATCATCGGCCTGTCGATGTTCCTGACTCTGTTCACGATGGCGCCGGTGGTGGACCAGATCAAAGCGGTCGCCGTCGATCCGTACATGGCGGGGAAAATGACCGACATTCAGGCGTTCGAAGCGGGCAGCGTACCGCTCAAGCGCTTCATGCTCCGGCAGACGCGCGAAGCCGATCTGAAGCTCTTCTACGACGCCACGGCGACGGCGTTGCCGCAAGGCCCCGACGACGTACCGCTGCGCTTCGCCATGCCCGCGTTCGTGATTTCGGAGCTTACGACGGCGTTTCAGATGGGGGTCATCATCCTGCTCCCATTCCTGGTCGTCGACTTGGCCGTCGCGTCGCTGCTCATGAGCATGGGCATGATGATGGTGCCGCCCGCGACCATCTCGCTCGTGTTGAAGCTGATGCTGTTCGTGCTCGTGGACGGCTGGAACCTCGTCGCTGGCTCCATTTTGCGGAGCTACACATGAAGACGCGAGCTGAAATCTACGCCCGGCGGGGGGAAAAGTGACGACGGACGGCGCGGTCGAGCTGTTTCGCAACGCCATCCTGCTCACCTGCTTGATCTCCGGGCCGGCGCTGTTCGCGGCGTTGGTGGCGGGCTTGATCGTCGGCGTCTTGCAGGCGGCCACTCAGGTGAACGAAGCGTCCATCAGCTTCGTGAGCAAGCTGCTCGCGGTCGGCCTGACCTTCGCCATCCTCGGCTCTTGGAGCATGAACCAGCTGGTCGAGTACACGACTCGCGCCATCCAGAACATCGCGGACGTGACCCGCTGATGGGGGCCTGAGAACATGGCCGGGCTCGATCTCTTGATCCGCAACGAAGCCGGGTTGCTCGTGCTGGAAGCCATTCGCATCTCGGCCATGGTGATCATCGCGCCGCTCGGCTTCACGCAGGCGCCGGTGCGGGTGAAGGCCGCGCTGGTGGTGCTCTTGACCTTGGCCGCGCACGGAGATTTCGGGCACGTGCTCATCAGCGAGGCTCCGGTGGAGGGCCTGGCGTTCTCGGCCGCCAACGAGTTCGTGCTCGGCTTGGCCATTGGGGCCGTGCCGCGGCTGATCATCGCGGCGGTGGAGGTCGCGGGCGAGGAGATAGCCCCCATGATGGGGCTCGGCGTCGCGCAGATCTTCGATCCTACGTCGCACGCGACGCAGAACGCCATCACCTCCATCTTGCGCAATTTAGCGGTGCTATTGGGCGTGCTCGTCGGCCTCCACCGCGTGGTGATCGGCGCCGTGATCGGCAGCTTTCATGCGGTCCCGGCCGGGTCCATCCGCTCGGTCAGCAACTTGACCGAGATGATGATGACGCTCACCAACGACGCCATCACGACCGGCGTCAAAATGTCGATTCCGATTTTGGCCGTGCTGCTCGTGACCCAGGTAGCTCTGGCGTTCGTGTCGCGCGCCGCGCCGGCCATGCAGGTCTTCTCGATCGGGTTTGCCGTCACGACCGGGGTGGGGGCGCTGCTCTTGTTCTTGACGTTGCCGGACTTCGGCTACGACGTCGTCGCCGAAATGTCGCGCGCCGGCGAGCGCATCGAAGCGCTCGTCTTGGCCGTGAAGGAGCCATGAGCCATGGCCGACGGCAGCGATGACGACAGCGAGAAAACAGAGGACCCATCCCCAGATAGACGCAAGCAGGCGCGGGACGACGGCCAGTTCGCCCGCGCCAAGGACGCCGGCGCCGTGGCCGCGACGGTGGCCGTGCTGCTCGTGCTCAACGGCACGTCCGACGACTTGATCAGCAGCGTGCGCGAGTTCTGCCTGCTCTGCTTTCGTGACCCACTGCTGCTGGTGCGTGGGGATATGACGGTCGTGCTGTCGCAAACGCTGAAGGTGCTCCTGCTGGCCTGCATGCCGGTGGGCCTGTTCGCCTGCGCGGCCGGCATCGCCGCCGGCTTCGCGCAGGCGGGCTTTCACCCGAGCTTCGACGCGTTGGAGCCCAAGTTCGAGCGGCTCGACCCGATCTCGTCTCTGCCCAAGCTGTTCAGTCCGAAGGAAGCCTCGGTGAACATCGCGCTCGGAATCTTGCGCGTCGGGGTGGTGACGGCGGTAGCCTATTCGGTGCTCGAGAAGGAGTTTCCGCGGCTGGCGGTGGCCTCACGCGGCACGCTCAGCATGGCGGCCGTGCAGATCGGCGCGGTGACGTTCCGCGTCGCCATATGGTGCACGTTCGCGCTCGGGGTGCTGGCCGTCGTCGACTACGCGCAGTCGTGGTGGAAACACGAAAAATCCATCAAAATGTCGCGGCAAGAGCTGAAGGACGAGAACAAGAACCAGGAAGGTAGCCCGCAGATCAAGCAGCGCCAGCGGCAGCGCGCGCGCGAGCTGTCGAAGCGGGGCATCCGCAAGGCGCTGAAGGAAGCGACGGTCGTGGTGACCAATCCGACGCACGTCGCGGTCGCCCTGCGTTACCACCCCGCGGAGGGCGCGCCGGTCGTGGTGGCCAAGGGGTACGACGAGGTAGCTCAGCACATCAAGCGGCTCGCGAAAGACCTGGGCGTGCCGACCGTGGAGAACGTGCCCTTGGCGCGCGGCTTGGCCGAGAAGGTACGGGTCGGGCGCGTCATCTCGGGCGAGTTCTACGCGGCCGTCGCCGAGGTGCTGGCCTTCGTCTATCGCATCCGCGGCCGCGGCCGTGGCGTCCGCGCGTAGGCCGGCCTCTCGTCGTCCTCGTGAAGACGCGAGCACCCGAGGGCGCGCCCACGGAGGTAGCGGTCAGCCCCAGCGTTGATCGACGAACGCGCTGGTGACGCGGTAGATGCAGGTGTCGGCGCCGTCTTGGAAGCACTGCGTTTGCGTGACGTTGCACGCGCAGCCGACGGTCAACAGCGCCTCGGTCAAGATGCCCTGTTCCATGACGCAGTGGTGGGCGGTGTTCTTCTCGATGTCGCACAGGCCTGGCTCGAAGCGCAGCACCTTCCAGCCACCGATGCCGCGGCCGCGGTTGGCGTGGTGATACATACCGTCGATGCCGTAGAGGATGTCGCGCGCGGTCTTGGCGACCAGAACGACGCGCTCCTTGTGCGACGTCTGAAAGAGCTTGCGGCCCATCTGCATCAAGCCGTACCGCCCGACGTGCGCCTCCAAGATCTCCATCAGCCCGAGCAGCCACTCGATGGGGTACCAGCCGTCGGGCTCCACGGTCTTCAGGCGATCCGCCTCTTCTTTGCCCAACACTTGCTCGGGCAACTTGAGGATCTTGAGGACGGCCAAGATGTCCGAGCCGAGCGTGGTGTGATCCTCCCCGAAGTAGCCACGAGGCCTTCTGACCGGCATCGACCCACGCTACCGAACGTTGGGCGGCCGCACCAGCACCGCGGCCATTCCAGCGCTTTTCGCGGCCTGGAGCCCCAGCACGCTGTCTTCGAACACCACGCATTCGGCGGGCGGCACGCCCATGCGTTCGGCCGCGAGCAAGAACATGTCGGGGGCGGGCTTACCGTGCGTCACGTCTTCGGCCGTGACCACGATCGAGAACGTCTCCGCGAGGCCGATGAGCTCCAGTGTTCGGCGCACGATCAGTCGCTCGCCGCCCGAAGCAACGCTGACGGGGCGAGTTGCCGCTACTTGCCGGGCCAAGGCGACGACGTCGGCGATGGGCTGCACGGTCTCTAGAAACCGCTCGTACTCTTGGCGCTGGCCGATGGCGACGCCTTCGGGATCGAGGCTGAGGCCGAACTGCGCGTTCAGCTCCCGAACCGTGTTCGACACCGTCATTCCGGCACGGCTCGTGAACAGCTCCCAATGGAAGTCGAACGTGGCCCCGTGCGCGGCCAGCGCGGCCAGCCAGGCGCGGTGGTGCACGACCATGGAGTCGGCCAGGGTGCCGTCGCAATCGAAGATGTAGCCGCTATACTGGCGCGTGAGAGGCTCGAAGGTCACGGGGCCCGCCATAGCACGGCCCGGAATTTCGGCCTATGGTCGGCGCATGCGCTTCGCCTGGCTGTTCTCGACGTCGCTTCGGCGCGGACTGCTGGTGCTCGGGCTGCTCTCGGCGGGCCTCGGGCTCTCTCCACGCGCGGCGGCGCAAGAGCTGCCGCGCGTCGCCGTCCAACGCCCGCTCCGGGTGGGGGGCGTGCTGGCCGAAACGGGCGAGCAAGATGTGATCGGCCTTTCGCGCGTCAAGTTCCAGGGCCTGATCGCGGCGGAGCTGGCCAGTGTTGGCTACCGGATTCAAAGCGACGAAGAGCCCCAGCCGGCCGCGTCGGCCCTGCCTGCGCTCACCCTCATCGGCTACGTCAAAGAGGAGATCTGCGATGACGAGGCGCCGTCGCAGTGTCGCGTGGCGATTCAATGGGAGCTGCAAGACGGGCGCGGAGTCGTGGCGTACCGAGCCATCACCAGGGCCGTCGAGCAGACGGACAGCCTCGAAAAGCTGCGCCGAGGCTTGATCGAAGGAGCCCTGCGCTCGCTCTTGCAGCGGCGCCGCTTTGCTCTGCAGCTCAGCGCGGAGAGCAAAGGCAAGCCGGCGCCTGCTACCGGGCCCTTGGGCTTCAGGCAGTGCCGTCGCGGCCTGGTCGAGCTGCCGCGGGCGGCCCGGGCCGCGGCTGCTTCGTTGGTGTTCGTAGAGTCTGGCAGCAACCTGGCGCTGGGCGCCATCGTCTCGGGTGACGGCTTGATCTTGACCACCGCCAGCAGCCTGGAGACCGGCGCGCCGCTGCGCGTTCGCTTCTCGGCCGAGCAAACCTGGCCCGCGCGCGTCGTGGCGGTGGAACGCAAGGCGGACGTGGCGGTGCTGCACGTGGCGGCCCACACCGAGGCCACCTGCTTGGTGGTTCGCGACGCGCCGCTCGCGACCGGGCAAGCGGTCTTCGGGGTCGGCTCCGAGCTGCGCGAAGATCGCGCCTTCTCGTTGGTTGGCGGTGTCGTGGAAGCAGCCGCCGAGGTGGACGGCCAGGCCACGATGCGTGTCGATCCGCTCTTGGCGCGGGGGATGGGCGGGGCATTGTTCGACGCCGAAGGCCGGCTCGCAGGCATCGTGACCTCGCCGAGCGGCCGTCTCCCCCAGGGCGGTGCTCGCGCGCTCGCGGCGCCGGCCGCGCTAGCGGCATTACGGCTCAAGCCCGCCGCCATTACCGACCCTCGTTTGCTCGAAGAAGAAGCCGAAAAGGCGCCGACGGTAGGCTACGTTCGCGATCGTGACGACCCGCCCTTCGCGTTGACCCGGCGCTACACGTACGGCACATCGACCAGCGCTCACCGCTTGCGTACGGGCGGTTGGGTCACGGCGGGGGTCGGGGCGCTGGGTGTCGTGGGCACCTGGGCAAAGTTTCGAGCCAGCCGCGACTTGTCGCCGGCGGCCCACGATCGCTTCGTCGTGCTGAACGACGTCAGCTGGGTCTTGCTGGGCTTGGGCGCGGTCGGAGTCGGGCTGTCGTACGCCTTGCCGCAGGGCCACGACGTGGTAGCGGTGCGAAGCGCGAAAGGCGGGCCGAGCGTGCCGTCGCGGCAGCTCTTCGTCGGGCTGCACGCGGGAGCAAGCGCCAGCGGTCTGCAGCTCGAGCTTGGCGGCCGAATGTAGCGCTGTACTTTGCCCGTGTGCGCCTGGCCCCAGCGGTAGATATTTCTTTCATTGTTCGCTGTTGGCAAATGCGCTGAGCTTCCGCGCAACCAATCAAACGCATGACTCGTCGGCCTGCGTCTCGCCTTCACTCATTCCTCCGCCTTGCCCTCTCGGCTTCTTGGTTGACGCTCGCGCTCCTTGCGAGCTGTGTCGCACAGGAGCCGTATGAGCCGGCGGGGTCGGCGGGCTCTGCATCTGCGAAAGCCGGCAGCGGCTCGGGCGGCCTAAAATTGACGGAGCCCGAGGGCGCCAGCTCCGGAGCGGGCGGCGACGAGAGCGTCGAGCCATCCGTGGTCGTCGACTGTCGCAGCTCGGAAGAATGCGCGCCACCATTGCCCTACTGCTCGGCCACCTTGGGTCGTTGCGTGGAGTGTGAGTCGAAGCGTAACTGCGACGGTACCGGTCGGGCGTACTGCGAGCCAAGAACCAGCCGCTGCGTACGCTGTCTGGCCAACACCCAATGCACCCCCGCCGCCCCCTATTGCGCCACGACGATCGGTGACTGCGTGGAGTGCTTGAGCAGCGAAAACTGCGGCAGCGCCGGGCTGGTCTGCGATCGTGACATCTTTCACTGTGTGCCGTCGTGCAAGAGCAACGCGGACTGCGCGGCGTCGCCGTCGACTCCGTTCTGCGATCCCGAGCGCAATCTGTGCGTTGCCTGCGTGAGTGACGAGGGCTGCCCGGCCACCGCCGCTCACTGCGCTCTCGAGACCAAGACTTGCGTCAAATGCTCGAGCGACGAACACTGCGCGACGCCCGTCCCCCGCTGTGACGTCAAGCAGCACGCTTGCGTGGAGTGCTTGTCGAGTCGCGATTGCCAACCCGGTGTTTCGTGCGTCGCGGGCGCCTGCGCGAATCCGCGCTAGGCCTCGAGGGCGGACCATCAGCGGCGCGCTGGTTCGCGGGCGCGAAATAGGCCTTCGCTCGAGCAGAGCCAGACGTCGTTCGCGTCGCGGCCCAACACCTGGGCCACCTGCCCGACGCCCTCGAGCTCGCGGAAGGCGCCGTCTTCGAAGCGCGCGGCGCCGCCGTCGCCCCCCAGCCACAGCGCTTCGGCGCTGGCCCAGAGCGAACGGGGACCGCTGATGGGAGCGGCGGACGAATGCCAAGCGCTGCCGTCGAAATGATGCAGGCGATTGGCGTCGTGCTCGACGACGCAGGCTTCGGGGCCGCGAATGAACGCGTCATCGGCCGTACGCCACGGTCCGGCCGGCAGCGGCTCCCAGCTCGTGCCCAAGCGCAGCAGGGTATTTCCCGCTACGCCCCAGCCCTGGCCGAGGGACAAGCCCACGCGGCTCAAATCCGCCGGCGCGGGAGCCTTGCTCCAGCCGCTGATTCGCTTGATCAGGCAGCCTTCGCCGGGCCTACACACGATTTCGGGGTCGGCGGTGCCGAGCAGCGCGACCAGCCCCGGACCGCCGCGCTTGCCCAGCGGGCCCAGCTCGTCGAGCGCGGGCTTCAGGCCTCCGGGCAGTGAGCGGTAGTAGCGCACCTCATCACCCTTGGGAGTACGAGCGGTGCCGGCCACGCGCACGCGGTAGTCGCGGCCGAAGAACACGCCGAGGCGCATGCCCGCTCCGCGCAGCGCTTCGGGCAAGGCTTCTTGGTGCTGGCCGCGTTTGTCCAGGACCGTTACGGCGTCGGCGCCGAGCGCGGCGACATAGGGCTCGCGATCGAGCCCCACGGCTCGGCACGGCGTGTCGAGCACGCGCTCGAGCACGGGGCGCGCGGAGGCGGGCGCCCCGACCAGCGATAGAGCGAGGACCGTGAGGCAGATGTCAAAGCATTGACGCGGTGTCATTCCGAGACTCGCTCCAGTGCCAGCCGTTTGGCTGTGGGCTGGCCAGGGCAGGGTAGGGGCCTTCGGCGCGCGGGAAAAGCGCCGAGTTTTTCGCGCGTTTTGCCCGACAAAGCACTGAACAAGCTGGCACGCTTCTCGCTACCGGTTGCGGCGTGAGCCAGGCTCCCGTGCCCCCTTCGACCGGCGACCGCAGCAACGGCGCCGAGCTCGCGATCGCGCTGGGCATCGTCGGCATCGTGCTGATGATGGTCATTCCGTTGCCGGGCGTGCTGGTCGACGCCCTGCTGGCCTTCAGCCTGGCGGTGTCGATCGGCGTGTTCCTGATCGGCCTGTTCATGGAAAACGCGCTGCAGTTCAGCTCGTTTCCCGCCGTGATTCTCGTGGCCACGCTGCTGCGCTTGAGCCTGAACGTGGCCACCACGCGGCTGATTCTGCTCAAAGGTCACGAAGGGCACGGCGCTGCCGGTCGCGTCGTCGAGACCTTCGGACGCATCATCGTCGGCGGCAACGTCGTCGTCGGCCTGGTTATCTTCCTGATTTTGGTCGTGATCAACTTCGTCGTGATCACGAAGGGCGCGGGCCGCGTCGCGGAGGTGGCCGCGCGCTTCGCCTTGGACGGCATGCCCGGCAAGCAGATGGCGATCGACGCCGATCTGAACTCCGGCAACATCAGCGCCGACGTGGCGCGCACGCGCCGCAAGGACCTCGAGCGGGAGGCCGATTTCTTCGGCGCCATGGACGGCGCCAGCAAGTTCGTCAAGGGCGACGCCATTGCCGGGCTCTTGATCACGTTCATCAACTTGGTGGGCGGCTTGATGATCGGCCTGGCCAACGGCATGACGCTGGCCAACGCCGCGGAAACCTTCTCGATCATGTCGATCGGCGACGCGCTGGTGTCGCAGATGCCGGCGCTCATGATCTCGACGGCGGCGGGCGTGGTGGTGACCCGCTCGGCGACCGGCGATCAGCTCGGTCGCGCGCTGCGCAGCCAGATGCTGGGCAGTCGGCGAGCCGTCGCCGCCACCGCCGGCATGTTGACGTTGTTCGCGCTGCTGCCGGGCATGCCCGCGTTGCCGTTCCTGGCCCTCGCGGGGGCGCTGGGGCTCAGCGCCCGCGCCGCCGGCAAGAAGGAGGAAGCGGACGCCAAGGCCGTGGTCTTGGCCGCCAAAGAGCCGATCAAGAAGCCGGGCTCGAGCGAAGAAATCGACGCCGCCTTGCCGCTCGACATCTTTGCGCTCGAGGTCGGCTACGAGCTGGTGCAGGCGGTCGATCCACAAATGGGCGGGAATTTGGTGGATCGCATCGCCGCGCTGCGCAAGCAGATGGCGCTCGATCTGGGCATCGTCATCCCGCCCGTTCACGTGCGCGACAACCTGCAGTTGCCGCCGGGCGTCTATCGCTTCCTCATGTTGGGCACCGAAATCGCCCGGGGCACCACTCGCGCGGGCCGCTTTCTGGCCATGGATGCCACCGGCAGCGCCCCGCCCATCGACGGTGAGGTCACCAAGGATCCGGCGTTCGGAACGCCAGCTCGTTGGATCCCGGCGCGCGATCGGGAGCTGGCGGAGGCGCTGGGTTACACCGTCGTGGACCATACGACGGTCATGGCCACGCACTTGTCGGAGGTCGTGCGCAGCAACGCCCACAACATCTTGGGCCGTACGGAGCTCAGCCACCTGTTCGAGGTGTTCCAACGCACCACGCCGAAGCTGGTCGAGGACTTGGTCCCGAACTTGCTCTCCAATGGCGAGGTGCTGCGAGTCATGCGCAATCTGTTGAAGGAAGGGGTCTCGATCCGCGACCTCCGCTCCATCCTGGAAGCGCTCACCGAGATCGCCCCCAGCACGCGCGATCCGGAGCAGCTCACGGAGATGACCCGGCAGCGCCTGTCACGGCAGATCACCGCTCAATTTACCGGCCATGACGGCACGCTGTCGGCCTTGGTGCTGGACGCTCCGGTGGAAGAGATGTTCCGTCGCTCGCTCCGCGAGATCGCCGCTGGAACGGGCGGCGCGCTCGACCCCGAGCTGGCCCGTCAATTGGGCCTGGCCTTGGAAGCGGCCGTCAAACGCATGGCGCAGGCGGGCCGTCCCGCTTGCGTGGTCGTGGCGCCCGACGTGCGGCGCTACCTGCGCGCCTTCGCCGAGCGGCGCTGTCCGTCGCTGTCCGTTTTGTCTTTCCGCGAGCTGGAGCCTGACGTGGCCATTCGTCCTTTCGAGACGGTTGGCCTCGGAAAGGTCGCAGCTTGACCAACTTTGCCGCCACCACCCCATACCTCGCTCTCGCCAGCGTAGGAGCCGCCTGAAATGTCGTACCAGAGTTTTCGAGGAGCAGATCTGCAGGAAGCCCTTTCCGCCGTGAAGGCAACGCTTGGGCCCAATGCGCTCATCGAGGGCACGCGGCGCGTGTCGAACGGCCGAGCGGGGGGCTTGGGGCAGCAATACGTCGAGGTGACGGCGGCGCCCCCGCAGGGCCTAAAATGGCCGTTTGCGCAGAAAGAAGCGCGGCCTCTGGAGCTGCCGCTGCGCGATCGAGCCGCCATGATGCTGCCCAACGGTGAGACGCGCTCGCTGCGGACGAAGACCAAGTTCGGCAGCGTGCTGGGGCTCGATAGTAGCGAGGTCGAGCGCGAGCTCACGTCGCTGCGGGCCATGCTCGAGGAGCTGAATCAGCAGCGCCCGCCGCGTGAACGCGCGCTCACTTTGCTGCACGCGCGCGGTATCGAGGGCAACCTGGCGCGCGAGCTGGCCAACGGCGCGGCCAAGCACGCCAAGAAGGGGAAGGCGCCCCTGACCGAATTCTTGCGTAGCCGTTTGGCCGAGCGCGTCGCGGTGAGCGGTAGCCTGATGCAGAGCCCCCACCGCACGCTGATCGCTTGCATGGGGCCGACGGGCGCCGGCAAAACTACTACGCTGGCCAAGTTGGCCGCCCGGGCGCGTCTTGATTTGGGACGTAGCGTTGGTGTGGTGAGCTTGGATACATTTCGGGTGGGCGCGGTGGAACAATGGCAGCGCTACGCCACGCTGATGGGGATTCCGTTTCAGGTGGCGTCCGACCGCGCCAGCTTTCGCCGCGCCATGGCCGAAATTTCCGCGGATATCGTGCTGGTCGACACCCCCGGCCGCTCTACGTCGGCTTCCAGCTGGGCGCTGCCGGACTGCCTTGCGGGCATCACCGAAGACCTGGCCAAGCACGCGCTGCTGGTGCTTCCGGCCTGGTTGCGCGCCAGCGACGTCGCGCGGGTCGCCGGGCTGTACGAGGTTCCAGCCGCCACGGAGATCGTCATCACCAAGTTGGACGAGACGGTGGAGGCAGGCGGAGTTTTGCACGCGGCCCTTCCCTCGAATATTCCGATAGCTTACCTTTGTAATGGTCCCCGGGTTCCCGAGGACATCCGGGAAGCATCGGTAGAGGCAGTAGTCGACGCCGTCCTCCCGGCAGATGCGTGAGTTGGGTTTGGAGTCTTTGGTGAGTCAGGCCCCCAGCCGAAGTGCCCACAAGGCGCAGAGCGATCGCGAGCTTTACGATCGTTACATGCCGCTCGTGCGGCGCATTGCGATGCGCACCATCCGCACGCTGCCGTCGACGCTGACGTTCGACGACATTCTGTCGGCAGGTTGGGTGGGCATGGCCGAAGCGCTACAGCGGCGCACCGGCGAGATGGAAGAAGAGCATTTCGAGGCCTACGCCTCGTACCGGGTGCGCGGCGCCATCCTCGATTATTTGCGGGTATTGGACCCACTCTCGCGCAAGCTGCGCGGGGCCTCGCGGCGCATCACCGAAGCCGCTTCGGAGCTCACGCAGCGGCTCGGCCGCACGCCGAACGAAGACGAAATGGCGGGCGAGCTGGGCTTGACCCTGCCCGCGTACCAAGAGCTGCTCACTGAAATTTCCGACGCTGGCTTCGCGCGGCTCGAGCTCTCCCCGGCGTCCGAGCCCGCCGATCACGACCCTTCTCCGGAGCTGCAAACGTCGCGCGCCGAGATCGTCGATTCGATCGCCAACGCCATCGACGACCTGCCCGAGCGGCTGCGCTTGGTCCTGGGTCTGCACTACCAAGAAGAGTGCAGCCTGCGCGAAATCGGCGAGGTGCTGGGGGTGACCGAGTCTCGGGTTTGCCAGCTTCACGCCGAGGCCGTGCACCTGATTCGAGCCCGGCTCGAGCGGCGCCCCACGCCGCGCCCGCGCGTCTAGCGAGGTTCCCGCTCCACTTAAGGAGAGCGGGGCCCGGCCGTTCTGGCGGTTACGGAGCGGTGTGGAGTTGCCTCGCGCAACTTTCCGCTGCTCCGGCCGGCAGAGGACGGCTGGCACTGCGATTGCAAGACCTGAAATAGCCTCCCGGAAAGCAACGCTCGGGACGCGCCCACCGACCAACCACCTCTTCAGGATCTCACCATGAACATCGAAAGCCAGCGATTCGGAACTCTCGACATCAACGAAGACGAGCTCCTCTCGTTCCCGGCCGGCGTGATCGGCTTCCCCACGGAGCAGCGTTTCGCGCTGGTTCCGCACCAAGGCAGCGGCTACATCGCCTGGCTGCAGTCGGTTTCGACGCCCGGGCTCGCGTTCCCTGTCGTCTCCGCGCACGCCTTCGGCGAAATGTACCCGGACGTGCCAGTGGGCGTCGCGGCGCAGGAAGCTGGGCTCGACGGCAACGAAGAGGCGCTGGCCGTGATGGTCGTGCTGTGCGCGTTGAACGGCCAGCCCGCGACCGTCAATCTCTTGGCGCCGATCGTGGTCAACGCGGCGACGCGCCGCGGAGCGCAGGTCATCCTGGAGGGTACCCGCTTCTCCACGCGTGAGTACTTTGCTCTGCCCGACGCGGCGCGCTCCAAGGAGCCTGCCAACGGCGACCAAGCCGTCACCTCCGCGGCCGAGTGATTTCCAGCAACTGGAAGGGCATGAGCGGTGTCAGCTTCGCTATCTCCTGGCAACTTCGGCAGCGACGAGAACGAGTGGTTCGGTGGTCGTGATCAGGACGCCGAGGAGGCAGCGAGCAAGAGCCTGGCCGCCACCGCGGCGCGCATCGTCGGCGCCAAGCCATTTCCGGTAGCAGCCAAGCGCCTCGAAGAGCTGACGCGCACCACCACCGCGCGCATCGAGCAGGTGGTGATGGTGCTGGAGAGCGATCCTGCGCTCTCGGCTCGCCTGCTCAGGCTCGTGAACTCGGCGGGCTACGGCCTGAAGGTCCGCTGCACCTCGGTGCGCCACGCCGCAGTGTTGGTCGGCACGCGGCGCTTGAACCAGGTAGCTACCACCGCTGCCATCTTGGACCTGTTCGAGAGCAGCAATACGCTAGCGGCGGAGCTGCTCGAGCACGCCGCGATCGTGGGCTCGCTGTGTCGCTACCTGGCGGTGCACTTGGGGCTGCCGCACGATGAGCTGTTTACGTGCGGCTTCTTGCACGACATCGGCAAGATCATGCTGCTCGACACCGAGCGCGAAGTTTATCCGGGCTTGTTGCGTGAGTTCGGCGGTAACGCCGACAGCGTGCACGAGCAAGAGCGCCGCGTCTTTGGCTTCGACCACGCGACGCTGGGCGCTCACGTGCTGACGGCGTGGAACATTCCGGAGCCGGTACCAAAGGTGATCGCCTGGCACCACCAGCCGGCGCGCGCCCTGCAAGACAGCTTGCTCTCGGCCATGGTGCAGACCCTGCGCTTGGCCGATCTCTTGGCCTACGAGCTCGGCCGTCGCCAGGAACAGGAGGGCATTCAGCTCGTCGCCGCCAGCGAGGCGGCCCAGTACCTGGACATCTCGGAGCCTCAAGTCGCGGCCATGTGGCACGACCTGATGAGCCTGCGTGATCGCAGCAAGGCGCGCTCGCACGGCGAGCCCGAGCTCGAAGCGGCGGACCCACGGCTGGAGGTCCCGCAGTCTCTGCGCCCTCGCGGTGGCTCGCTGTCGCCTCGCGCCAAGTCGAGTATTGCGCCGACGCGCGGCTCTATCTTTCCCACGGACTCCGATCCGCCTGGCTCGATTCGTCCGAGCGCCGAGCAAGCCGCCAAGGACTTGCCCTCGAATCTCTCGTGCGTGGTGTGCGGCGCGGGCAGCTACGGCAACCTGTGCCAAGCGTGCGGCGGCCACGTGTGCCCAACCCACCAGGCCGGCGCCGAAGAATGGTGCTCGCTGTGCGAGGACGAGTTCGCCGAGTTCAAGACGACCTACCGCCTGCCTCCCAGCGCGCTCACGGCCGCGGGCAGCGTCGTCATCTTGAGCTTGCTGGCCGCTATCGCTAGCGCGTGGAGCTCGGGCAACACGGGCTTTACGGCGCTGCTCGCCCCCCTGCTGATGGCCGTGGTCTGGGCGCTCGTGCTGCCCATCGGTCTCAAGCTATGGGTCAAGCTGCGCTTCATGCGTGACCTGTCGCCGCGCACTCCGCCGCGCGCCACCACCGACACGACTGGCCAAGAGCTCAAAGAAGAGGGCTCTAACCTGAAAGAGAACGGCCAGGCCAACCTGCCGTCGATGCCGAGCATCGTGCCCGACTACGATCGCACGACCCAGCACGGCTCGGTGGCGCCGCCCGTCGAGCCATTCGCGGCTGGCCTTTTAGCCATGTTGCCGCCGGCGGAGGGGCGCATCGCCATCTCCGCGGTGCCCGCGGCGGAGGCGCGCGTCGCCCTCTCCGAGCCGCCGCCCAGCAGCCGTGGCCCGATGGTGATCCGCGTGGAAGTGCCGAGCCTTTCGCCCATGGGCGCCAGCATCGCGCCGGCGCCCGTAGCTTCCACGCCCATTCCTGCCGGCGATGGCCAGTTGTCGGCGATGGCGCGCTTGGCCGGCTCCACGTTTCACGAGACCGCGAGCGCCAGCGTTCCGCCCGAGCGCGACGACGAAGACGCGGAGGAGCGCGGACACATCTCGAGCGTGATGCCCAGCGTCAGCAGCAAGACGCCCGCGTCGATGGTGCCGAGCAGCGAGGGGCCAGAGATCCACGTCGGCGTCCTCTCGATGCCGCACCTGCGCAGTGAGCGCCCTGCGTTCGAGCCGGGCACGGCTCCCACCGTGATCAACCTGGGCGAGCCCGGCTCCGCGGCGGCGGCCAACACGCCGACGCCCGCGCCGATTGCGCTCGGCACGGGCGATCCTTCGCGCGTCGACGTTCACGTCGACGAAGGCAGCGGCGTGCGGCACGTGCTGCTCGCCAACGCCCCCGGACGGCTACGTGAAGCGTGCTCGCCGGTGGTGCTGAACCGCTGCTCGTAGCCGCTCGGGCCTCTGCCGTCTGTCTTTACTTCGCGTACTCGAGGGCTTGCTCGAGCCAGAACACGCCCGCCTTGGGCTCACCGCGCTCACATTCACCGTCGGACTCGCCGGGGCGCTTCAGCCAAAGGTAGCCGTCACACAGGGGCTCACCGGTGTCGGTCGTCGGCGGGAGGCCGATCTTTCGGCCGGGGGGGTTGCACCACATCTCGGTGATGGTCTTGGCGCCTTCCCAGGGGCCCGCGCCGTTGCGGCTGGTGTCGACGATGAAGTGCTTTCCGCCGATGAGCGCCGAGATCTCTTTGCCGTAGGCGACGGACTCTTCGGTCGTGCGGTAGTTGGAGGTGTTGATCGAGAAGCCGCTGGCGTGCTCGACGCCGGCTTTCTTCAAACGCTCGGCCATCTCTTTCGCCGGCACCCACTTGCCGTGACCGGCGTCGATGTACACGGCCGCCTGCGGGTTCTGCCGCAGCACCTTCACCGCGTCGTTGAACAAGAAGTAGCGCTCTTCCTGCAGGGCGGGCGGGAGGCTGGAGATGCCCGGCAAGGCGTCCGGCTCGAGGACGATGGCGACCGGACGATTGCCCACGCCCGCGTAGATGTCGCGAATCCAGCGCTGGTAGTGCTCCTTCGAGGCCAGGCCACCCGCCGACTCGCCCACGCCGTCGGCCACGGCCGCCGCGTCGCGGTGGGGAATGTTGTAAGCGATGATGACGGCCACGCTTCCGTCGTTCATGGCGCGATCGACGAAGTGCTGCGCGGCGCGGAAGATGTTGGAGTTCCACTGACCCATCCAGAGGGCCTGCGGTTGCTTGGCGATCTTGTCCAGCAGCTCCGCCTTGGCCGGGTCGGTCTTGCGGAGGAAGTTCGCCTTCCCCATCACGTTCGACTCGGGATCCACGAAGAGCTTGGCGCCCTTGAGCGGATTGGCCGTCACGGGCGGGGGCGTCGGAGGGTCGGTGATCGGCGCGTTGGGATCGGGCTGGCCGCTCGCAGGCGCCGGAGCATAGGAGGGCGAGCTGACCGCGCTCGAGCTGCAGGCGGTGGCAAAGGCGAGCGTTGCGCCTAGCGCGAGGAGGGAGAGACAGGATGCGTGAACGAGGCGGAGAGTCATGTTAGGCGGAGGCCCTTTCTGAGCAACAGAGAGTAGCAGGAGAGGGGGGCCGCATCGCTGGAAGGTTTCCCCCATTTTCTGGAGATTCTCCCAAGCGAAACGACGTTGGAGAGGACCGCTACCCCTGCGGGGCGCGGGCCTCAAGCTTCCGCGTCTGCAATACCCCTGAACGGCCCGCAGGCCACGCTCCGCCCCATGCAGGCGAATGCCGCCAAAAAGCTGCCATTTAGCTGGGGCAGCGCTTGACGACGCTTGCGACGCTACGGAGCCGGGGGCGCTTCTTTGACCGCCTCCGCCAGGCCTCCGCCGCGGGGGTCGGCGACGCCGTACGCTTGCTCGTCTTCGAGCAGCAGATCGTTCGAGTCGCCCATGGCGATGTGCGAGCCGCGCAGGTCGTGGCCCAAGCCCTTCAGGGCTTTGACGAGGGCCGGGGCGAGCGGGCGGCGTGTTTCGAAGCGCGCGCGATCGGGCAAGAAACCTTGATGCACGCGCGGCGCCGCGACGGCTTGGTCCAGCGCATAGCCGTGGTCCACGACGTGGCGGAGCACCTGCACGATCGTGCTCGGGATGGTGTCGCCCCCGGGCGTGCCCAGCACCAGCACGACCTGGCCCGAGTCGAGCACCAAGGTCGGCGCCATCGAGCTCGTGGTTCGTCGACCCGGCGCGGGCTGGTTCGGCCCGGTGCGGCTGAACGACGCGACCGAGTTGTTGAGCACGATGCCAGTGCCCGGCGCCGTGAGCTTGGCCCCGAACGAAGCCGAGAGCGTCGTCGTCAGGCTGACCACCATGCCCGCGGCGTCCACGACGCTCAGGTGGGTGGTCTGCTCGGATTCTTCGTCCGCGCCCGAGTACAGGGGCGCGAGCTTAGCCGACGGCGTGGCGCGCTCCCGCTCGATGGGCGCGCGCTCGAGCAAGGCTTGCGGGGCCAAAAAGCGCGCCAATTGCTGCTCGAGTGCCGCCGCGTCGAGGGCATCTGGATCGCTCACGCCGAAGCGGCGCTCAGCCTGCGCGCGACGCGACGCCTCCAAGAAGAGGTGCAGCTCGGCCGCGCCTTGGGCCTCGCGCGCGCGCAGCAGCTCGAGCAAACCCAGCGTCTCGGTTACGGCCACGCCGCCGGCCGACGGCGGGGGCATGGTCTCGATGTCGAGGCCGGCGTATCTCGAGCGAAGCGGGCTGCGCACGACGGCGCGGTATCCTTCGAGATCGCTCAGGCTGATCAACGAGCCAGGAGCGCGCGTCAACGCGAGCGCCGTAGGTCCGGTGTAAAAGCCGGCCGCGCCGTCTTTTTGGATGCGCGTCAGCGCAGCGGCCAGCTCGGGTTGGACGATGCGCGACCCTTGGCCCTTCGGCGCTTTGTCTTTGCCGAAGCGCTTGGATAGGGTTGGGTCCTTGACGAGCGCGCCGTAGCTGGCCGCGAGCAGCTCGGCCTGGCGGCGGCCGAGCACGAAGCCGCTTTGGGCCAGCGCGATCGCCGGCGCCAACACTTGGCTGCGCGAGAGCTTGCCGAGCTGCTCGTGCGCCAGCAGCAGGCCAGCCACGCTGCCCGGCACGCCCGCCGCGGCACCCCCCTTGGCGCCGCCCCGCTGCATGCGATCGAAGCCGGCGCGGGTGAGCGCGGCGGGCGCGGTCTCGCGGAAATCGATGGCGGTCGTCACCGCGTCGCGCCCGGGGCCGCGCACCAACATGAAGCCGCCGCCGCCGATGTTGCCCGCGCTCGGATGGGTGACGGCCAGGGCAAACGCGGTCGCGACGGCGGCGTCGACGGCATTGCCGCCCTGCTCGAGAGCGGCCACACCGGCGCGAGTTGCCTGCGCCTCGCTCGAGGTCACGATGCCGAGGCGGCCGCGGACGCTGCTCGGGCCACCGCCATTGAAGCGCCGGCGCGGCCCGGCCTCGACGGGAGGGCGGCTGGGCGATGGCGCGGCCGCGCTGGGCGTGGACGGCGCGCTGATGCCGGACGAGGCCGCGACGCTGAGCGCCGGCAGGGCGCGGATGGCCGCGCGTGGTGGCGGCAGGTCCGGCACCGGTGCCGGCGGCGTTCGCCCGCAGCCGCAGAGCCAGAGCAGCAAAACCGAGCAGCAGCCGCGCGCGCGCCTCACGCCGCAAAAATGCTAGCGTTCCGCCCCCGTGTCCACGCCTACTCCGCTGCGCATCGCCGTTCTCACCGTGAGCGACACCCGTACGCTCGAAACCGACAAGAGCGGGGGGGTCATCGTGGAGGCGGTGCTGGCGGCCGGGCACGTGCTGGCCGAGCGGCACATCGTGGCCGACGACCGAGCGGTGCTGCAGACCATCTTCTCGGACCTCGTCGACGACGACGGCGTGGACGTCGTGCTGGCCACCGGCGGCACCGGCATCACCCAGCGCGACGTGACGCCCGAGGCCCTCACGCCGCTCGTTACCAAGTGGATTCCAGGCTTTGGCGAGCTATTTCGCTCCTTGTCGTACGCCGACATCGGCGCCGCCACCATTCAGTCGCGCGCCGAGGCCGCGTTGTGCCGCGGAACGCTCGTCTTCGTGCTGCCCGGCTCGACGGGCGCGGTGCGGCTGGCGCTCGAAAAGATCATTTTGCCGCAGCTCGACAGCCGCACCAAACCCTGCAACTTTGCCGAGCTTTTGCCGCGCGTTCGCCACGAGTAGCCCTGCCCGCGCCCGGCCGGTCGTGTTAGATCGCTCGCCGCCTTGCCCAGCTGGTCGACCACGCTTCGCGACGTTTATTTGAGGCTCGATCGCCGCGTGCTCGGCGTGTTCCGCGTCGCGCTCTGCCTGGTGCTGCTGTACGATCTGGGCCGGCGCTTCCCCGAGGCGGGGCTGCTGTGGTCGAGCGAGGGCGTGCTGACGAGCAAGGCGCTCGGCAAGGTGCCGCAGGCGCATCACCAGCTCTCGTTCTTGCTCGCCTTCGAGAGCGCCGCCGCGGTGCGCTTGGCCTTCGCCGCGCTGGGCGCCGTTTTCTTGCTGTACGGGCTCGGCCTGTTCACCCGGGTGATGCAGGTGTTGGCCCTGTTGGGTTACGCCAGCCTGAACGCGCGCAACTTGTTTTTCGAGGATGGCGGCACGAGCTTGGTCATCATCCTCTTGACTTGGACCGTGCTGGTGCCGCTGGGCGATCGCTTCTCGCTCGACGCGCTGCGGCGGGACGCGGCCTTGCCCAGCGTGAAGGCGCGCGTGGCGGCGCGGGCGCAAGCCGCCGCCCCCCTCTACAGCTTGGCCGCCCTGGCCATCTTGCTGCAAGCCGCCGTCATTTATTGGTTCAACGCCGCTCACAAGTCGGGCATCACCTGGCGTGCGGGGGACGCGGTGCACTTGGTTTTGTGGCAGCACCGCGTCAACACGCCGGTGGCGCTGTGGTTCGCGGGGGTGGAGCCCAGCTGGTTCTCTCCGCTTTCGACCTGGCTCACGAAGCGCACCGAGCTCCTCCTGCCGCTGCTCTTGCTGTGGCCGAGCCATCCGGTGCCAGCGCGAACGCTGGCTTTCGTTTTGGCGGTCTTGTTGCACGGGGGCATCGCGCTGTGCTTGACGCTGGGGCCGTTCTCTTACGCGATGATTTGCCTGTTGTGGCTCACCGTGCCCGGCGCAGCCCTGGACTTTGCCTTGAGGCTCAGGTGGCCGGCGCTGGCGGGGATGTGGCGGCGCGGGGCACGCTTTCGGGCTCGCGCGGTGCGGACCCTCGGGCGCCGGCCCTGGGCGTCGCGCCGTGTGCCAACGCTGCCCGCGCCCTTTCCGCGGCGCCTGGGGCAGCTGCGCGAAGCGCTCTTGGTCGGCATGCTGATAGTGGAGGGAGCAAACGTGCTCGCCTCGAATCGCGCCGTGCCCGCGCCGCTGCGCGTCACCAGCCGCTGGTGGCTCGACGCCTACAAGCCCTATCTCCGGGGCTATCAGGGCTGGTCGATGTTCGCGCCCGACGCGCCCCGAGAAGACGGCACCATGGTGATCGACGCGGTCACGGTCGGGGGCCGTCACCTCGATCCGTTCACCGGCATGGCGCCCGATTTTCAGCAGATTCGCCAGGGCATTTCTCCGCACTCCATCGCGCTGTCCGACTACTTTTTTGCCATGCGTGATCAGCGCCACGCGCGCTATCGCGCTGATTTGCACCGCTACCTGAAGCAGCTACCGGTGGCCTCGCCCCGAGATCGCCTGCGCGCCGTCGACGTCTGGTGGATCAGCTACCTGCCGCCGCCGCGCGGAGCGTACGTACCGAGCCCGGTCAAGAAGCAGCGCCTCTGGCGCGCCAAGCTCTAACCTGACGAGCGAGGCGAGCACGCGCGGCGGCCCCGCAAATCTCGGCCTAGCTACGCCATGACGAATCTGGCCGTCACGTACGCTCGGGAAGACGTCAAGGAAGAGACGAAGACGGCAGCGGACGGTCGGTGAGGAGCTGGGTGACTTGGGGCAGGAAGCGCTCGATGTGATAGCGCTCTTGGGCGGCGGCCACGCGCGCCTGCAGGGCGCGGTAGTCGACGCTGGCCAAGCGCTGGGCCAGCGTCGCCAGCTCGCTGCGCTTCACCACCAGGCCGGCGCCGGTGTCGCGCACCAGCGTGGCCATGTACTGCAGCTCTTCGCTGACCAGCGCGGGCAAGCCTGCCGCCCAGTACACGAACAGCTTACTGGCGAGCGCGCCGCGCAGGTGCCGCTCGCCCACGATCAAATCGGCGTTGAAGTGATAAAGCAGCATGCCATAGTGAAACGCTCCGTGGAGCGCGCCGATCAGCTCGCGCAGGCCCAAATGTTCCCGGAAATGCGCGCGCGCGTGCTCTTCGGCCAAGCGCCGATAGTCGCCAAAGGCGGCGTCGAAGCCTTGCGGGCTCACCGCCGAGGGGAAGACCGTGACGTCCAACCCTTGCGCCAACAGCTCGCGGTACAGAGGGATGGTATAGATGTCCCCGAACGCGCGGCTCGCGCCCGCGCTGCGCAGTCCACCCGCGTGCGCCAAGCGCGGCGGACCGGCGGGAGGCGGCGCGGGCGCGAGCTGAAAGCTCTTGGGCGGGCAGGGCATCAGCTGCACCGAAGGCACGGTCGATTCGGCCAACAGCTGCGCCAGCGGCTCGCCGCCGTCCTTGTAGATGAACCCGCTGGTGCGCGTGCGCACGTAGCGCTCGGACGCCCGCATTACCTCGATTTCGGAGCGAGTAAAGACGCGCTCTTGCTCGAATAGTGCCTCGTGCTCGACGGGCACGAAGGCGTCCATCCAGTCGTACACCTCTTGAAAGATGCGCAGCTCCGGGCGGAGCGCGTGCAGGAGCTGGCTCAAGAAGGCGCGCGTGGCGTGGGCTTGTAGGTAGACGGTCACGTCCGGTACGCGCAGGAGCAGCTCGCTCAGCACTCCCAGCGAGCCGCGGCACGAGATACAATCGTCGAACGGCTCGGGCTTCGATTCGTCGATTTCGGCCATCAGGTAGGCGCCGAAAGCGCGCACGCCTTGCTCGCGCAGGCCGTGCACCAGGTAGCCGAGGGTCGGAAAATTTTCGCGGTGTACGGCGACGAACAGCAGCGCTCGTCCGGTTTCGCTGGCCGCCTGCACCTTGGCCGAGAGCTCGCACACCCGCGCGAGCTGCTCGGGCGACACGCTCCAGCGTTGGCTCAACAGCTGCTGCAGGCAAGCGCGCGCAGACTCGCTCTCCAGGGCCGGGAACTGGAGCGAAGCGGCCTCCGGGCGCAGCGGAGCGGGGGCGCGGGGCGGCCTCGTGGCTCGCGGCTTCGGAGGCGCGAGCTCAGGCATGGGCGCTTTGCTTTGCTTGGCTTCGCTCGCGGAAGCCGCGCCATCGGCGGCCGCCGCGCGCACGTGATTGTCGATGAGCTGGGCCAGATCGACCAGCACTTTGCGGGCGCGCGCCTGGTAGGTGTGCTGCTCCAGAACGCGCGCCTGCCCGCGTAGGACTAGCTGGTTCCGGAAGGCGTCGTCGCTCTCGGCTCGCCGTAACAGGGCGAGCATCTCGGCGTGGCTACGAAACAGCGGCAGTACGTCACCGAGCTGGTCCGCGGTCTCGCCCGGTTCGTCGTCGAGCGGGTCCCAGCGGGCTATCACCAGGCCGCCCGAGCAGAGGGTTTCGAGCACCCGCGGGTGGACGTTGCAGCCGCGGTTGATGTGCAGCACCGTGCGGTGTTGCCGATAGACTTGCCGGAGCTGAGGTCCGGCGGCCACGACGCCGCCGCTCTTGCCGGCAAACTCGGGCATGCTGTCCCAACCCAGGCCGTACACGGTGAGCGGCAAGCCGGCGGCCACGATGCGCTGAGCGACGCGCTCGCGGTCCTGTTGTCGGGCGAGCTGCAGGCCGTGATACAGGAGGTGCCGCTTGGCCTCTTCGGATGCGCTGAGCCCGAGCTCGCTCAGGGCGGCCTCGAGCAGGGGCAAGATGCGGAACATTTCCAGGGGAATTTCCGGGGCTTCGTCGAAGGCGCGGGCCAAGAGCGCGTTCAAGCCGGGCGCGCCCGGCGGGTCTTGGCTGAACTGGCCGATGTGAGTGGTGAAGGCGACACCCGTGGCCGAAGCCAGCGGCGGCTCGGGGAAATAGCGCGCCGGGTTCACCGCGAAGGGCAGCTGCCCCATGTTGGGGTAGCCGAGCGCGCGGAAGCCGCGCTCGATGGCGCTGTTGAAGCCGTAGGTGAGATCGAGTGAGCCCAGTTTGGCGATGGTGCTCGGGTCTTTCAACGACGGCAGCTCATCGAGCACCCACGACACGACGGGCATGCCCGGCGGCAACAGCGCGGCATACTCCGGTCGTACGTGGTCGATCACGACCATCAAGTCGGGCTCCAGCTCGAGCAGCCGCTCGGCGACCCCGAAGGCGATGAGCGCCTCCCCGGGGCGCTCTTCGAGCAGCACGAACGTCTGGTGCCCCAGCTGCTCGAAGCCCTCGGCCAAGTCGCGCGTCACGTGCTGCAGCACGGTGGTGTAGCGTGACGTCATCAGGGCGATTTTCAGCGGGCGGTGCTGCTCGCGAAGCAGCGCGTGCAGCCGCTGGGGATGCAGTTGGTAGCGCCGCTCGAGCGCGGCAAACAGCTCCGGCGCGCGGGCGAGCCTTCGCAGGCGCTGTTGCAGCACCTGCCGTCGGGCTTCGGCCGTGACGCCAATGCCCAGCTCGGGCACCGCCTGGTGGAGGTTCTCCACGAGGACTCGAACCAGCTCTTCGGTCGCGTTCGGGCCGACCGTGAGGCGCACCTGGGCGCTGTCGAACCACGGCTGAAGGTCGACGACGGAGAGCCAGCGCAACAGGGCGCCGCTGTCTTCTTCTTGCAGGAACGTGACGCGCCGCCAGCCGTGCAGCGTCAAGAGGCTGGGCTGGGCGATCGCGTTGATCGCGAACATGGCGTGCTTCACCCAGCCGCCGAGCCACACGTGATCTTGGCCTTGCACCGCGCAGGCGACCAAGGCGTCGTTCATCTCGCGGAGCTCGGTGAGCGGGTTCTCTTCGCTGAAGGCCAAGCCGCGCGCGCGCACCAGCAGCTGGTACGAGCTGCGCTCCGTCGACCACTCGTGGCCGAAGCTTCGGACCCGCCACGGTTGGTCGGGTAGCTCGATGGCGAACAAGTCGGGAGCCGGCTCGGCCTGGCGCAGCGTGGCGGCGGCGGCGGGGAAATGCTCGGCCAGGAAGCTCAAATTGCGCTCCAAGAGCGCCTCTTGCTGTGGGCGGCGGGCCCGGCAAGCCTCGGGAATCTGCTGCCGCAGCCCGGCGCGGCTCGGTTCGTCCAGCGGCATGGCGCGCAGCCAGTGCTCGCACAGCTCGGCGTTGCCGAGCGCGACCAGACAGGCGAACGCGCCGTGGACGAGGGCGGCGTTCATCTTTTGAGGAGCGACGCTGGAGTAGAGCTTGAGCGCGGTGTAGTGGTCGCCGTGCGCAGCCAAGAACTGCGCGACCGCGTTGAGGACGCTGGCAAACTCGGGCTTGCCCGCGACCAAGCGCAGAAATTCGCGGCTCAGCCCGCGCGTGAGATCGTCGAGCGCGCTGGCCAACGCTCGCCCGACGGCCGTGTCCGCGGTCACGGGATCTACGATGCAGGTCGCTTGCCCAGGCGGAAGCCGAGAGCCGAGCAGGAACTGCAGCACCGTGAGGTACGCGCCCAAGAACTCTTGCGCCGGCTGCAGCTCTTCCGGCCCGAACACCACCAGCTGCGCGAAACGAGGGTCTTTGGCCTGCAGCGCGCGGGCAAGGGCCGCGGCTTGGGCCTCGGGCTCGAGCAGCAGGAGCTTCATCGCGTTCGGCGCGCGCTCGGGTAGAGCGGCCAGTAGCTCGCCGCCGCGGGAGCCTAGCAGCACCACGAAGGTGACCTCGCCCGGCGTCCGTCCATCGCGCGCGATGGCTTGCTCGACGAGACGCGCGGCTTCGATGAAGGAGGGGGCGACCACGCCGGGCGAGCAGCAACTCCCGTGCCGAACGCTCGCTGCAAACGGGCGTCGCGTTTGCATCGGAGCGAGACACTGCCGTCAAACGGTTGACATCCCTGGGCCCCGGGGTGTCAACGTTCCGACGCTCCGCGTATTGAAACGAGACAGCCGCCCAGCGCTCGCTCAGCGCCGGCCCGAGGCTACGAAGGAGAGCGCTCAGCTTGGCCCGAGGCCGCCACGTGAGCTTCTGCGAGTGGGGCTGCGGAGTGGCAGCCCTGGCCCGCGGCTTGCACTTGCGTCGCCCCGATGTCGGAGAACACGCGAAAAGTCGTGGTCACGGGCGGCGCCGGATTCATCGGTAGCAGCCTGACGGAAGCCTTGGTGGCCGAGGGCGCCGAGGTCCACGTCATCGACAATTTGGCTAGCGGACGCCGGGAGAATCTGCAGCATTTGGCGGGCTCGCCCCACCTTTCGGTGCACGAGCTGGACGTGAACGACCTCGAGCGGACGCGGCCCATCTTCCGCGGCGCCCGCGAGGTGTATCACCTGGCTGCGCTCGCCGACATCGTGCCTTCGATCGAGCGACCGCTCGACTACACGCGCGCCAACGTGGACGGCACGCTGGCCGCGCTGGAAGCGGCGCGCGCCGGCGGGGTGAAGCGCTTCGTCTATACCGCCTCGTCATCTTGTTACGGTATTCCCGATCGGTTTCCGACCCCGGAGTCCGCCGAGATGCGGCCTCAGTATCCGTATGCGCTGAGCAAGCTCTTGGGCGAGCAGGCGGCGCTGCACTGGTGCTCGGTGTACGGGCTGCCAGTCGTGTCGCTGCGGCTGTTCAACGTGTACGGGCCGCGGGCCCGCACCACGGGCTCGTACGGCGCCATGTTTGGCGTCTTCTTGGCGCAGAAGCTGGCCGGTAAGCCCTTCACCATCGTGGGCGACGGTACCCAGACGCGCGATTTCACGCACGTGAGCGACGTGGTCGACGCCTTCTTGCGCGCGGCCAAGAGCTCGCTTTCGGGCGTGGTGTTCAACGTGGGCTCGAGCAACCCCACCAGCGTGAACCGCGTCGTGGAGCTCCTGGGCGGCCCGGCCGTGCACATTCCCAAGCGCCCCGGTGAGCCGGACTGCACGCATGCCGACACCACTCGCATCCGCGAGGCGCTGGGCTTTGCGCCGCGCGTCTCCATCGAGCAAGGCGCGCGCAACATGCTCGAGCAAATCGGGCATTTCGAGCAGGCGCCGGTGTGGACGCCGGAGTCGATTTCGGTCGCGACGGAGGCCTGGTTCGAGCACCTCGATCCAAGTCGCCGGGTCGAGGCTACGCCGTGAAAGCGGGTCAGCGCTTCTCTTACGAATCCGCTGCCGCCGAGCTGGAGCGGCTGCGCAGCCTTCGGGTAGCGCTGATCGGCGAGACGATCATCGACGAGTATGTGTACACCGACGCGATCGGTAAGTCCGGCAAGGAGCCCATGCTGGTGTGCCGGCACGTCTCGCAAGAGGCCCAGGGCGGGGGGGTGCTCGCGATCGCCAATCACCTGTCCGAGTTTTGCGGATCGGTCGAGCTGGTGAGCGCTCTGGGCGCGCACGATACGCGCGAAGAGTTCGTGCGCGAGGCGCTGGCGCCCCAGGTTCGGGCGGAGTTCATCCGCAAGCAGGATTCGCCCACGATCGTGAAGCGTCGCTATTTGGACGCCTACTCGCTCGCCAAGCTGATGGGCGTCTACCACTATAATCCAGCCGCACTGTGCGCTGACGATGAGGCGGCCCTGGGCGGGCTGCTGCAATCGGCGCTTTCGCGGGCAGATTTGGTGATTGTGGCCGATTACGGCCATGGGCTTTTGACCCCCAAGCTCGTCGAGCAGCTGGTTACGAGCCCGGTGTTCCTGGCCGTCAATACCCAGATGAACGCGGCCAACCAGGGCTATCACACGCTCTCCAAGTACCGCCGGCTCGACTATGCCTGCCTGCACGAGGGGGAGCTACGCCTCGACGCGCGTGATCTGCACGGCGACTTGATGACCATCACCAAGGCCGCGCTCGCGCGCTTCGACGCGCGCGCCTTGACGGTGACGCGGGGCAAGAGCGGCAGCTTGCTCTTGCACCGTGAAGCCGGCGCCTTCGAGACGCCCGCGCTCGCGACGCGCGTCTTGGAGCGCGTTGGAGCCGGCGACGCGGTGTTGGCCCTGACCTCGCTGGCCGTGGCGGGCGGTGTGCCGCCCGAGCTCGTTGGGGTGCTCGGAAATTTGGCGGGCGCGCAGCAAGTCAGCGTGATGGGCAACAGCCAGCACATCAAGAGAGCTCGACTGCTCGAGCAGCTGCAAGAGCACCTGCCTGCTCACAAGGTCCGCCTCACCGCCGTTGCGGGAGGGTGATGCATGAGCCGTCGCGCCGTCTTTCTCGACCGTGACGGGGTGCTGGTGCGAGACGTCGGACCCTTGACGAGGGCCGACGACATCAGCTTGACGCCCGGCGTCGCGCCAGCCTTGAGCGCGCTCGAAGCGGCTGGCTTTTTGCTGATCGTCGTCAGTAATCAAACGGTGCTGGCGCGTGGCTTGCTGGAAGAAAATGCAGTGATGGGGCTGCAACGGCAGGTGGAAGAGCAGATCGTCTCCGCCGGTGGGCCAAAGCTCTCTGGCTTCTATTTTTGCCCGCACCACCCGAGAGCCACGCGGGCCGAGCTGCGGACCGATTGCGCGTGCCGCAAGCCGGCGCCGGGGCTCTTGCTGCAGGCCGCCGCCGAGCACGACATTGCCCTCGAGCAGAGCTTCATGCTCGGAGATCGTCCGAGTGACGTGGTCGCGGGGCTGCGCGCCGGCTGCACGACCGTCCAGCTCTTGAGCGGCGCCCACGAGGCCGCGCCCATCGAGGTGACGGGCGGCTTCGAGGCTCGCGCGCCTCACTACGTGGCCCGCGAGCTGCGCGAGGCGGCTTCGCTGGTGCTCGGGCACGCGCTGGGGGCGGCGTCGTGAAGGCGCTGGTGCTGTGCGGCGGCTTCGGCACGCGCCTGGGCGAGCTTTGCCGGGAGCGGCCCAAGCCACTGCTCGAGGTGGGTCGGCTCGCGCTCGTCGAGCACACGCTCTTGCGGCTGGCCACGGCCGGCCTGCGCGACGTGTTCGTCAATTTGCACTTTGGCGCGGAGCAGCTGGAGCAGCGCCTGGGCGATGGCGCGCGCTATGGCGTCCGTATCCGCTATTTCGCGGAAAAAACGCTGCTCGGCACCGCCGGTACCCCGCGGGCCTTGGCCGCGCTGCTGGGGGCCAGCGACGCGGGGCTCGTCCTCCAGTACGGCGACGTGCTGAGCGAGCACCCGCTCGGCGAGCTGGTGCAGCGCCACCTGGCTTCGGGCGCGAGCGCGCGCATCGTGGTGCACGAGCGCCCAGGCTCCAATAGCCGTGTGGTGCTGGACGCGGGCGACCGCGTCGAGCGCTTCATCGAACGACCAGCCCCCGGCGCGCTCGACGACCACGCCACGCCTTGGGCCTTCTCGGGCATCTGCGTGCTGTCGAGGGCTTGTCTTTTTGCTCTACCGGCGGCGCCGGGGGCCGACTTGCCGCGCGACGTGTTTCCGGAGCTGGCGCGGTCGGGCCAGCTCTTTGCCGAGCGCCACGTGGGTTACCGCTGCGCCGTGGACTCGCCGGCCCGTTTGGAGAGCGCCCGCGACGCCTGGAACCGGGGCGCCTTCACTCTACCGTCACATTCGGAGGTCACGTGATTGATACCAAGTTCACCAACGACTACCTGCGCTCGATCGCCGGCGTTCTGGATCAGCTCGAGCAAGAGCCGATCTTGACCTCCACACGCCTGCTTTTGGAGGCGTATCAGACGGGAAAAACCGTGTTCATTGCCGGTAATGGCGGCAGCGCGGCCATCGCCAGCCACCTGGCCTGTGACCTGGAAAAGACGGTGGCCGGCCCGCGCGGTCGCCGCGCCGCGCGCCGGCTGCGGGCCGTTTCGTTGAGCGACAACCTGGCGACCTTGACGGCCTGGGCGAACGACGAAGGCTACGAGAACGTCTTCTCGGAGCGCCTGCGCGCCCACGCCGATCCAGGCGACGTGCTCTTGGTCATCTCGTCCAGCGGCAATTCGCCGAACGTGCTCGAGGCGCTGCGCACGGCCAATGAGCTTGGCATGCGCACCATTGCCTGGGTCGGCTTCGGCGGAGGCGAAGCCATGAGGCTCAGCGAGTGCACCGTGCACGTGGCCATCGACGACTATGGCATGGCCGAAGGAATCCACGGCGTCATTGCCCACCTGGTGACCGACATGGTCGTGCAGGGGGTCCGAGGCGCGCAACGTCCGTCTTACGTACCGAGCGCTCCGCGCATCGTGGTGGGAGTCAAATGAGCAAGCAACGCAGCGTGATGGTCACCGGCGGCGCCGGCTACGTGGGCTCGGCGCTGGTGCCGCGGCTTTTGTCGCAGGGGCACCGCGTGACGGTGCTGGACTGGTACCTGTACGGAGAAGATCTGTTCGAAGAGCACCGCCAGAACCCGAATCTGCGCGAAATTAAAGGAGATATTCGCGACTTGGCGGCCGTGGACCGAGCGCTGCAGGGCGCCGACGCGGTCATTCACTTGGCCTGCATCTCCAACGATCCTTCGTACGATCTGGATCCGCAGCTCGGCAAATCGATCAACGCGGATGCATTTCGGCCGTTGGTGCAGGCCGCCAAGAAGGCCAAGGTGGAGCGCTTCATCTATGCCTCTTCATCCAGCGTGTACGGCGTCAAGGCCGACGCCCACGTGACCGAAGAGCTGCCGCTCGAGCCGCTCACCGACTATTCCAAGTTCAAGGCCCTGTGCGAGCGCATCTTGGAAGAGGAGCGCGCGCCGGGCTTCACCACCGTCAGCGTGCGGCCCTCCACGGTTTGCGGTTACGCCAAGCGGCTGCGGCTCGATCTGGTGGTGAACATCTTGACCAACCACGCCATCAACAACGGCAAGATCCGCGTGACTGGCGGCGACCAAATGCGCCCCAACATTCACATCGACGACATGGTCGACCTGTACCTGCAGCTGCTCGAAGAATCACCCGAGCGCATCGACGGAGAGATTTTCAACGCCGGGAGCGAGAACCACACGGTGCTGCAGATCGCGCAAATCGTGCAGCGCTGCGTGGGGGCGAGCGTGCCCATCGAGGTGGTGCCCACCAACGATCCGCGCTCGTATCACGTTTCTTCCGAAAAAATTCGGCGAAAGCTGGGCTTCGAGCCGCGCCGCAGCGTGGAGCGCGCGGTGCTGGACCTGAAGGCGGCCTTCGACGCCGGCCGCGTCAGCGACCCGCTGACCAACCCGCTGTACTTCAACATCAAGCGCATGCAGGAGACCCATGCCCAATAGCGTGGCCCGGCCCGAGCCGGCGCGGCCGAGCGCCAGCCAGGCGGCGGCGCCCGAGCTGCTCGCGCGCGCTTACCGCAGCATGCTGCGGATTCGGCGGGTGGAAGAGCGCGTGGCCGAACGCTACGCCGAGCAGGAGATGCGTTGCCCGGTGCATCTGTCCATCGGTCAAGAAGCGGCGGCGGTCGGCGCGTGCCTCGCGCTCACGCCCGCCGATCAGGTCGTGAGCACGCACCGCTGCCATGGCCATTACCTAGCCAAGGGCGGCGACTTGAACGCCATGCTGGCCGAAATCTACGGCCGAGCGACGGGCTGCTGCGGCGGCCGCGGCGGCTCCATGCACCTGTTCGACGACGCCGCCGGCGTGTTGTGCAGCGTGCCCATCGTGGGCAGCTCGATCGCGCTGGGCACGGGCGCGGCGCTGCATTTCAAGCAAACCGGGCAAGCCAACGTGTGCGTCGTGTTCTTGGGCGACGGCGCGCTGGAAGAGGGCGTGTTCCACGAGTCCGCCAACCTGGCCAAGGTTCACGACCTGCCGGTGGTGTTCTTCGTCGAGAACAACCTGTACTCCGTCTATACGCAGCTCAGCGAACGGCAGCCAGCGCGTCCTCTGGGGCAGCTGGGCGTGGCTCACGCCATGCCGGTCTTGGAGGCCGACGGTAACGACGTCATGGCCGTTCACCGCGTGACGCAAGAAGCGGTGCGCCGCGCGCGCGCCGGTGGCGGGCCCACGTTGGTGGTCGTGGACACCTACCGCTTCCGCGAGCACTGCGGCCCCAGCTACGACGACGACCTGGGCTATCGCCCGGCGGGAGAGCTTGCCAGCTTCGAAGCGCGTTGCCCGGTGGCGCGCCTCCGCACCGAGCTCGGCTTGCGTCACGGCTTCACGCCCGAGCAAGACGCCGAGCTGGAGCGCGAGCTGGACGCGGAGCTCGAGGCCGCCTTTGCGCTCGCCAAGAGCGCGCCCTTTCCGGCCAAATCCAGCGTGGCCGAGCGCGTCTACGCGGCTCCCGCCTTGCGCGCGGTGAGCGCGCCACCTGCCGCCTCGGCCCCGCGCGCCGAGCCCCGCATCATCAACGCGGCGGCCGCCATCCACGAGGCCACCCTGCAGGCCATGCGAGCCGACCGCCGCGTGATCGTGCTGGGCGAAGGCGTCAATGATCCGAAGGCTATTTTCGGCACCACCGCCGGGTTGGCCAAAGAATTCGGCGCGGGGCGTTGCCTGGAGATGCCGCTCGCCGAAAATGGCTTCACCGGTATGGCGGTGGGCGCGGCCGTCCTGGGCACGCGCCCGATCGTGATTCACCAGCGGGTCGAGTTTGCGCTCTTGGCCCTGGAGCAGCTGGCCAACAACGCGGCCAAGCTGCACTACGTCTCCAATGGGCAGCACCGCGTTCCGCTGGTGCTGCGGCTCATCGTGGGGCGCGGTTGGGGGCAGGGGCCGGCGCATTCCCAGAGCCTCGAGGCGCTGTTCGCCTACCTCCCGGGCCTCAAGGTGGTCATGCCGTCGGGCGCGGCCGACGCCAAGCGGTTGCTGCTGGCGGCCATCGCCGACGAAAATCCGGTAATTTTCATCGAGCACCGCTGGGTCCACTACGCCACGGGTCACGTGCCCGAGGTCATGCCGGTCGAAGCTCTGGACGGTCCGCGCCGCGTGCGGGAAGGCCAGCATGTGACCGTCGTGGCCAGCTCGTACATGACGCTCGAGGCGATGCAGGCCGCCGAGGCGCTGGCCAAGCAGGGCTGTGAGGTCGAGCTCATCGATCTACGCGTGGTGAGCCCGCTCCAACATGAAATCATCGCCGAGTCGGTGCGGCGCACCGGTCGCTTGCTGGTGCTCGACACCGGCTACACCGACTTCGGGGTCGGCGCGGAGCTTTGCGCGCGCATCACGCGCGAATGCTGGGCCAGCCTGAAGGGCGCGCCCGAGCGCGTGGGCCTACCTGCTCACCCCACGCCCAGCTCGCCCGCGTTGGCCGAGCGCTACTACCCGCGTTCACCCCAGATCGCCGAGGCGATTGGCCGGAGCGCGGGGCTCTCCGAGCAGGCGTTGGCCGCCGTCACCGCCGAGCTCGTGGCCGAGCGTGACCGCTTGCCCTGCGACATTCCTCATCCGGCCTTCAAGGGGCCTTTCTGAACCGCGGAGCCTGTCATGAACGTTCGCTATTCGTACTTATCCCAGCAATTCGGCCAGATTGACGAGCTGCTGGAGCAGATTCGGGCCTTCGTGAAGACCGGCGATTTCACGCTGGGAGCAGAGCTTACGCGGTTCGAATCCAGCTTTGCCCGGCTGATTGGCGCCGAGCACGCCATCGGCGTCGGCTCCGGCACCGACGCGCTCAAGCTGCCGTTGAAAGCGCTGGGCGTGGGCCACGGCGACGAGGTGATCACCACGGCCAACACGTTCATCGCCACCGCGGGCGCCATCAACGAGGTGGGAGCCCGCCCGGTGTTCGTGGACTGCGGACCAGACTTTTGCATGGACGTCTCGCAGGTGGAGCGCGCCATCACCAAGGCCACCAAGGCCATCATGCCCGTACACTTCACGGGCTACATGACCGACATGCCGCGCTTGCAAGCCATCGCCGAAAGGCACGGCCTGCCCCTGGTCGAAGACGCCTGCCAGGCCATCTTGGCCGACATCGGCGGCAAGCGCGCGGGGACCTACGGGGTGGCGGGGGGCTTCTCGCTGCATCCTCTCAAAAACCTGAACGTGTGGGGAGACGGCGGCGTCATCGTCACCAATGACGGCGCGTTCGCCGACAAGCTGCGACTGCTGCGCAACCACGGCCTGAAAAATCGCGATGAAATCGCCTGCTTTGGCTACAATTCGCGGCTCGATACGCTGCAAGCGGTGGTGGGCAATTGGTTGATCGGCAGCGCCGAGAGCATCACTCAGGGGCGCATCGAGCGGGCCGCGTACTACGACCAGCAGCTCGGCGCCATTCCTCAGCTCAGGCTGCCGCCGCGCTACGCCGATCGGCGCACGGTGTTCCACCTGTACATGGTGCACGCCCAAGAACGCGACGCCCTGCAGCAGCATTGCCTGTCTCGCGGCATCGAGTGCAAGGTGCACTACCCGATTCCGCTGTATCGCCAAGAGGGCCTGCGTCACCTGGGCTACCGGCAAGGCGACTTTCCCGTGGCTGACGCGCAAGCCGCCAACGTGCTGAGCTTCCCGTGCGATCAGCACCTGAGCCGCGAGGAGCAAGACTTCGTGATCGAGACAGTGCGCGAATTTTACGGAGCCGCGCGCTGATGGTGGGCCCTTCGGCCAGCGCCGTTGCGGCTCCAATCGAGGCGCGGCCCGCGCTGAGCGAGGCGCCGCGTCAGGTGCCGTACGTGGCTTTGGGACAGCAATTTGCGGCCGAATCTGCCCCGTTGCTGGCGCGCCTGGAGCAGACGCTAGCCAGCGGGCAGTGGGTGGCGGGGCCCGAAGTGGCCGAGCTGGAAAGCAAATTGTCAGAGCGGCTCGGCGCGCGCGCGTGCGTGGCCGTTGGCTCCGGTACCGACGCGCTGATTCTGTCGTTGCGCGCGCTGGGCATCGGACCCGGCGACGAAGTCATCACGGCGCCCAACTCGTTCATTGCCACGGCCTCGGCCATCGTGCACGCGGGGGCGACGCCGGTCTTCGTCGACGTGCTACCGGACCAAAACATGGACCCGGCCCGGGTGGAAGCGGCCATCAGCCCGCGCACCCGCGCCATCTTGCCGGTGCACCTGAGCGGCCGCGCCGCCCGCATGCCCGAGCTGCTCGAGCTCGCCGCGCGTCACGACCTGCGCGTCATCGAGGACGCGGCGCAAGCCATCGATGCACGCCTGAACGGCCGAGCGGCGGGCACCTTCGGAGATTTGGGCTGTTTTTCCTGCCATCCGCTGAAGAACCTGAACGCCGCGGGCGACGCCGGGTTCATTCTGTCGAACGATGAAGCGCTGGCGCAGCGGCTGCGGCGTCTGCGGAGCAACGGCCTCGTGGATCGCGAGACCGCGCTCGAATGGGGCGTGGTGTCGCGCCTCGACAGCCTGCAAGCGGCGGTGTTGCTCGAACGGCTTCCGTTGCTCGACGCAGTAACCCAGGCGCGCCGCAGAAACGCCCACGCCTACCGCCGGCTGCTCGCGGACGTGCCGCAGGTTTTTGCGCCGCCTTGCCGGGACGAAGAGCACAACGTCTTTCATACCTTCGTGATCCAAGTCGATCGACGCGACGAGCTACAGGCATTTTTGCTGAAGCGCGGCATCGGAACGGCCATTCACTACAAGATTCCGATTCATCTGCAGCCGGCGGCACGCGCGTTGGGCTACGGCCGGGGGTCGTTTCCGGTCGCGGAGCGCCAGGCGGAGCGCATCTTGTCCTTACCGGTGCATCAGTTCTTGAGCCTGCCGGACGTCGAGCACGTCGCCATCAACATTCGGGAATTTTTCTCATGAGCACCGCCGCCGCCCTTCAGACCCTCGACGCCGAGGTCATCGACTACGACGCTTTGTACGCCGACTATGCGCAGTCGCTGGTCGACACGTTGCGCGGATTTTCCGCCAAAGTGCCGGGCCTCGAGCTGTGGGTACCGGACGAGAACCTGGGCGTCAGCCTGCGTAACCTGCTCGATTCTGCGGCCAGCTTGGGCCGCGTGAGCGTGTGCCTGAGGCTGGGCGAAGCGACGGCCCAGCAGCTGAGCGAGGCCGAGCTCTCGGAGCTGGGGCGCGCTTTCGGTGACGTACGGCTGGCGCGTCGGGGCGCAGCCGTGTTGTTCGAGGTGTCGAGATTGGGGGTGCCGCCTTCGCCTTCGCCGGCCGGGCTCGCCCCCGAGCGAAGAGCCGCACCCGCCGCCGAGCGGCTGGCCACGAGCGCGGCCGCGCGGAGCCCACAGCCGCCCGCCGAGCGCAGCTTCGAGGTGTACGAAGCCCGCTTGCGAGAGCTGTCGGCCACGGTCGCGCCTGCTCGCGTTGTCGTCGATAGGGTGGGGGTCACCGTGGGCGCTTCGCTCGATGCTTGCTCACTGCAGCTGGTCGTGACGCCGGACCAGCACCTGATCGTGAGCGCCGGCAGCCACGCGCCCGACGAGGTGCGGCGGCTGCTGCTCGCCGAGCTGTGCCGGCTCGTCATCGGCTTACCGCTGCTGGAGGCGTGTTACCACGGCGCGCTTCGGCTCGAGCACCGGCTGCGGCCGCCCGCTTCCGGTCGACCTCTGGCCGGCATCGTGCTGCCGCGCGCGGTGCATCCACACTTCGCGCTGGTGGACGACCTCATGCGCGGGGCGCTCGCCAGCTACCGCAAGGTCGCTGGCTTCGACGTCACCCGCGGCCAATTCGATGACCGGCCGCGCGCCGATTGGCTGGCGGCGAGCCTTGAAGAGCGCAAGCAGCGCCTCGAGCTCGCGCTGGCGGAGCTGTTGCCTGGCCTCGGGCTCGCGGTCGCCGACGTCAGCGTCGTTTCCATTCGCTACGACGTGCGGGTCGAGCTGGGCCTGAGCGAGGCGTGGAAGCAACTGGACCAGCCGCCGCTCGTCATGGCCCTGGAGCGCGAGCTGCAGGCGCGCGTCGACCCGCGCTTGGAAGTGTACGTCCAAGAGCTGAAGGACAAGAACCAACTGCGGCGCCTGGCGCTGGTGGAGACCCCCTAATGACTGGCATGACCGACCACACGCAGCTCATCTTGGATGGTACCAAGATCCCTTGGCACCTGGACCGCGTGGAAGCCTGGCAGCGCGGCGAGCGCATTGCGCCCATTACCATCGATATGGCGCTGACGCGCGCGTGCAACTACGCCTGCGAATACTGCTACGCCATGCTGCAAGAGAACGACCGCAAGGTCATCACTCGTGACGTGATTTTGCGCTTCTTGGATGACTGCGCCGAAATTGGCGTGAAGGGCATCAGCTTCGTCTCCGACGGAGAGAGCACGCTCTCGCCCGCGTTCGTCGATGCCATCAAGCACGGTCACTCGCTCGGGCTGTCGATGGCGGTGGGCACCAATGGGCTTGCCATCACGCGCATGAAGGCGGAAGAAATTTTGCCGCACCTCACCTACTTGCGCATCAATATCTCGGCCGGTGAGCGCCAACGCTACGCCCAGATCATGGGAGTGCGCGAAGAGTGGTTCGATCGTGTGTGCCAAAACGTGAAAGACATGGTCGCCATCAAGCAGCGCGATGGCTTGCCCGTCACGCTCGGTCTGCAAATGGTGGTGATGCCAAGCTACGAAGATCAGATCCTGCCGCTGGCGCAGCTGGGCAAAGAGCTCCGCCCCGACTACTTGGTGCTCAAGCATTGCTCGGACAACGAAGATGGCGACTTGGGCGTCGAATACGATAAGTACGAAGCGCTCTACGAAAAGCTGCGCCGCGCGGAGGCGCTTTCGGACGAGAGCTACCGCGTGGCCGTGAAATGGTCGAAGATCGAGGCCAAAGGTCAGCGCAGCTACCAGCGCTGCTACGGCGCGCCGTTCATGATTCAGATCTCCGGCTCGGGCCTGGTGGCGCCGTGCGGCATGCTCTTCAACGAGCGCTACAAGAAGTTTCACATCGGCAACATCTGTGAGACCGGCTTCAAAGAAATGTGGTCGAGCGACCGCTATTGGGAGGTGATGAACTACCTGGCCGGACCCCAGTTCAACGCCCAAACCATGTGCGGCTCGCTGTGCCTGCAGCACAAGGTGAACGAGACGCTCGACGCTCACGTCAAAGGTTTGGTCCAGTTGCGTAACCCCAACGGCGCAGCGCCCGAGCACCTGGCGTTCATCTGAGCGCGGCCTTCGAGCCCGCACCGGACCGGACAGGGAAGGCTTGACGAGGCGGCTAGACTGGTTGATTGAGCAGCTATGGCTGCCGTGAAAGCGAAGCCGCTGGCCAAAAAATCGAGGCGAGCCGCGGCCAAGCCGGCGGCGCCGGTCGCGGAATCCAAGCCGAGCGCCGGCGCGACCAAGAGGCCGCGTATCTTCTCGATGTCGTTTGCCAGCGTTTATCCCCTCTACGTGCAGAAGGCCGAGAGGAAGGGGCGAACCAGAGGAGAGGTCGACCGGATCATCGCGTGGCTGACGGGCTACGCGGGCGCGCGCCTGCAGCGCGTTATCGAGCGCCAGCTCGACTTCGAGACTTTTTTCGCCCAGGCCCCTCGCCTCAACCCGAACGCCGCGCTCATCACCGGCGTGGTTTGCGGGATGCGGGTCGAGGAAATCGACGACCCGCTGATGCAACAGATCCGCTACCTCGACAAGCTGATCGACGAGCTTGCGCGCGGAAAGAAGATGGAGAGCATCCTTCGGCCGTAAGCCGATCGTGGCTCGAGTCCTCGACTGCACGAGGCCCACTGATCGACGACGCCGACGCCTGGTTGCGTTGAGCGCGCCAGAATTTAGCGGGGGCGGGCTAGAGCACGGCTGGCGGATCGCCTATCGCTCGAGCTCGGCGCTACTGGCGACGAGGTGGATGCCGGGGTCTTGGCTGGCCCAGAGGGGGAGGTCGCCGGCGGGGAGGCACACGACGGGCGTACCGAGTGCGCGGGCCTCGCGCACGACGGTGGGAGCGCCTTCCTCGAGCGACGCCGATACGAGGACGTTGGCGGCGGCGAGGTAGGCAAGGGCGCGGGGGCGCTCGACTTGGCCGACGAAGGTGGCGCCAGGGAAGCGTTGGGCGAGGCGGTCGCGTTCGGGGCCGTCGCCGACCACGATGGCTTGGAGTTGGGGGACACGCGCGCACGCCTCGAGCGCGACGTGGACGCGCTTGCCGGGGATGAGGCGCGCCACGACGACGGCGAGCCGAGCTTCGAGCGGAATGCCCAAGGTCTCTCGCGCCTCGACGTGGGATGGTGCGCCGGGCAGGTCGATGGCGCAGGGCTCGACGCGCGAGCGTGGCTCCAGGAATGCGCGTTGAGATGGCGGGAGGGCGCCGAGCACGAGCGCGCGAAGCTCGCTCGAGACGAACCGCAGCTGTGCGCCCGCCTGCACCAGCTGTCTGCCGACCACGCGGGGCACCAGCGGCAGCTTAGCCAGCAGGCGCGCGTCGCTGCCGTGCACCACGACCTCGAGCTCGGTCAGGCGCCGGGCGAGCGCGCGGGTGGCGATGGGAGCGCCGCAGGGCAGCAAAAAATGCGCAATCAATCGAGCCGGAGTAGGCTCCCGCGCGAGCCAGCCGAGCGCACCGGCTACGAATTGCGCAGCGCCCGCCAGGCGCGTGGGGCGCTCGCGCAGCCGCGCCAGCGCCCCCGGAAAGCCGAATGCGTCTCCGCCCGGCAAGCCCACGACCCGTTCCCCACCGAGCGGCGAGCGGGCTCGACCGGGCGCCAACACCGTCACGTCGTGCTGAGCCACCAGCCGCCGCACCTCCGCCGCCACGAAGTGCCCCTGCGCGTCGCCCGCGTGCTCGGGGTACGAGGTCGTGACGACGTAGACGCGGGTCATATCCTCGGCAGGGTGCCTTGGGCTTTGACGGCGTCAGGGCCTTGCGCGTCCAGCAAGTCTCCCAGGGCCCGCAGGTATCGAAATGAATAAATACCCGTTTCGTGGGCGTCGCCCCAGCTGAGGCCCAGGGCATAGTTGCCAACCTGCTCGAGGTTGCGGAGCTCGAGGTTGCCCCCCTCCTGGAATTGAATCATGCCGGAATGCCCTTGGCAGCCGGCGCAGGGGCAGTAGCCGCGCAAAATTTCGTGCGGGAATCTCGAGCGGTGGCCGTCGGCCCAGCTGATTTCCAGCTCTCGGGCGCCATGGGGGGCCTTGACCCCGGTAGGCCGAGTGCGAGCGGCCGCCGAGGGTTCAGCCGGGGGCCGGGTTTGGTCGTTGGTCATGTCAGGCTCCGCGAACTAGCAGAATACCCCGAGAGAAGCTTGCAATCCCGAAGGCGCTCTGCCATATCCCCCGTCCCTTGGCGAATCCTAGCGAATCCGTTCAGTGCAAACCCCTTGAAGTCCAGGTTGGCGACAAGGGTATCGAGCGAGCCATCAAGCACCTCAAGCGTAAGATGGCGGGTGAAGGCATCCTGCGCGAGCTGAAGCGTCGCCGGCACTACATGAAGCCGTCGATCAAGCGCCGCAAGAAGATGAGCGAGGCCGCTCGTCGTCGCCGCAAGCGTCTGAAGACGGACGAGCTGCCGCGCACGATGGCGTAAGCCTCGGCAATCCTCTCGTCGAACTTGGCCGAGCCCTCTGAGACTGAATAGTTTCAGGGGGCTCATGCACATTTCGGCTCCGGCCCCTGCAGCGCTCGCCCCGGCTGCACCTGCCCCGCCGCTCCGGTTGCGATTCGTTTTGCTCTTGGCCCTGCTCGCGCTGGCCCTGTGGAGCGGGTACCCACGGATGCAGGCGGCGTTTCGGCTGCACGACGTCACCGTCGCCATCGCCGACTACGGCCTGTGCATGGTCGGCCCGACCGGCCCGTCGCTGATTCGCGATCGCGACAGCGACTTTCGGCAGTTGGTGCGCCGCCGGCTGATCGCGTCCGCCCCCACGGAGCGGCCATTTCACCGCTGCGCCAAGCTGGCGTTGAGCGTGACCGGCAGCGTCGTCGCGGAGCGGCTGCACGGCCTCACCGCCGCCGAGTTCCGCGAATACGGCGGGCGGGGCGCGTCGCTGGCCGAGCTGGGCGTTTCGGCGGCGCCGCTTGCGCAGGTGTTCGCCGACGCTTGGCCGTTTGCGCGCGGCGGTTACACCCAGCTGATGAAGCCGTCGCTCGGCGCGCACGAAGCCGCGCACGTGCCCCCGCCGGCGCGCCCCGCGCTGGGCAAAGGCTTGCCGCCCCAGAGCGGTATCTATCGCAACGTTTGGCGTGAAGGCAGCGCCTTCGGTCTCGCGCTCGGTGCGGGCTCGGACACCGCGCTCTTCAGCACCAGCGATCGCGGCGTGACGTTTCGTCGCCTCGCGCGCCGCGGCAACGTGTTCGAGGAGCACGCCGAGCGCTGCGCCAGCCTCGACGGCCGCCGCGTGTACCGCCTGACCCCGCGCGAAGACGGCGGCGCGCAGCAGGTGCTGTTCAGCCTCGAAGGCGCAGAGCCTCAAGCCAGCGAGCTCTCCTCGATCCACGAGCGCGTGCTGGGCAGCGCTTGCGACGAGCGCAGCCTGGTCGCGTTGACCGCCGATCGCGAGCGGGTACACCTGCGGCTGTGCCCGTTCGGCGGTCGCTGCGGTGAGCAGCCCTTGCCCCCGAGCCTGCTGGCCGCGTCCGCGAGCGGCGTGGACGTGGCCAAGCCGAAGGGTATCGTGGTGCTGAGCAGCGCCCAGGACGGCGTCGTGCGCGTGGTTTCGAGCCGCGACGAAGGCCGCACGTTCACGCCGGCCGTCGTGGCCTTCGACGCCGCCGAGTATCCGGAGCTTGGTCTCTCGCGGCGGGCGCCTTCGCGCTTGATTGGGCTCGGCGAGCGCCTGCTGCTGCTCGGCGGGCCCGTGAAAGGCACGGACCAGTACCCGCTGCTGGTGTCCGACGATCAGGGCGTCAGCTTCCGTGCTCCTTGAGCTTCGCTGCGCGTGCTGCGGGCGGGCCGCGCGGCGCGCGCGAGCGAACGCCTGATCCAATCGTCGGAGCTCTCGCCAGCCTGCACGGGATCGGTATCGGCGGCCAGCCACGACAGCGCGCTCACCGTCACGCGCGCTTCGCGACGCTCGGCTTCGGTTCCCGTTTGCTCGGCGTTGGCGGCCAGCGCGCGCCAAATGGCGAGCGCGGCGGGCCAGAGCCGGGCCTCGATGTACCAGCCGCCCAGCAGCCGCAGGCGCGCCGGCAGAGGCGAGAGGGCGACCGATTCGGCCAAATCGGCGATGGCTTCGCGGCGGCGTTGCCCGCCGTTGCGCAGCAGCGCGCGGGCGTAGTACGCGTCCGCGCTCGTTTCGCGGGCCGAGAGCGCGTGCGTGTACAAAAACTCGGCCTCGTTGCGATCGCCCAGGCGCTCGCGTAGCGCGCCGAGCCGGAGAGCGGCCGCGCCCAACGTGGAGTCGGTGCGGACGGCTTCGTCGTAGCTCGTCAGAGCTTGGGCGATGTCACCGCGCGCTTCTTGGGCGATGCCCCGCTCCAGCGCGCGCTCGGCCAAGCGGCGCACGAACGACTCGGCGTGCGCCGGCGCCGAGAGGCTGAGCAGCCACGACAGCACGCCCGCGGCGAGCGTGGCCCTCCGCCCGCAGGTTGCGTGTCTGGCGTTCCACGGCCGGGCCAAGACCCTCGATGATAGCAGGGGAAAGGGCACTTGCCGCGCGGGCACGCCCATTGCTGACTCCGGGCCGTGAACGTCTTTCGATGGCCGCTCGTGGTGAGTGTGGGGCTCGGACTTTTTGTCGCGTGCCTGCAGGGCGCGCAAGGGCCCGCGCCCGTGGCGGGCGGCAGGCTGGACCTGGGCGGCGAGCGCGGCCACGGCCGCGCGACCGAGCCCAGCGGTCCGCTCAAGGTGGCGTTCAGCTCGCCCGAGGGCAAGGTGGGCGTGGTCGCCGAGGTGAACGTGGTCTTCGACCGCCCCGTCCACCCGCTGGGCGTGGTCGAGGCGACCGCGGCGCCGCCCTTTCAGCTCACGCCCAGCGTGCCCGGCAGCTTTCGCTGGGTCGGCTCGCGGGCGGCCGTGTTCACGCCGGAGCGGCGGCTGCCGCTGGCCACGGCCTTCAAGGTCGAGGTGCCGGCGGGGCTACGGGCGCTGGACGGCACCCAGCTCGAGCGCGCGCATCGCTTCGAGCTCGAGACGCGCCGCCCTTCGCTCGAGAGCTCCACCCCCGGCGATGGCGACCGCGGCCTGCCGCTCGACACGGTGATGCACCTGGTGATGGATCAGGTCGTGTCGCCGGCCGCGCTGCAAGCCTCGGCCAAGCTGACCATGAACACGGGCCAAGGTGACGTCGCCATCCCGTTCGAGGTGAAAGCAGAGCCGAAAAACCGCCGCGGGCTGATCGTGCGACCCAAGCGCCCGCTCGCGCCGCACAGCGCGGTGGTGCTCACGATTGCTTCGAGCTTGCGCGGCAACGAAGGCCCGCTCACGGCCGAGGCCGAACGGCGAGTGACGTTCCACACGTTCGACGCGTTGGCCCTGCAGGAGGTCAACTGCGCGCACCGCGACAACCAGCCGTGCGAAGCGGAGTCTTCGGTTTCGCTCAGCTTCAACAATGCCGTCAGGTTGCGCAGCTTGTTGGGTAAGGTGCACATCACCCCCGACGTGGGCCTCAAGCTCGCGGCGCGTGGAGGCGATGCCACCACGAGCTGGGTGGAGCTGCCGGGACGCTTCCAGCCGGGCCAGAGCTACCGCGTGCAGCTCGACCCGGGGGTGACCGACGAATTCGGACAATCTTTGACCCGGCCGGTGACGGCCACCTTCCGCTTCGCCGACCACCACCCGCGCGTGGACATCGGCGCGGTGGGCCGCAATTTCGCCGCGCAACCGCTGAGCGTACCGGTGGCGTCGCGCAACGTGCCTTCGTTCGACCTGCTGACGGCCGCGCTTTCACCACAAGATCTGCTGTCGTGGCGCGAGGCGCAGCGGCCGGGGCCGGGCAACCTCGAAGACATCGACTGGCTATCGAAATTCCGGGGCACGGCCGTGCAGCGCGTGAGCCCGCAAGCCGCCCGAAACCAGGTCGCCAAGCTGAGCATCGACGTGCACGAGGTGCTCGGCGCGAGCGGCCGCGGCGCCCTGGCGATCGGAGCCCGCTACCCGCGCGACCAGCAGGATTGGGACCGGCCGCTGGACATGAAGGTGCTCAACCTCTCGGACTTGGGCATCAGCGCCAAGCTTTCGCGCTTCGGCTCGCTGGTGTGGGTCACCGATCGGACCACGAACGCGGTCGTGGCCGGGGCGTCGGTGGCGCTCGTCATGCCCGGGCGCGCCGAGCGCTCGTACAGCACGGACTCCGACGGCATCGCGCGCATTCCCGCCGCCGACTTTGCGCCGAACCTGGAGAGCGACAGCGCCGAGGCGCGGGCCATCTTGATCGCCCGTCGCGGCCCCGATAGCGCCTTTGCGCCCGTCTCCGAGTACCTGCAAGGCTACCGCCTGGACGTACCGACCGACTTTTCCGGCGCCCTGCGCCCGTACGGCGTGCTGTTCACGGATCGCGGCCTGTATCGCCCCGGCGACGACCTGGAGGTCAAAGGTATCGTGCGCAACCAGAGCGCAACCGGTAACGCGCTGCCGGGCGAGAAGCCGCTGAAGGTGACGCTACGTTCGCCGAGCGGCGACGAGCTCTCCACGCAATCGGTGCTGCTCACGAGCTACGGCACGTTCTCGGCAAAGCTGCGCGTGCCCGGCGGCGCTCAGCTGGGCACCTACTACGTGACGGCGTCCGGCCTCGGACAAGAGCGCTTTTTGCAAGAATCGCTGGAGGTCGCCGAGTACCGCCCCGTCGAGCTCGAGGTCTCGGCCAGCGCCGATAAGCCCGCGTACCTGCGCGGTGAAACGGCCAAGCTCGAGCTCCAGGCCGACTACCTGTTCGGCGCCGCGGCCGCAGGCTTGTCGGCTACGTTGAGCGTCGCTCGCCAACCCACCTGGTTTCAGGTTCCGAACGCCGACGACTTCGTCACCCACGCGGGCGCCTACCACGACGACCTGGCCGAAACGTCGCCTGCGGGCGAGCTGCGGCGCGAGACGCGCCAGCTCGACGCGCAAGGGCGCGTGGCGTGGTCCGAAAAGCTCGACCTGCCGGGGCAGCGCGGCACGGAGCTGCTGCGCGTCGCCGCCGAGGTGACGGACGTATCGCGCCGCTCGGTCGCTGGTGGGGGCAGCGCGCTCGTGCACCCGGCTGCCTTCTACATCGGCTTGAAAACCGCGCCCTCGGCCCTCGTGGCCGCGCCCGCCACGTTGAAGCCCGAGGTCGCTACGTTCACGCCGGCGGGCCAGCGCGTGGCCGTGAAGCAGGTCGCGCTCGAGCTGATCGAGCGGCGTTACACGTTCGCGCGCGAAGCCTCGGGCGATGACTACCGTGGAGTGAGCAAGACCGTCGACCGACAGCTCGCGCGCTGCGAGGTAGCGACCACGAGCGCTGCGCTCGCGTCGTGCCCGCTCACCGTGCCCGCGGCCGGCTACTACCTGATCGTGGCGCGCGCGCGCGACGAGCGCGGCAACACCGCCGAATCGGCGCAGGCATTTTACGCTTCGGGGCCGGGCGAGCCGACCTGGCAAGACAGCGAGCGGCGCAGCGTGACGCTGGTCTTGGACAAAAAATCGTACGCGGTGGGCCAAACCGCGCGCGTGCTGGTGAAGTCTCCCTACAAAGAAGCGGAGGCGCTGATCACGGTCGAGCGCTCGGGCGTGTACCAGTCGTTTCATCGCGTGCTGCGCGGCACCGCGCCCAGCTTCGAGATTCCGGTCACCGAAGAGCTGATGCCCAACGCGTTCGTCGGGGTGCACTTGCTGCCACGCCGCACCGGCAAGGCCGCGCCGCTCGAGCCCGGCAGCTACCGCGTGGGCTACGCCAACCTGCTCGTCAACGCCGAAGGGCGGCGCTTGGCCGTGCGCGCGACGCCCAACAAGGCCGATTTTCGGCCCGGTGAGAGCATCGACGTCAAGCTCAGCGTCAAAGACGCGCGCGGGGCGGCCGCGCCCAACACGGAGGTGACGCTGTACGCGGTGGACGAGGGGGTGCTCTCGCTCATCGACTACCGAACGCCGGATCCGCTGATTACGTTTTCCGGCGCGCGCGCGCTGCAGGTCGCCACGCTGGAGAGCCGCGACGCCGAAGGCCGCATCGCCCTGGAGGCGCTGTCCGGACGCGACAAAGGGCGCGATGGCGGCGGCGGCGGCGGTGAGGCCCGCCACGACTTCCGCCAGACCGCCTATTTCAATCCGCGTATCATCACCGACGCGCGCGGCGAGGCGAAGGTGAGCTTCAAGCTGCCCGAAGCGCTGACGACCTATCGCCTGATGGCGGTGGCGGTGAGCCAGTCAGATCGCTTCGGCTTCACGCAAGAGCGCGTCACCACCAGCAAGCGCTTGATGGGGCGGCCCGCGCTGCCACGCTTCGCGCGCGCGGGCGATAGCTTCGAGGCGGGCGTCATCGTGAGCAAGAAAGGCATGGCGGCGGGCACGGTGCGGGTTCGCGCGCTGGTCACGGGCCTAACCGCCGAGGGGCCGCTGGAACGCGAGCTGGCAGTGCCGGAGAACGGCTCCGTGGAGGTGCGGTTTCCGCTCCGGGCCGAGCACCCGCGCGCCGCTTCCTTGCGCTTCGAGCTGACGGGCGGCGGCGAGCGCGACGTCGTGAGCGTACCCCTGCAGGTATCTCTGCCGATGCCGCTCGAGGCGGCGGCCATCTACGGCCAAACGCGCGCCGCCCAAACCGAGGAGCTGGGCGCCCTGTCGCTGGCTCGCGAAGACGTCGGCGAGCTCTCGGTCGCGCTCTCGTCGACCGCGCTCGTCGGCATCGATCAAACCGCGCTCGACCTGATCGAGTACCCGTACAGTTGTACCGAGCAGCTAGCCAGCCGCATCGTGCCGCTGGTGGCGCTGGGCGACCTGGCCAAGGCGTTGGGTTTCCAGCTGCCCGCCGACTCACGTAAGCGCGCCGAAGCGGCCGTGCGCGAGGTGCTGGCGCGGCAGCAAGGCGACGGAGGCTTCGCCATGTGGCCCGAGTCGGGCGTTTCGTCGCCGTGGGTGTCGCCCTACGCCACGCTGGCGCTCGCTCGCGCAGCGCGGGCGGGAGTCGCGGTACCCAAGCCGGCGCTCGAGCGCGCCCGCGACTACCTGCGGAGCGCGAGCCAGCAAGCGCTCCGCGAACGCTGGCAGCTGCCGGCGGCCGCGCTCGCGCTCGACGTGCTGGTCGAGCTGGGCTACCCGGACCCGGGCGGCATCAATCGCCTGTTTCTGCGGCAAAAGGAGCTGCCTTTGTTCGGTAAAGCCTTGCTCTTGCACGCCGCCATCGGCGCCAAGCTGGCCTCCGACGTGCCCCAAGAGCTCACGCGGCAGCTGGAAGCGTCGCTGCACGTCAACGGCGATCGCGCCGTGATCGTCGACGACGCGGGCGACGACTTTTGCGAGCTGTTCGACTCCCAGACGCGCACGCAAGCCTTGGTGCTCCGGGCGTTGGCCGCTCGCGGTAAACACCCGCTGCTCAGCCAATTGGCGCGCGGGCTGATCGGCTCGCGCAAGCAAGGAAAGTTTCGCACCACGCAAGAAGGCGCTTGGGCCCTGTTGGCGTTGGACGACTACCGTCGTGTTGCCGAGGCCGAGACGCCCAGCTTCGAAGCCACGGCGTCGCTCGGGGGCGAACGGCTGGGGGCTCGCACGTTCGGCAAGGGGCAGCCGCTTTCGCAGCGCTTCGACACGAAGCTTCAGCAATTGCTCGAGAAGGGCAAGCACACCTTGCTGTTCGAGAAGCAAGGCTCCGGCACGTTGTTCTACGAGGCGCGGCTGCGCTACGCGCGGCGCGAGCTGCCCAAAGAGCCGCTCGACGCCGGCTTCTTCGTCGAAAAGAGCCTGCACCCCGTGAGCCAGGAAGCCTTGAGCCGGGGCGGCCTGGCCGCGGCGCCCGGGGTGGCCCGGGAGCTGGCCGCGGGTGAGCTGGTGCTGGTTGATTTGACGCTGGTGACGCCCGCGCCGCGAGAATACGTGGTGCTGGACGACGCCTTGCCGGCGGGCCTGGAAGCCATCGACCCGAAGCTCTTCACCACCGCCGATTGGCTCAAGAACGCAGGCTTGGCCGAAGACGCGGGCTGCGAAGGCTGCGAAGCCGAGCGGGGGAGCGACGACGCGCCCGGCTTCCGAGCACCCTATGACCGCAGCGAGATTCGTGATGACCGCGTGCTGTTCTTCGTCGATCGGTTGCCGGCCGGGCTCTGGCACTACCGGTACTTGGCCCGCGCCACGACGCTCGGCCGCTTCGTGCTGCCGCCCACGCGCGTGGAAGAGATGTACGAGCCCGAGGTGTTCGGCCGCACTGCTGCGCTGGAGGTGCGGGTCAAGTGAGCCGGGCCCGTCGCTTCGCCGATTGGGCGCGCGAGCGCCGCCTGGGGCGCTGGTTGCTGGGCGCGCTGGGCGTGCTGCTGCTGCCCTGGATGTTGCTGGCCCTGTCGGCTTGCTTCGTGTCTTTGCCCGAGGCTCTGTCGGGAACGACGACGCGCTCGACCGTGCTGGTGCTGGACCGCGACAATCGGTTGCTGCGCGAGGTACAGGTGGGCAGCGGGGCGGACCGAACGAAGGTCACGCTCGACCGGCTCTCGCCGTGGGTGGTGCCCGCGCTTTTGGCGGCCGAAGATGGTCGCTTCTATCGTCACCCCGGGGTCGATCCGCTCGCGGTTTCTCGGGCCTTTTGCCAGCTTGTTTTTGCCCGAAAAGTGGTTAGCGGCGCCAGTACGCTCACGCAGCAGCTGGCGCGCACGCTGCGGCCCGTGCCGCGCAGCGCGAGCGGCAAGTTGCGCGAGATGGCGCTAGCTCTGCGTATCGAAGCGTCGCTGTCCAAGACGCGGATCTTGGAAGAGTACCTGAGCCGCGTCGAGTTTGGCCCCAACCTGTTCGGGGTCGACGTGGCGAGCCGCCAGTACTTCGGCAAGCCGGCGTCGCAGCTCGATCTCTCCGAGGCGGCGGCGCTGGTCTCGATTCCGCGCGGACCTTCGCTGTACGATCCGCGTCGGCGCCCGCAGCTGCTCGAGCGGCGCCGGCTGCGGGTGCTGAGCCGCATGGCCGAGCTGGGCTCCATCACGCCAGCGGAGCGGGCGCGCGCCGAGCTGACGCCCATTCGCATCAACGCCGCGCGGAGCCAGCAGGGGGCCGAGCACCTGAGCTTCGCGCTGGCTCAGCGTTACATGGGGCGAGCGGGCGACCGCACTCGCACGCTGCGCACCAGCTTGAACGCCGAGCTACAGCGCGAAGCGGAGCGCATCGCGAGCGCGGCCGTGCCCAGCTTGCTCGCGCACGACGGAGACGCCATCTCGCTTTTGGTCCTGGACAACGAAAATAGCCAGGTTTTGGCCTATGTTGGCTCGCCTTCGTATTTCGACGCCGCAAAGCAAGGCGCCAACGACGGCGTGCGGGCGCGTCGCCAGCCTGGCTCGGCGCTCAAGCCGTTCTTGTACGCAGCCGCGCTCGACGAGCTAGGCTACGGCCCGGCCACGCTGCTGCCCGATTTGCCGCTCGAGCTCGCGCTCGGTGACGGCAGCTTCTCTCCGCGCAACTACGATCAGCGCTTCCGTGGCCCCGTGCTCCTGCGGCAAGCGTTGGGCAGCTCGCTCAACCTCCCGGCGCTCGCCGTCGCCTCGCGCGTCGGACCCGTGCGGCTCTTGCAGACCCTGCGCCGGTTCGGCTTCGCGTCACTCGATCGCGACGCCCAGCACTACGGCGTGGGGCTCGCGCTGGGCGACGGTGAGGTCACGCTGCTCGAGCTGGCTGGCGCATACGCGGCGCTGGCGCGCGGCGGAGAGCTCCTGGCTCCGCGCTTGGTCTTGGCGCGCAGCGCGGACGACGCCGAGCCCGTGCTCCTCTCGGGCGAGCCCGCGCGGCGGGTGCTGCGGCCCGAAGTGGCGGCGCTCGTGTCCGACATGCTGTCCGACGACGCCGCGCGCGCCGCCGGTTTTGGTCGCGATTCGCCCCTGAATCTGCCGTTTCCGGTCGCGGCCAAGACCGGCACCTCCAAGGGCTATCGTGACAATTGGGCGGTCGGCTACACGCGCGAGGTCACGGTCGCGGTTTGGGTCGGCAACTTCGACGGCACGCCGCTGCGCGACGCCAGCGGCATCACCGCGGCCGGTCCCGCTTTTCACGAGCTGATGTTGGCGGCCATGCGCGGCCGCACGCCGGCTCCGCTGTTCGACGCCTCCATCCTGGCGGAGGCCGAAGTGTGCACGCTGAGCGGCCAGCGGCCGAACCCGTCCTGCCCGCACCGGCGCCGTGAGCATTTCGTGCGCGGGCACGAGCCGCGCGAGACCTGCGACATCCACGTGCAAGCTCACGTCGACGCCCAGGGCCGCGAAACGGCGGCGCGCTGCGGCTTCGCGACTCGGACGCTCGAGCGCTACCCGCTCGAATTTCGCGAATGGGCGCAGCAGGCGGGCCGACCGCTCTCGGGCGACAACGTGTCGCCCAGCTGCCCGCCCGAAGCCCCGGCAAAGCTCGCTCCGCGCGTCACCTTCCCACGCGAAGGTCAGACCTTCTTCATCGATCCCGACGGCCCGGACCGCCAAGAAGTCGTGCTCAGCGCGGCTGCCGGCGCCCCCGCGGTGAGCTTCGTCATCGACGGACACCGCAGCAAGCCGCTGCCCGCGCCGTTCCGACAGCCGTGGCCCCTGGCGCCCGGCGAGCACGCCGTGCAAGTCGAGGTCGGCGGCCTGCGCACCCCCGCCGTCACGTTCCACGTCCGTGGGCCGTAGATCCTTCACACCTTGGGCTGCCGCGCCGCAGATCGTTTGCAGAAGCTGCCGTGGCGTCTCCGGGTCGCGCCGCGCGCGCGCTTCGGGCCACTCCCGCCGTTCTTTCGCCGCAAGGGCCAGCTCGCGACCGAGCTGACTTTTTCGCGTAGCAGGGGCTCTCACGTCGCAAGAGTCAGTTCGCAACCGAGCTGACTTTTTCGCGCAGGAGGGGCTCTCACGTCGGAAGAGTCAGTTCGCGACCGAACTGACTTTTTCGCGCAGGCGGGGCTCTCACGTCGGAAGAGTCAGTTCGGAACCGAACTGACTTTTTCGCCCAGGAGGGGCTCTCACGTCGGAAGAGTCAGTTCGCGACCGAACTGACTTTTTCGCTCAGGAGGGGCTCTCACGTCGGAAGAGTCAGTTCGCAACCGAACTGACTTTTTCACTCAGGAGGGGCTCTCACGTCGGAAGAGTCAGTTCGCGACCGAACTGACTTTTGAACGCGGAGGACCGTCCTGTCGCCGCCACGATCCATTCTAGCTCCAGCTCGTTCGTGAACGCCGCCAGGTGCGCGCTGAGCGGCGCGGGGCGCGAGCGAAGAGTTTTGGCCGAGCGCCGATACGGTAGTTTCTGCGATGCGGGCTGCGGTTTGGCAGCCAGAAGATCCGGGATGAGGGGTTCGTCGCGTTCGTCGCGTTCGTCGCGTTCGTCGCGTTCGTGGCGTTCGTCGCATTCGTCGCGTTCGTCGCGTTGTTGGGAGTTGTCGGCCGACGGGGGAGAGGCGGCGTGGGAGTTATTGACCGATGCCGAGGCGGTGGCGGGCGTCGGCGTAGGCTTCGGAGACGCTGAAGACGGCGAGATCGCGGGCTTCGGGGTTTCTGATCACCCATTTTACGCGTTCGGGGCCGCTGGGGGGGCCCGCGAGCTGACCGGCGGCGAGCGCCAGACCGCGGAGCGCGGCGTTGGGCGAGCCCACGGCAAGGAGCCCGGTGCGGTTGCCCCATTGGTGAAGAGCGGTGCCGAGCTGGCTGACACGGTTGCCCAAGCTGCCGATGACCTCGAGCGCCAACGCGGGCACGTCGTCGTCGACGCGCACTTTGAAAGCTTGCTCGAGCTTGTGGCGAGCGTCGGCGAGCTTCTTGGCGTCGACTCCTTGCGGCGTCCAGTTGCCGGCGAACAGCGATAGGAACGCGCTCACCACCGCCGGTAGCTCGATGGGAGGCGTGCGCGAAAGAGCGGCGGCGCGGCCCTGCAAGATTTTGAGGCTGCGCATCAGCAAGAAGAAGCGCGCGGCGTCGTCGGCGTGGTCGAGCAAGGCCTGGCCGAACACGATGACGGGAGGATTGGTGCTGATCGGCATGCACACGGGGCCGAGCGCGGGCGACGAGAACACTTCGAGCCCGCGGATGCCGAAGGATTGGGCCACGTTCTGCACGAACGCGACGAACGCCTGGGAGGCGACGGGCAGCGGGGCGGCCTTCATGGCCCGTAAATCCAAGGTGAAAGCGGCGTCCAGCACGTCGCCGGCTTTTCGCAGCAGCGAGCGCAGGGCGGGCGTCACCAAATCCGGCGCGAGCTGGTCGTCCAGGCGCGCGTCGCCGGCGGCTTGGCCGGTGGCCGCGATGCTGGCGTCCTCGCCCGAGAGCGACATCAAGGTAGCGGTCGCCAGCGAGGCGGCGTCGTGTGCGCCGCGCAGCTCGGCGACGCACGCCAGCATCTCGAACAGCGCCGGGTCGAATCGACCGGTGGCCAGCGCGCGCCGCGCGTCGGTCGCGGCGCGATCCAAGAGCACGGTGGCGGCGCGCTGCTCGTTCGCGCGCTGGTGCATCTCGACCAGCCCGCGCAAGATGGTGTGGTCGAGCGGCGCCTCTTTGCGCGCCTTTTCCAAGATGGCTTCGGCCTTCTTGCGATCGCCCCCCAGCTGCTCGACCACCAGCGCTAGCGCCAGCGTGCGCTCGCGCTTGGCTTCGGGCGTGCTGGCACGACCGAGGAACTCGGTCTGAAGCTCGATGGATTTGTCGGGCTCGCCGCGGCGGCCCAGCGCGTGCACCAGCCGCAAGACGCTCTGGTCGTCCTCGGGGTCGCGCTTCAGCACCTCGCGGTAGGCGAGCTCCGCGCGCTCGGGGTTCGGTAGCGAGACGTCGTACAGCTCGCCCAAACGCCGGTAAATTTGGGCCTGCCGTGACACCTCCGGCACGTGCCGGACCAGGCGAATGTAGGCTTGCTCGGCCGCGCTCCAGTCGCCCTCTTCGCCGCACAGCTCGGCGAAGGCCGATAGCGCCTCGACGTGATCGGGGTTGGCGTCGAGGGCGGCGCTGAGCGCGGCCTTGGCCAGGCCGCGCTCACCCACGTCGGCCAGCGCGCGCCCGCGCGTGACCTCGAGGGCCACGCGCTCTTCGGGATCGGTGGTGTGCGACAGTCGCCGCTCGAGTAGGCCGGCCAGCTTTTCGCGCTCGTTGCCGGTCACGTACAGCGCTTGCAGACGAACGACCGCGTCTTCGTTCGTGATGTCGAGCGCTACGGCGTTTTCCAGCGCCGCGCGCCCACGCTCGGCGTCGTTACCTTTGTCGAGCCAGAGCACGCCTGCTTGGTGCCAGGCGCTGACTTTGTGCGCGTCGATCAGGCTGGCCTCGGCGAGCGCTTCCAGCGCTTTTGCAGAGGCGCGGAAGTCGCCCCGGGCTTCCAGCACCTCGGCCAGCGTGGTCAGCACGACTTGGTGATCGGGCACCAGGGCGAGGGCGCGCTCGAGCAAGAGCTGCGCTTCGTCGAGCCGATCGAGCCGGGTGGCGGCTTCGGCGGCGCGCAGCAGCAGGGTGGCCTTGTCGGCCGGGCGCTCGACGCCCGCTTGCAGCTTTTTGGTGACGGCCAGCGTCGTGGCGGAGTCGTCGGCGGCGCGAGCTTGCGCTTCCAACATCCGCAGGGCCCACAGGCGGGGCGGCTCTTGCTCGAGCGCGCCCGCCACCAGCTCTTGCACGCTCGTCCACGCGCCGGTGCGGATGCGAATGCGGGCCGCGAGCCGCGCGTGGGCGTCGCTCTCGCCGGCGCGGGTGAGCCGGGCCAGCCGCGCCGCGATGGGCTCCAGCTCCTCCAAGCGGTTGGCGCCGATGTAGTGGTGCTCCATCCTGCGCAAGGCGTGCAGGTGATCCGGTGAGCGCTCCAAAATGGCGCTGTGCCAGAGCAGCGCGCTCGAGTGGTCGCCGCGCGCGCGGTCGAGCTTACTCAGCCGCTCGTACAGCTCGCACAGCTCGCCGGTATCTTCCGTGGTGCGCGATTGCGCCAGGAGGGTCTCGGAGATGCGCGCCGCCGCGGCCGTGCCGTCGGACTCGTCGGCCAGCACCTGCAAGAGCGCGCTGCCGCCCAGATGAACGGCGGTTTGGGCGTCGCGGCCCGTCGCTTCGTCGTTGCCGGCGCGGCGCTGCTCGAGCGCGGCTTGACCGAGCAGCTCGCGCTTGGAGTCGTCGTCGGCGTTCTCGGCGATTTGTTCGCGCCAGTGAGCGCGGTCTTCGTCGCTGCTGCCGGCGATGCGCTCGTGCAGCTCTCGGAGCGCAATGTCGGTCGGGCGCGCCTCGATGGCGTCGCTCAGCAGGCTGGCCGCCAGCGCCGTGTCGGTCTCGGCCACGAGCAGGGCTTCGCGCACCAAATCGAGGGCGGTCTCGACCACGTCTTCGCTCGTGGCGCGGCGGGCTCGCAGCCAGCCGAGCAGGCGCTCGGAGTCGCCTCGCGCGCGCGCCTGCTGCTCGCCGAGCCGGTGGATGAGCGAGAGCGAGGGCAAGGATTCGGCGGCCTTGCGCAGCAGCTCGTCGTAGCGCTCGGCGTCTTCGGGGCCGAGCCGCAGCGCGGCCTCCAGTAGGTACAAGCCCGCCTTGACCGGATCGCCCGCCGCTTCTGCGGCACCGCTCAGCAGCCGCAGCGTCGCGTCGCGGTCGGCGGATTGGAGCAGGGCGCGCAGCGGCACCGGAGCGCGCGGATCCAGCTCGAACGCGGCCGAGTAGCGCTGGCTCGCGTCGTTCGTCGCGCCCGACAGCTCTTCGATCAGCGCGCTGGCCAGGCTCTCGTCGCGGCTGTGCGCGGCCTCGCCGTCGGCCAGCGTGGCCACGGCGCGCAGGAGGGCGGGAGCTTGCTTGTCGGTAGTGGCGAAGCGCAGCTGGAGCGCGGGGCCGAGCGGGCTCTCGGGGTTTGCCGAGCTGAAGCGCTGCGCGGGGGCGCGCAGGTAGGCCAGCGCGGCCGGCGCCTCCGTGTTGCTGGGCGGCGTGAGCGCGAGCCCGAGCGCCTGCGCGGAGCGCGCGGCTTCGGTGCCCGCCAAGAGGTCGCCCGTTTGCGCGCTGGACACGGCGCTGTGGATGGCCGCGGCGAGCGGCTGCTCGGCTTCGCCGCTCGCCAACTGAAACGCCAGCGGTCCGAGCGTCTCCAGGCCTTCGCCGCTCAAGGCGCCCAGCACCGCGCGATCCAACGCGCGGAAGGCTTCGGTCTCGCCCTCGGCGGCGGCTCGAATGCCCTCTTGGGAGCCTTGCTCCAGCGCGCGGGCGGAGAGGGTTCGGCGCGCCAGCACGTCGGCGTCGCCGCCCAACAAGCGCTCGAGCCAGCTCATGGCGTCGGGGCGCGTCTTGCTTTCGTGCGCGGCGAGCGAAGCGGCCAGCCACAGCGCGGCGGGGCCGACGCCTTCGATCTCGGCCAGGCGCGCCACCAGCGCGGCCGTGGCGCCGCGGTCGCCGACCGTGAAAGCCTTGCGAGCTTGCTCGAGGGCCAGGCTCGGGCTCACGGTGGTGCCGGGGCCGCCGGGAGCGGAGGCCGCGCCGCGCAGCCGTGAGCTCTCGTCGGTGGCTTGCATCAGCTCGGCCAACGCTACCGACTCGGGCCAGCGCATGCGCGCGGGCCCGGTGCCTTTGGCCAAAAGCTCGATCAGCTTGGCCACGTGCGCGCGCGGATCGTCCACGTTCGCGCGCAGGGCCAGCTCCAGCTTCTTCTTGCCGGTGGCGTCGTCTTTGAGCGCGATGCGGTGGACCTCGGCGTTGAGGTAAGCGGCGTGGACGCGCGCTTCGGGGGTCGGGGCGCCGCGCGTCTCGAGATCGAGCGCGGTGGCGACGGCCTTCCAATCTTGCTCTGCGGCCGCCAGCGCGCGCAGCTGCCGTCCGACGAGCGGGAGCGAGCGTGCCATCGAGCTGGCTTCGGTGGCCACCTCGCGCGCGCGCGCCGTATCGCCGATGAGCGCCCAGATTTCGCTGGCCACCAGCAGCGTGCGCGCTTTGGTGACGGGGTCGGTCGCGCTGTGCGCCTCGCTCTCCAGCCACTCGGCGCGTTCACTCCAGCGATCGGCATCCAGCGCCAAGTGCGCGGCCGCGGGGCGCTCGTCGGGCCACATCGAGGGGGAAGAAGCGCGCGGATCGAGCGGCGGCGGCGTGTACGAGAGGGGAGCGGGCGGCGGATCGCTGGTGACGGCGTCGCCCAGCTCGGCCGCGGCGAGCGCTTCCAGCTCCGCCTCGCTCAGCTCACCCGAGAGGCCCACGTCGACGTGCGTTTCACCCGACGTGTGCAGCAGCTCTTCGATGCCGTCGCTCGGGAGCTCTTCGAACGTGAGGTCGCTCAGGTTGTGGATGGCGGTCGGGCTGATCGAAGGCCCCGCGCGTAGGACGTCGTCGTCGAACGCCAGCTCTTCGAGCGGCTGGGCGCTGGTCTGCACGTGCGCCTCCAGCACCGCGGCGGGCGGGCGCGCGGTCTTGGCGCCGGGCTGGGGCTCTTGCCCGGCGCGCTCGAGCAATCCGTCGATGTCATGCAGCGTCGGCATGCCGTGAACGCGCGTGACCTCGTCGTCTTCGGCGAACGCGGGTACGTCGCGCGAGCGCGGGATGGGGGTAGCGTGGGGCGTCCGCGAGACGGCGGGTGGGTATGGTTGACGCGGCGCGGGGCTTGCGCCGGGCTCGGCGCCGCCGATGCCGCGCGCGGGCGTGGGTGCCCGCGAAGGGGGGCGCGGGACGGCCGAGCTGCCGCCCGGGCGCGGGACGCCCCCCGGACGCGGGGGCGAAAATGCAGGAGGCGGCGGCAGGACCGGAATGGCCGGCGCGCCCGCCGCTGGGGGCGGCGGACGCACGACCGCGCCCGCTTTTTCCTCGCCTGGATCGCCCAGCCCCATGCGCGCGGCCAGGGCCTTCAGGTCGAGGCCGGTGGCGGCGTCGATGTTGCCCACCCAGGTCGGCTCGTCGTCGGGATACTCGCGCGCGGTCGGAGCGTGCAAGACGCGGCCCTCCGACGGCGGCGGGGCTTCGCTTGCGGGGCGGGGAGCGGCGGTCTGCGCGCTGTTCTTCGAAGGGGGAGGAGGCTCGTCCGACAGCAATGAATCGAGCAGCGCGTCGGCTTCGAAATCCAGATCCTCGCCCAGCTCCTTGCCGATGCTGCCGGGGGTGCCGCTGCGCCCCGCGCCGCGCGAACGCTTGTCTTCGTCGTCCGTCCCGCTCATCGCACTCCCATTCCGAGCTGCTCCCGCAGATCCAAGTACGTGGGAGAGAGCACGAAGCCCAGCAAGCGCTCGGCGCGCGCCCGTTCTTCACGCCCTTCGCCCACCGGCGAACGCGCCCGGCCACCCAGCACCCACGATACGTCACCGGCCGCGATGGCCGCCATGCGATCCAAGCTCGACGTCGCCGCGCGCACCCAGCCGCGCAAATCTGGCTGCTCGGCTTGCACGGCGCGAGCCAAGTCGGGCAGCACCTTACGCAGCTGCCGCGCGCCCCAACCGGAGGCCTCTTTGCCCAGCAGGCGCTGGAACTCGCCCAGCATGGCAAAGCTCGGCGAATCGAGCTCCACGTTGCCCAGCCGGCAGGCGGCTACGATCAGCGCGGCCACGTCGTCGGACTCGCGGTGGCCGAGCACGGTGGTGCCCCGGCGCAGCGCGTACAGCTCGCGCGCCAAGGCTTGGCGGTGGATCGGCGAGAGCGGGGCGGTGACGCCGGTGCCGACCACGATGGCGGGAGTCTCGAGGGCCAGCGCCCGCACCGCGCCCGGATCGCTGCCGCCGACGTACAGCTCGAACTCGCCGATGCCGAGGGCCCCGGCCCAGGCCGCTACCTCGTTGCGGATGGGTAGACCGGCGCGCGGATCGACGCGCTCTTTCTTGGTCACGCCGAAGGCTTGCAAGTTGGGGCCGAGCGCTTCGGTGATGGTGGTAGCCATCACGCGCATCAGCTCGGTGATGGCGCCGCGGTCGTCCGGATCGGCCAGGTTCGGCAGCGCAGCGTCGTTGATGGCGATCTTGGGCACGTTGGCCACGCGCCGATCGAGCGCGGCCAGCTCTTTGTCGACGTCGGCGCCGCCCTTGCCGATGGCCGAGAGCGCGCCCAGCGCGGCCTGGCGCTGCGGCATGTTGCCCAAAAATTGCGCGACCTTGGCCAGCCAGGCGACGCGCTCTGCGTCGAGAGGATCGTCGGTCAGGCGCTGCACCAGCATGGCCTGCGCGCGCGCCAACAACGGACGCGCTTTGTGCTCGGGGATGGCGCCGCTCAAGGCAAGCTCGATGGCTTCGCCGTCGTCGGGCGACTCGGCGAGCAGCTTCTCCACCGCGGCGAGGGCGGCGGCGGGGCGCTTCAGCTTGTCGCGGTAAATTGCCAGGGCGAGGCGCGCCGCCTGCATACGGCCTTCGCGGCTGTCGCGCTCGTTCATGAGCAGCTCGAGCGCCTGCACGGCTTGCTCGAAGGCCGACGCTTTGGTGGCGACCTTGGCCAACCGCTCGCGCACCGGCAGCGTGGACAGCTTGGCCGCGTGCAGCGCGACCAAAACGGCCAGGGCGCGCTCCGGAGCTTGCAGCTTGTTTTCGAAGAGATCGACGGCGGCTACGCCGCTCATCAGGCGCTGCTGCGTGGGCGCCTGGGGGTGGGCGGCCAACTCGGCCAGGTGAGTGGCGGCCTCTTCGAAGCGGCCGACGGTGATGAAAATCTCGCCCGACAGCGCCAACGCGCCGACGTGATCGGGCTCCAGCATGCGCACGTTCTCGAGCGCGGTGAGCGCGCCTTCGCGGTCGCCTTTGCCGCGCAGCACGCGCGCGCGCTCCCAAAAGAGCTTGGCGATTTCTTCGGGGTCTTCCGCGACCGTCAAGCGACGCGAGATGAGCTCGAGCAGCCGCTCGTCGTCCTTCTTTTGCCGCACGATGCGAAACAGGCGATCGAAGGCTGCGCCCTGCTTGATGTCGCGCTCCACCGCGCGCGACAGCGCAAACTCGCCTCGGGAAGGGTCGTTCAGCTCGTCGAGCAAGATGCTGGCAGCCTGAGCCCACAGCCGGCCGCCCGCGTCCGAGTCGCTCACGGCGTCGCCGAGCGCGGCGCAAGCTTCGGCCAACGTGCTGCGATCACCGCCGGCCTCGGCGGCGGCGCGCAGGCCCTCCCAGCTGGCGATGTCTTCCGGGTGGCTGTCGACGACGCGCCGAAACGACTCTTGCGCCTGGGCCACGTTGCCGTACGCCAGCTGGTTCATGCCCGCGAGCGCCGTGGCCAGCGCCGTGCTCTCGGCGCCCAGCAGCTCGCCCACGTCGAGCAAGGCGGCGGCGCGGCGGCGCGGATCACAGCCCGGACTTGCCAGCTCCAGGTTGGCCAAGCGCACGGCGGGGTCTCGAGATTCGGCGGGCGGATCGAGCTCCATACCCGCGAGCCAGCTCACCAGCTCCGAGCCGGCCGCCAGCGCCGCCGCGCTCGGGCCCGACACGCGGCCGGCCAACGTGCGACGCGCCTGCACCTCGGCGCTCAAGTCCTCGGCCGCGGACGCCGCCGCCAGCCACTCGAGAGCCGCCACCGGCGAGCCGTCCGCCGCCGCCCAGTTGGCGGCTGCTTCCAGCAGCTCCGAGCTGCCGAGCGCGGCCTCGCCCCCCAGCGCCAGGACGAACAAGGCCGCGCTGCAAGCGGCCGAGGCCGCCGTGCTGCGCTTCGATAGCTCTTTCAGCGCTTCCCGGCGGCGGTCGAGGTCCCGCGCGGAGCTGCCCCACAAGGCGCGCCCGAGCGTGAGCGCGGTCTTGATCTCGTCGGGGGTAGCGTCGTCGACCACGGTGTCGAGCGCGTCGGCGGCGGCGGCCGCGTTGCCGTCACGCCCCGCTTCCAGGCCGAAACGCTCGAGCGCCGCCACGGCTTGCTCTCGCGGCTCGGCCGCCGCGAGCACTTGGCGCCGCGCCTCCAAATCGTCGGGGGCCGTCGCGCGGCGGGCGAGCCGCGACATCAGCTCGGCCGCGGCTTCCGAGCGCTGCTCGGCGCGTTCGAAGCTGGCGAGCGCGCGCTCGCGCTCTCCGCCGCGGAAGCGGAGCAGGCCCGCCTCGAGCCAGAGGGCCGCCGCGACGTCGTTGTCGGCGTCGCTCAGCGCGGCGGCGCTGGCTTCGAGCGCGTCGCAGGCGCCGGGCACGTCGCCAGCGCTCCGCCTCTGCTTGCTCAGGGCGCGCGTCACCAGCAAATCGGCCGGCTCAGCGGCGTGCAGGGCCGCCAAGCGCTCGGCGTAGCGGCTCTGATCGCCCGCCGCGCCCGCCAGCACGGCCGCCACCGTGCTGAGGGCCCGGGCGCGCGGCTCGCTCTGCGCGCGCGCCACGTCGGCGAGCAGGTCGAGCTCGGCGATTCCGCTTTGCAGCTCGGCCCCATCAGCCGCGCTCTCGCCGCCGGCGATCAGCGGCGCCACACAGCTGACGAGCACGCTGCCGAGCCACGCGCCTTCCGGCAGCTTGGCGATGCTGTGGAAAGCCGCGAGGGCGCCGGCTCTATCGCCGCGCAGCGCGCGCGCCCGCCCGAGCTCCAGCCACAGTCCGCCCGCTTCGCCTTCGCTGGCGCCCTGGGCCATCAGGCGGCGCGTGGCTTCTTCGTACCAAGCGGTGTCGCCGGTCAGTATGGCCAGCAGCCGCGCCAAGCGTCCGACCAGCGCCGGGGGAGCGCCGGACAGCCCGGCTTGAGACAGCGCCAGCTTCGCGCCTTGCGCGTCGCCGACCGCGCGCGCGAACACCTCCGCGCTCATCAAGTAGTGGCGCGCCTTGGCTTCGTCCGAGGGCAATAGCTCGGCCGTGCCCTCGAGCGCCGCGGCCAACGCCTGCGGGTCGCTGCCGCCACCCAAAATGTCGAGGTAGAGCGCGCGCGCGGGAATGCTGGGCGGCGCCGCCGCCAAAGCTTGCTCGATGGCGGTGCGGGCGCCGGTGGGGTCGCCTTCGGCGGCGGCGGCCTCGGCGACGCGCAGCAAGAGCGCCGCGGCCAAGTCGCCTTTGACGCCGCGCGCCAGCTCGGCCTTGGCCAGGCGAGCCGCCGTGGCCGTGTCACCCGCCACCTCGGCCAAGTGGAGCCGCGCCCGCACCACGACCGGCTCGTTGGGCAGCAGCTCCAGAGCTTGTTCCACGAGCGCGGTCGCGCCTGGAAGATCTCCCCGGGCCCGCCGACGATCGGCCGCCAGCAGCCAGGCGTAGGCGGCTTGAGCGGGAGCGCGCTTGTAGCGCGGCACGCCGACCTTGTCGGCCGCTTCGGGGTTCGAGAGCGAGAGCGCGATGGCGTCGGCGAGCGCTTCCAGAGCGCGCTCTTCGACGTCGGGGGCGCCGTTGGTCCGGGCAAATTGCGCGAGGGCCTCCAGCGCCTCGAAGGTCGCGCTGCCGCCCAGGCCGATGGCTTCCTCGAGCGCCTGGCGGGCGGTGACGGTTTCGCCGCCCGCCGAGCGCAGCTCGCCCAGGTCGATGAGCAGCAGCTGCTTCCACAGCGGATCTTGGGCTAGGCGCGCGCGGGCGGCGAGGGCCCGATCCCGCAGCTCGCCATCGCCGGTCTTGCCCGCCGACAGCTCCAGCGCCAACCAGAGCGAGGCGTCGTCTCCCGACTCGTCGGCGGCGTTCTCGAGCAGCATGCGCGCGGTGCCGTCGTCGCCCTCGTGATCGCTCGCGAACGAAGCCTGGTCGAGCAGCGCGCGGGCGCGCTCTTCCGGGGTCTCGGCCACGCGGACCTGCCGCTCGAGCAGCTTGCCTAAATTCTTGTAGGACTGCCGCCGCTCGATGATGGCGATCAGCCGCTCGAGTGGCTCGCGAAAGTCGGGGTCGGCGTTGACCGCCCCCAGCTGGTCGCGCGCGCTACCGGCTTCGTCGCCCAGCGCCTCGGACAAGACGCCGAGCTCGTGAAGGAGAATTGCCTTGGCCGCGGTGGACTCGGTGGCATCGTGCTCGGCGCGCAAGCGCTGAATGACCGACGTCACCAGTGCCAAGTCCGACGGCGCGCCCTGCGCCTGAGGAGGCTTGCTCGTGCTCACCATGAATCCCGGGGGATCCTCGGGACTTTAGTCCCGCGAGAGCGAGCGTGTCACTCGTTACGACGCACCACCCAATAACCTTTGGGTGTATCGAGCGGCTCGAGGTGGACTTTTCCCTTCTCGAGCGTGAAGAGGACGTACTCGATCGGGGGCTCAATCACCCCGCGGGGCAAGCGGCCGGCGTCCGTTGTGGAGCCTTTGTCGCCTTTGGCGACGGCCGCGGCGAAGTCCTTTTGCGCCAACTCGATCGTCTCGGCGGCCTTTTTGCGTGCCTCCTCTTTGGAGCGAGCGTCGCTCGGCGCGTTTTGTGCGCCACGGTAGGTGAATATGACGGCCCCGAAGCCGACGCGTGCCGGAGCGCTGGCCGGCAGCTCGGGCACCTTCCCGCCGTCCGGAAAATTTTCGAACCCTTCAGTAACCATCGGCTCGCCTGCGACGACCGCATCCGAGTCGGGCGAGCCGGCCGAAGGCAGCGCGCTGGCGCTCGGGGCAAGGTTGGCGCTGGCGTTCGCCGTCGCGCTCGCGTGGGGTCTCGAAGCCGGCTCCGGCTCGCGCTTCGGACGGAGGCCGAGCACGGCAACGGCAGCAACCGCCGCGACGAAGAGCAGACCGACGGTGACGCTGGTGGTGCGCTGCATGGTTTCTGGGCCGCCGTTAGCACGGAAGCCCCGCCGGCAAGAAGGCAAGAGACCGCTCGAGGGACGAAAAGAACGTTCTAGGCCGTTTCGTTTTGACCGGAGGTGCTGCTAGAACACCCATTCAGGGTACATGTTCAAAGTCGAGTGCCCGGGCTGCAAAGCTCCCTACCAGGTGGACGAGCGCAGGATCCCGTCGAGCGGGCTCAAAATGCGCTGCCCGAAGTGCGGCACATCGTTCAAGGTCGATCCGCCCGGAGACGCTCGCCGCACTGGTCCGACCCCGGTTTTGGGCGGCGTCCTGGGCGTGGGGGAATCAGCGCCGCCTCCCGCGGTAGCCCCGCCCGATCCCATGAAGGGCACCATGCTGGGCGTCGCCCCGGCGCGGAACGCCGCCATGAAGGGCACCATGCTCGGCGTCGCGCCTGCCGCCGCCGCGGCGCTCGGGGGTCCGCCGCCCGCGCCCAGCGCCACGAAGCCCGCAGCACCCGCCGCGCCCCAGGTCGCAGCACCTACGGCTGCGCCAGCTCCCGCTCCCACAGCTCCCGCTCCTCCCGCGCCCGCAGCCACCGCGCCTCCGGCTCCCGCGCCCGCGCCCGCCCCCCCAGCTCCTGCACGCCCGCCTGTGCCCGGCCGTCCTCCGATTCCTCGGCCCGGCGCAGCCGCAGCCGCAGCGGCAGTACCGGCTGCGCCCGCCCCGTCCGCTGACTTGCCCGCCGTGGCCGCACGCGCGCCCGCTGGCAGTATCGACTTGCCTTCAGTTTCAGCGCCACGCGCGCAAGTGCCGGCGCGCCCACCAGCGCCGGCTCCTGCCCCCGCGCAAACGGCTCCGCAAGCGCCCAGCTTCGATCACGATCTGCCGGCCGTCAGTCGCAGCGCTGATCTCGATCTACCATCACCGCGCGCCGCGGCTCCGTTGCCCTCGTCCGCGCGCACCACCACTCCGTTCGTCTCGCCCGCGTACCCGGCCTCGACGGGTATCGAGCTCGACCTGCCCGACGTGGGCATCGACCGAAGCGCAGGCGTCACCGCGTTGCCCAGCGCGGCGCCCCAACGCGGTGGCATCGACTTGCCCTCGGTCTCGCGGAGCCAGCCCAATCTGCCCGCTACGTCGGGCCCGGGCGCTTCGCCCGCGCAATCTTTCGGCGCCGGCCTGACCGACAGCGCAGGCGTGGGGTTGCCCGCGCCTGCGGCGGCATCGCGCGCGCACAGCGGCGGCGTCGAGCTGCCGTCACCGCGGCGTTCGAGCGGAGAGCTGCGGAGCCCGAGCGGAGACCTGCCGCAGCTGCTCGACATCGATCTTCCGCTCAGCGCAGGTGAGCTTCCCACGCCCATCGAGCTGGAGCTGCCATCGCCCGGTGGTGGCGCTGAGTTTCCGTCGCTCGCGGGCGACCTGCCCGCGCTGGGCGGCAACCTGCCTTCGCTGGGCGGCAACCTGCCTTCGCTGGGCGGCAACCTGCCCTCGCTGGGCGGCAACTTGCCCATGCCGGGCGGCAACTTGCCCATGCCGGGCGGCAACTTGCCCATGCCGGGCGCCGGTTTGCCTTCGCGGAGCTCGCCCGGGCTCCCGCAGCTCGGTGGCTCGCCGCCGCCGGCCAGCGCTAGCCCCAGCCTACCGCCCGCGCTCGGCGGCATGTTTCAACCGAGCGGGCTCTCGAGCCCCAACATTGCCGCTCAGGCGCCCGCCATGCGCGCGCCCTCGTTGGCGCCCGATGACGCGCCCGGCGCTTTCGCGGAAATCGAGCTGCCACCGAGCGAGAGCTTGCCGCCTCCGCAGCCCTTCGGCGGCGGCTTCGGTGAGGTCGATCTGCTCGGCGGCATCCCGACCGCCCCCCAAGGCTCACCCCCCAACGATCTGGAGGCGGATCCCTTCGGCGAAGCGCCCCTGCCGGGGCCCAGGTCCGGTCGTTCTGGCTCGGCTCCCGAGCCGCGCGCCTTCGCGGCGACGGAAGCGGCCGCCATTCAACGCCAAACGGGCGGGGGCGGCACCGACTACGGCGAGGTCAGCCTCGACGGCGGCGCTGGGGGAGGCGACGTAGCGCTCGATGCGCCCGGCCCCGCGCCGGCGGCCACCGCTGCCGCCGGCCGTGCCGAAGACGACATGGAGTTCGGCGCGGTGCCGCAAGAAGCGCCCAGCAGCTCGACCGCGCAACCTCCGCCGGGCGGGCCGCAAGTCAAGCTGGCGGCTCAGAAGAAGCCGCGCAGTCGCCTGGGTCTAAAGCTGCTCGTCGGCGCCTTCGTCCTCGGCTTGGGCGGCGCGTCGCTCGCGCTGGTGCCAGCGATCGGCCCGTTTGGCGCGTTCTTCGTGATGGATCACGTGAACGCTGGCCAGTACCACGCGCTGGTTTTGTCGGCGGCCAAAGACGCCAACGCGGCCCTCTCGCGCGACACGTACCCCGACGCGTCCAAGGCCGCGCAGGTGGTCGCCAACGCGCAGCTCAAGGCGCGTCGCGCCAAGGGCCTGTCCGCGCTCGCCGCCTACGTCGGCTTCGTGTCCGAGCTGCGCTTCGGAACCGAAAGCGCCACGCACGCGCGCGCGTCGGTTTTGTTGTCCGAGCTGGCCGAAGACTCCGACGTCGACATGCTGGCGCTGGCGCGCGCCGCGCAGGCGGCTGCCGACGGACAAATCGCCAAAGCTCGCCAGCTTTTGGCCGTGGCCGAAGCGCGCGGCAAGAGCGTCGAAACGGCCATTTTGCGCGCCGAGATCGAGCTGCGGGCCAAAGACGTCAAGGCGGCGCTTGCGGCCTGGCAGGCCGCCAAGAGCTACGGCGACACGCCGCGCCTCCAGTATGGGCTAGCGCGCGCCCAATTCGCCGCTGGCGACGAAAAAGCGGCGCGCGCGAGCGCGGCCGCGGTCTTGCAACAGCATCCTCAGCACGTGGGCGCCCGCGTGCTGTCGGCGCGCCTCTCGTCGGGCACGCGCGAGAGCGAAACCCGCGCGCTCGAGCTCCTGGAAGGCGTGATCAAAGACGCCAAGAACGCCAGCCCCGAAGAGCTGGTGCAGGCGTACACCCTGCTCGGCGGCGTGCACCTCGGTCGTTCGCGCATCTCGGCCGCCGAGGCCGCCTTCAGCGAAGCGCTCAAGATAAACCCCAAAGCGGCCCGCGCCCTGGTGGGCCTGGGTGACTCGCTGTACCGCGCGGGCCGTTACTCCGAGGCGCAAGCTCGCTTCGAAGCCGGCGCCGCGGCAGACCCCGACGACTTGCTGGCCAAGGTCGGCGTCGCCAAGAGCAAGCTTTCGCTCGAGCGCATCGAAGAGGCCAGCACCCTGCTGAAGAAGCTGCGCGAGGCGCACCCGACCTCGCCGCTGGTTGGCTATTGGTACGGGCGAGTGCAAGAGGCGCTGGGCGCCCGCGAGCTGGCGCAAGCCGCTTACCGCGAAGTGCTGAAAGCCGCCCCGGCGGATCCGGCTTCGGCCGATGTGTACATCGCCTCGGCGCTCTTGCAAAACCAGCAAGGCCGCCCGGAAGACGCACAAAAAACGCTCGACTCCGCCAAGCAGCTGATGCCCAACGTGCCCGGTGTCTGGCGCGCGCTGGGCGACGTGGCGCAGTCGCAAGGCCGCTACAAAGAGGCGCTGGCAGACTTTCAACACGCCGCCGCGCTCGACCCCGACGACTTGGGAGCAAAGTTTCGCATTGGCGGCGCGCTGCGCCGCGACGGACAGTTTGCAGAGGCCACCAAGGTGTTCGACGCGGTGGCCGAGCTCGACAAAGACTACCCGGGGCTCGCGCTCGAGCGTGGCCTCCTGTACGAGGCGTCGGGCCACTCCATCGAAGCTTTGAAGCAGTACGAGGACGCGCTCGCCAAAGCGCCGACCGATCCGGATTTGATGTTGCGGGTCGGCTGCGGCAAGGTGGCTGCCGGTCGCCCCGAGCAAGCCGAAGAGCTGCTCAGGAAAGTGCTCAGCCAACGCCCGACGTCCGCGGAGACGAACCACTGCCTCGGACGCGCGCTGCTGGTGCAGGGCACGCGCTTGGCCGACGCGCTGCGCGCGCTGGAACGCGCGGTCGAGCTCGATCCGAACCGCGCCGAATATTTCTTGTACGTTGGCTGGGCCGCCAGCGACGCCGGCAATTTTCCCAAAGCCGACAAAGCGCTGGCCGAGGCTCTGCGGCTCGACCAGGGCATGGCCGACGCCTACTGGCAGCGCGGCGTCCTGCGTCAGCGCCAAGGCGCCGTGCGCGACGCGATCGCCGACCTCACCAAGGCGCTCGCGTTGCGCCCCAGTCGCCACGAAGCGCACGCGGCCCTGGCCGACGCGTACTACGGGCTGGGCCGCGAGCAAGAGGCGCTCAAAGAGTGGCAGCTTGCCATTCAAGCCCAGCCCGATAACGCCCCTTGGCGCTTTCGTTACGGCAAGCTGCTCGCAGCGAACCACCAGAACGAAAATGCCATCGAGCAGCTGACCCGCGCCCTGGCGTTGGTAGAAACGGTCGAGCCCCCGCCGCGCTGGCGTTGGGAAGCCCACCACACGCTCGCCCGCGCGCTCGGCGCGAGCCCCGAAGCCGTCAAGCACTGGGAACAGTTCCTCCGTCTCGGCCCGCGCGATTCGCCGTATCGCGCCGAAGGCATCTCCTTCCTGGAAAAGCACGGCCACCCCTGGACCGGCGGCTGAGCTCGCCCCGTGCGAGCTTGCTGAAAACCTAGGCCCGCCTCGCACCTCCATCGCGCTGACGGGGGGCACAAAAAGCAAAACGCCGTGCGGCTCGAGCCGCACGGCGCCTTACCTGTCCGAGGACGGCTTCAGCTGGCGGCGGGCTCGCCGACCGTGAAGGCGTACACGAACGTGGCGTCGCCGGTGTGACCGTCGTCGCCCGGGCTCAGCACGAGGCCGGTCAGAGCCGTCGACACGCACGTGCCGAGCTCGGCCGGGCCGTCCGTCTTGATGTCCTTGAAGACGCCCGTCTTGTGCTCGACCGTGAAGTGGACGGTGACGTCACCGGCCAAGGTCTTGTTGGTCTTGAGCAGGTTGTCGTAGCAAGCCTTCACGTCCGGGCTCTTGCTCTCCAAGACCTTGTTCACGTCGTCGCGGTAGTGATCCGCGTCACGCACGGCCACGCTGCAACCAGTGATGGCAGCCAGTGCAAACCCAATCAGTGCGAATGACTTTGTCATTTTGAGTTTCTCCTGAACGCCTTTCACGGCTTTGCAGAGCCCTTCTTCTTTTCTTCGGCGGCCTTCTTGTCGGCCGCGGCCTGGTCGGCCGCAGCTTTCTTGTCGGCGGCGGCTTTCTCGGCGGCGGCCTTCTTGTCGGCGGCGGCCTTCTCGGCGGCAGCTTTCTTGGCCGCGGGCGAATCGGCGGCAGGAGCGGGGGCCTCGGCCTCCTTCTCTTTCACCGTGGTCGTGGTCTCGCCGACGACCTTCTCTTTGCCGGTCTTCGGGTCGATTTCGACCTTCTTCTTGGTGATGTCCTGCTCGACGATGTTGAACTCGACGCGGCGGTTCTTTTCGCGGCCATCTTCCGTCGCGTTGTCCGCGATCGGCTTGGTGATGCCGAAGCCCTTGGCGGTCAGGCGCTTGGCGTCGATGCCGTGATCGACGCAGTACTTCATGACGGCCTTGGCGCGCTCGTCCGACAGCGTCAGGTTGCGCTTCGGATCGCCTTCGGCGCTGGCGTGCCCTTCGATGGCGATCTTCTTGGCTTGCGGATTGTCCTTGATGACCTTGACGATGTCATCGAGCAGGCCGAACGACTGCGGCAAGATGACCGACTTGTTGTTCTCGAACTGAATCTTCTCTTTGAATTCGATCTTGTTGTCGCGAACCTCGACGCGCGGAGGCGGAGGCGGCGGCTCCTCCTTCTGGGGCGGAGGTGGGGGCGGCGGTGCGGGCGGAGTGCCCGTGATGGCGATCGCGCCTGCACCTTGGAATGCAAGTGAGCCACCCCCGCACGCGGAGAGAGCCATGGCGCTCGTAAGCAAAACGGTCAGTGTGATGAATCTCGGACCCGTGCGAAAATCCTGCATCGGTCGTCTCCCCTGGTGAAAAGCACCAGCGTGTGGGGTAGTCCCCATAGGCGGACACTTGTGTCATTCCTCGTCGGCTCGCGTCAAGAGCTGCCGCGGGCCGCGCCGCTCGCCCGCCCCCGACTCCTCGGCCGAAACGCGCAGATCGCGGCTCCGCGCCGTTCGAGGACGTTACCTCAGAGCCACTTATTCAAGCGCGTCGCGCTAGGTCGCGCGATGGAGGAGAGTGTGGGACACGATTATAACACCGGACATATAAGTCTATGCGGGCGCGCGTTTTTGGCGCGAGCGGCGGGCCGCGCCGTCCAGCTAGCGCACGCTCGGCGGATCGAGCGCGTGGTTCAGCACCGCCGCCAAGCGCACGCCGGCCTTCTGTAGCTGCGTCTCGACCACCGGCCAACGCGAGCTCTCGTACGCCGCGTCGACGTGGTCTCGGCTGTGCAAGAACGCCCAGCGCCGAGAGAGCGCGAGCCCTTCGTTGGCCAGCGCCTCCGGCGACGTCGTGCGCTGAAAGGCTTGGCGCTGCGCGAGGCTGAGCCCGGCTTGCAGCTGGTCGGCGAGCGCGCGGAAGGCAGGCTGATCGGTGGCGACCTGGCCGGCGAGGGCTGCGGGCGCGGCCGGGCGCCGCTCGAGCAGACCGAAATCCCAAATCCAATGGGCGCTGCGTGCGTCTTTGGCCTCGAAGAAGCGCAGCAAAGTCGCCACCCCGCCCTTGCCGTCGGGGTGGGCAACGTGCAGCGGCTGGTGAATGTCGCCCATCAGGTGCGCGATCCAGTAGATGGCGCGTCGACGCTCGCTGAGCGAGAGCGGTGGGTCGCGGCTCTCGAGCAGCGCCACGAATTGAGCGAGCGCGCTGACGACGCAGCCGTTCGCGCAGTCGCGCTCGCGTAGGTAGCCCTGCGCCTTGGCGTCGACGTTCACGTAGTGAAACGGCTTCATGGGATCGTACTCGGGATGGCGGCGCGCGTAGGTGTCCGGCCAGGTGGCGGCCTCGGCCAGGCTCTCGTAGCCCGGCTCGCTCAGAGCCTCGCGAACAGCGGCCTGAGCCGTCGGGGTCAGGTAGCGAAAGCCGAGCTCGCCCACCACGCGGTGCCCTTCGTCACCCCAGGCGCGCGCATTTGGCGCAACCAAGCTGAACGCCGTGCCGATCAACAGGCAGAGCAGGGTGGGGGTTACAGCCCGGGGAATGCGCACCATCTGTTAGGAGCATAGGTCCTTCATGAGCCCCGCGCCTGCATTGCTGCTCGACACGTTTTCGCTCTTCTTTCGCGCGTTCTTCGCCTTACCCGCCATGAGCACCAGCCGCGGTGAGCCTACGAGCGCGCTCTACGGGTTCAGCGCGCTCTTGCTCAAGCTGCTGCGCGAGCAGCCGGGCGCCGAGCTGTGCCTCGCGCTCGACACGGGGCGGCCGACCTTTCGCCACCGGGCCTTTCAACCCTACAAGGCCCAGCGCGCCGCCACGCCCACGCCGCTCGTCGAGCAGCTGAAGCAGCTCGATCGCTTGTTCGAACGGCTGGCTGTCCCCGTGCTCGGCTCGCCCGGGTTCGAAGCAGACGACGTCCTCGCCACCGTCGCCGAGCGCTTGCGCGCCGAGCAGCGTCCGACCTTCGTCGTCAGCGGTGATCGCGATCTGCTGCAGCTCGCGCATGGCTCCGTTCGGGTTCTGTTCGTGGGGCAACGCGGCAAAGACGCACAAGTTTTCGACGAGGCTGCCGTGCGCCAGCGCTTCGGCGTGCCTCCGTGGCGGCTGCCATCGTTCGTCGCGCTCGTGGGCGACGTCTCCGACAACCTGCCGGGGGTGCCCGGCATAGGCGCCGGCACCGCGCGAAAATTGCTGGAAAATCGCGAAAATATCGGGGAGCTCTTGCGCGACGCGCCAGGGCTACGGCCCACGCGGGTGGGGCAATTGCTGCTCGCTCACGCCGACCAAATCAGCCAGACCGAAGGCTTGGCGCGCCTCCGCACCGACGCGCCTTTGCCCCAGCCGCCGCATCTCGCCCCGCCCAGCGTGGACGCGCTCCTTGCCGTGCGCGAATGGTTCGAAGCCTTGGAGTTCAAGAGCTTGCTGCCGCGAGTCGACAAGCTTCTCGGCCCTCAGCGCGTTGGCACTCCCATTGCTTGAACGGCCGGTGTGACTACCTGGTACAGCAAACTCCCACCCACCTTGGCGCTCATGGCCGGCCTCGCTTGGGCTTGCGGCAGCCCCGATCACCCGCCGCCCGTTGGCGACGGCGGCCGCACCGTGCAAGGCCCCCCCGTGATCGTCGAGTTCGGCGGCGCGGCTACCAACGGCGGCACGCCCGCAGGCGGCGGCGGACCAACGGCCCCCCAAGGCGGTACCGTGAACGCATTCGCCGGAAACACCACGGACTCGTTCGGCGGCGCCACCTCACTCGCCGGCAGTAACTCCGCCATCGCCGGCGACACCAGCATCGGCGGCAGCAGCGGCCTCGACGTCGGCAACGGAATCAGCGGCAGCTCGTCCTTCGGCGGCACCTAAGCGCTTCCTCGGCCCAACACGCGCCTTCCCCCCGCGCGGGGGCTCCTCCGTCGCGCTGCTCCTCTGTGGCGCCGTTCCCCCATCGCGGGGCTCGCTCTGTCGCGGGGCTCGCTCTGTCGCGGGGCTCGCCCTGTCGCGGGGCTCGCCCTGTCGCGGGGCTCGCCCTGTCGCGGGGCTCGCTCTCTGAGCTCTCCGGCGTGAAGCGGCCTTCGGGTTCTGAAAAGTCAGTTCGGTAGCGAACTGACTCTTGCGACGTGAAGAGGGCCTTCGGATTCTGAAAAGTCAGTTCGGTAGCGAACTGACTCTTGCGACGTGAAGGGGCCTTGCGGTTCTGAAAAGTCAGTTCGGTAGCGAACTGACTTTTTCGACGTGAAGGGGCCTTGCGGTTCTGAAAAGTCAGTTCGGTAGCGAACTGACTTTTTCGACGTGAA
>Ga0164241_10000486_pt1 | contig 72494 bp, 64 predicted proteins | sample OricomyardsoilBY_FD_108780 | JGI IMG/M metagenome (GOLD analysis project Ga0164241, IMG submission 108780) | Backyard soil microbial communities from Emeryville, California, USA - Original compost - Back yard soil (BY) | ecosystem: Environmental > Terrestrial > Soil > Unclassified | place: USA...
CAACAACGACGGCAACGGTCAGGCGTACCTGTGGATCGGCGGGTCGGTGACGCCGACGTCGCAGCAGCAGCGGGGCAGCTACACCGGCAGCTTCACCGTCTCGGCCGCCTACTCCAACTAAGAGCATACACTACAGTGCTCCGGCACATCGTCGAACAACACTGACGAATCCATATCTGCCGGCACGGGTCACCATTCAGATCGATCCTGCCGGCAGACTCGCAATATTCTCACAGCTTCATGAAGAAGGACATGTTCACCCGCCTGGCGCTTCTGCTTCTCCTGGTTATCGGAGGAAGCGAGATCGCATCGGCACAGTTTGAGGTAGCCCCCACCCGTCTTATCCTCACGATGCGCGAGCGCTCCAAAGAGGTGAACGTCGTGAACACTACCGACGGCCCGATCGAGGTCGAGGTGGATCTGGGCTACAAGCTCATCCGCACCGACTCGCTCGGAACGATGACCCTCGACTCGACGGGAACGCCTGAAGAGCTGAAGAAATCGGGACGTGACTGGCTGAAGATCTATCCGCGCCGGTTCTCGCTGGCACCCCATGCATCGCGCATGGTACGGGTGATGGTGACGATCCCGGCGGATGCCGAGGACGGGGAATACTGGGGTCGCGCCATCGTCACAAGCAACCCGGTGGCGCCGGTGCCGACCGGTGGCAACGACACAGCGGGGATCGAGACCAAGCTTACGATGCGCCTGCAGCTCGATCTCCCGGTGATCATCCGCAAGGGAGATGTGCAGACAGGAATCGTGCTGGATGGCGTACAGGCACGGCCGGATGCGGAGGGAACGGCACTTCTGGCGGACCTCCGGCGGACGGGGAACAGTGCGTACCGCGGAACGCTCGCCGGCGTGCTTCGCCGCAGCGATGGCTCGGAGGTGGCGCGGGCCGAGGATCAGTACACGGCCGAGTTCTCGCTCCGCAAAACGCTCCATTTTCCCGCATTGCAGGATGGCAGCTACGTCCTGACGCTGACGTCGGAGAGTGTGAAGAAGGGAGGAGCAAACGAGGCGGTGATCGCCTCCCCGACCGTGAGCGGCACCTACGCGGTGGTGGTCGCCGGAAGGAATATCACGGTCACGGCACAAGAGTAGCGATCGCTGAAATATTATTTTCAATGTATCTTACGGCGCTGATACGATGAAACGGTTGATTCTGACCCTTCTGTTTATGGCCGCATCGGCGGGACTGGCCGAAGCCCAGACCGTCACCGGAATACAGAATATCTCGTTCGGGACGTTCTTCCGGTCGCAGACGGTGGTGGTCCCCGCAAACGGGACGGGCACGGCACAGTTCCAGGTGACCGGCACAGCGCAGCGCAAGGTTCGGCTGACCGTCACAACCACATCGTTGAGCAGAACCGGCAACACGCTTCCGATCGTCGTGACGAACTCCAACTGCGAGTACAGCATCGATGGCGGAAATACCTGGACCGCGTTCACGACCGGCACGCTGATCCAGGATGTGACGCTACCGGCCAACGGAACGCCCATCAATGTGCGCGTCGGCGGATCGGTGACCAGCGGCAGAACCCAGCAGCGCGGCGTATATGCCGGCTCGATCAACCTCAATGCCGTATACAAATAACCTTCACATATAACCAGGGACAACAGGCATACAGACCCGTTCGATACCGGCACCCAGCACCCGGTAGACAGTCGATTTCGTATCCCGGAAGTCATCTTCCGGCGGCCCGCACCATAACCACAACGAGTCCCCTAGCTCTGCGTTGATCAACCCGCTGACGTTTCAGGCACGGAACGCCCGTCCGAGAGGCCCCTGCCCGCGACGACAGCCCACGTATGCCATACGACCGCGTGCGTGGTTTCGAGTTTTTGCTCCATCGGCAACCGCTCGCACGGATCAGCGTCCAGCGATCTTCCGACGTGCGGTGCCCCTACACACAGATCATGAAGAACCAACCGCGTGTACGTCCAGCGCAGCCACTTCTTTTTGAGCGATCGCCACAGCACCGTGGCTCGACGCCGGCTCCCCGCTCCGCCGGGAGCACCCCGTTCGGGTATGCCCTGGCCCTTCTGCTTATGATCGTCACCTCCGGAGGATATGCCGGAGCACAGACCATCACCGGGCTTCAGAATATCTCCTTTGGAACCCTTGGCCGCTCGCAACAGGTGGCGGTGCTGCCGGGCAATGCACGCGCCGCGCAGTTCCGGATCACCGGCCTTCTGTTCCTGAAGCTCCGCATGGCGATCAGCATCACCAATCTCAACCGGAGCGACAGAACGATGACGCTCACCATCCGCAACTCCGACTGCGAATACAGTCTCAACAACGGGAGCACATGGCTCCCTTTTACAACCGGCACCCTCTATCAGGATCTCACCCTCGTAAGCCTGCTCCCCTCAATCTATGTGCGGGTCGGCGGCACCATCGCCACCGGCGCAACCCAGCAGCGGGGCAACTATTCGGGGGCGATCACCCTGACGGTCACGAAACTGGGACTCTGAACGCTTATCGGCTTCCCGCCGATGGCTCTCCGTTCCGATTTGACCCGCTCCACGCACCCGATGGTTCGGACGGGGCCGATGAGGCATGCCGACACCCGGCCGCCCCCCGACCGTCGCCTCGGCGCCGCACGCAGGGGCATCTCCAGACGACTGGAAGGCGGACGGACAGCCCGAACGGATGGCGGAGGATATGATCATGCAGCGGGCCGTTCTCCCTTGCGGGAGAGTGTCCGAAGTCCGGATAGCGTCCGGATCCCGGACACTTTCTTTTTTGGGAAATGCGCTGTTTTTATCCGATTTCGCCGTTTTCATCATATGGCACGGTTCTCCCTTAGAGTTCTTCTGTCGGCGCAAAGGACCTTACGCCGGCACCCCGTTAAAACTCTTGTTCTCTTCGTCATCAGACGCTCTTCAGTGTGATCGGCCGGCGTGGTACAGCGGAAACTGCTACCGTTGGTACGCCGACCGATCACGCGGGCATGCGACAACAATGATCAGATCACTTCTCCTTCGATTCACCCTGATGATGCTTATGGCTGGAGGCCTCACCTCCGCCATGCACGCATCGGTGGGGATCGATGACCCGGAGAAGAACGAGCTGATCGATATCGAAGCGCTCTCCCCTTCCGACGACGGTCTTGTGCGCGTCGAGATTCCGGGAATGGTGGCGAACGATATGGCGGCGCGCTTTATGGGTGATACCCTCTTCATCCCGTTCACCGCGTTCTGCGACATGCTCCGCATCAAGAATTCCACGTCCCCCGATCTTACATCGCTGCGCGGCACCCTCCCCTCGGGGGAGCCGTTCGCGATCTCTCCTGCCTCCGGCAGCGCAACGGCCGGCACGCGAACCGTAAAGTTCCCCCTTACCTCCATCCGGATGGTGGGGGGTGAGGCGTTCGTCGAGTCGAAGACCATCAGCTCGATTCTCGGCATCTCCAGCGACTTCGACCCGGTCGCCCTGAAGCTCGTTGTCTATGCCGACGAGAAGATCCCGCTCGTGGCCGCGATGCGCCGCCAGGGGAAGTACGGCGCCCTGGCCGCCGATCCCTCGACATCCACGCTTCAGCAGGCGACCATCAGCCGCCAGCTGTTCGGCGCTCCGGTCATCAACTGGCAGCTTTCGAGCAGCTATAGCCCGCAGCTCAACGGATCGTATGTGGGGGGCATCAGGCTCGGACAGCAGTTCCTGTTCGGAACGCTCGACATCTATGCGTTCGCCTCGGCCACGGGCAACGATCCGAAGGGATTCAGCGCCTGGCTCGACGGCGCAAGCTGGCGCTATCAGATGCCGAGCTCCCCGATCCTCACGCAGATCGAGCTGGGCACCCTCAACGTGAACCAGCAGCGCGCGCAGGGGATCAGCCTTACCAATGCCCCGCTGACGCCCCGCGAGGGCTTCAGCCAGTATGGCTTCCATGGACAGACGCAGCCGGAATGGACCGTCGAGCTCTATGATGGGAATCGCCTTGTGGATGTCACGCGCGCCGACAGCAGCGGACGCTATCAGTTCTCCATCCCCGTCGGCTACGGAACGATCGACAGGGTGACCAAGGAGATCGGCCCGCATGGCGAGATCGTCATCGCAAGCCACCGCCTGCAGCTCAATCAGGAGATGCTCCCCACCGGCGTCGTTGAGTATCACGCGGAGTTCGGCCTCGACAGCCTCCGGACGCGCTCGGCCGCAAGCGGCCGGGGACGGGTTGCGGTGGGAGTGTTCGAGAGCCTGACGGTCGGCGCCGAGGCGCTGTACCGCTCGCCGGATATGAATCAGTGGAGAGCCGACAGCATCGCCCCGCGCGCGTTCGCCACGGCATGGCTGGGAGGAGGAACCTCGATCGGCGCAAGCTACGACCTCAACTCCCGCACGGTGGCCGGCGAGGTCTATTCGATCCTCCCGAGCAACGCCCTGTTCCGTGGCGGGGTCGATTCCCTCTCGCTCGGCACCGGCTACTTCGCCACGTCGGCAACCGCGACGGTCCCGGTGGGACCGATCACGGTGGGGGGAACCGGACGGTATGCGAAGGGAATCTGGGGGACCGAGAAGGCGATCGAGCCACAGATCTCGGGATACGTCGCCGGGATCAATTTCATCGGCTCGACCCGCTATACGATGGTCGACGACGCCCCGGTGCTCTCGTCGGAGTTCGCTCCGCTGAACCGCACCGTCCTGACAAGCGCGCTCCGCCTGATGGTGGCTCCCACCAACGGGCTGCTTCTTTCGGCTGACGGACGCTACGACCATTCCAAGAAGGTTCTTTCGTCGCTCGATCTCTCGGCCTACTATCGGATCTCCGACTACCTCGGGATCAACCTGAACTACGGCGTCTCGGAGCTCGACTGGAAGCATGGCGGCCTGCAGGCGCAGATCACGCTCGACCTCGGGGCGCTCCATCTCTCGACGATCACCGGCTATCAGAGCGGCAAACTGAACAACAGCTCCTACGCACAGGGAAGCGTGATCATCTCGCGCCACGGCGTGCAGGCGTACAACACGCCATCGGTGGGAGAATCGGCGATCATCGTGGAGGCGTTCAACGACCGCAACGGCAACGGAATCCGCGACGGCGGCGAGGAGGAGCTTCCGGCCCCCGCAACGCGCCTGATGATGGGAGGCTCGGGGCTGACCTCCGAGGATGGCGTCTTCCATGCGCTCCCGGCAAACCGCCCGTGCGTGGTGGAGATCGACCGCTGGAGCAGCGCATCGGATAACCTGTTCCCGACGCAGTCGAGCTTTGCTATCTACACGATGCCGAGCGGCGCGTTCGTGATCGAGGTTCCCTACGCCGAAGGGTTCGACGCGACGGGAAGCTGCCGCATCGAGGGGACGTCCAGTACGCAGCTGGTCAACGGACTGCGGGTGAAGCTGGTGGGGAAGGGAAATGGCTCATCGTACGATGGCGAGATCTTCTCCGACGGAACGGTCTTCGTGGCGGGGATCTCGGCCGGCACCTACACGATCGTGTTCGATGCCGATCAGCTGGAGGCACGCGAGCTTGCCCCCCCGACCGTCGATACCGTCACCCTCGGCGCCACACAGCATCGCATCCCGACCATCGAGCTGCTCCGCACCGATGGATCGATCTCCAAGTAGAGGAGCAAATGGCGGATTTCCCCACTCACTCTGATGATCGGGATATCCCGGGCGTTCCGATAGCGGTGATGATTCCATGGGGGAAGGTGGTTCAACCGACGGTAGTGTCTCAGTGTGCCAGCATGTTGGGCCGGCGTTCAACTCCCGCCCAGCGTATCACTGCTCGACGATCACACTGAGACACCACCCAACCGGCGGCCACAGGGGGAAGATAGACCAGGGCACAGGCGGTGCCCGATACAACGTGAGACGACATGAAAAAGGGGAACCGGCTCAGGCCGATCCCCCTTTCTGTTTCTTATTCCTCCCCACTCCGAGCGAAGCCGAAGAGCCCCACACGCTAGAGCTTGACATCGTACTTCTTCATCAGCTCGTAGAGCGTGGAGCGGCTGATGCCGAGCTTGCGGGCGGCATCGAGGATATTCCCCTCGGTCACTTTCAGCGCATGCTTCACCGCCTGCTCCTTCACCGTCTCCAGCGGGATGATGCTCCCCTGATTGTCGAACAGCGACGACGGGAGCGCGATGTTCCCCTCTCCCTGCGCGAACGCGCGGAGCGACATCGGCAGATCATCCTCGGTGACCACATCTCCATCGGCGAGAAGAACCGCCCGCTCGACCGCGCTCTCCAGCTCGCGGACGTTCCCCGGCCAGGGGTAATCGTACAGCAGCTTGAGCGCCTTGCGCGAGAAGGACGTCACCTTCTTCGACTGCTCCTTGGTGAAGCGGGCGAGAAAATGTTCGGCGATCATCAGGATATCGCCGCGACGCTGGCGAAGCGGAGGGAGCAGGATCGGGAAGGAGCCCAGACGGTAGTAGAGATCCTCGCGGAACTCCTTGTCGCGGGCGGCCTGCATCAGATCCTTGTTGGTGGCCGAGACGATCCGCACGTCGACGGTGATCAGCTCGTTGCCGCCGACGCGCTCGAACTGGCGGATCTGGATGGCGCGGAGGAGCTTGGCCTGAAGGTTCATATCCAGCTCCCCGATCTCGTCGAGGAAGATGGTGCCGCCGTGGGCCTGCTCGAACTTCCCGATCTTCCGCTGATGCGCGCCGGTGAAGGCCCCCTTCTCGTGGCCGAACATCTCGCTCTCGATAAGATCCTTCGGGATGGCCGCGCAGTTGACCGCGACGAACGGCCCATCCTTCCGTTTGCCGTTGAAATGGATGGCGCGCGCGATCAGCTCCTTGCCGGTGCCGCTCTCGCCGGTGACCAGCACCGAGATATCGCTGTCCTTGGCCTTGTGGATCAGCTTGAGCACCTCCTCCATCGCCCCGTCGCTGGAGACGATATTGTCGAAGTGGGTCACCTTCTGGACCACCTCGCGGAGCTGGCTGACCTCGCGCGTCAGATCGCGGAGACGGAATGCGTTGACGACGGCGTTCTCCAGCTTCGGCAGGTCGATCGCCTTGGTAAAGTAATCGACCGCCCCCAGCTTCAGCGTCTCGACGGCGGTCTCGATCCGGCCCTGCGCCGAGAGCATGATCACCGGCATATTGGGGGACCGCTCCTTGATCTGCTTCAGCGTCTCGATGCCACCGATGCCGGGCATCATGATATCGAGGATGATCAGATCAGGATCCTCATCGAGCGCCTCGAGGCATTGCTCCCCGGTCGAGAAGAGGCGGAGCGTGTAGCCCCATTTCGTCTTCAGCCAATGCTCAAGCAGACGGCGAACGTTCTCTTCATCGTCGACAACGAATATCAGTCTCTCTGCCATCGTGGGCTCTAATGGGTTTCCGTTCTGTTGGCGATCAGTTTCTCGAACGTGCGGACAAGCTCCTGGACATCGAACGGCTTGGTGAGGTAGGCATCGGCGCCGGCCTCGATGCCAAGCTCGCGCTCGCCGTTCTGCGCACGGGACGAAAGGATAATAAATGGGACCTCGCGGACGGCATCCTGCTGATGCGCCCAGGTACAGAGCTGAATGCCATCGATTCCAGACATCATCACATCCGAACAGATCAGATCGAAGCTCCGCTCCATCAAGATTTTTTTCGCGTCGAGCCCATTGTGCACCACTGTGATATCATACCCGGCGCGACCAAGCACATGCTTCAGAAGCACCTGCATACTCGGCTCGTCTTCAACGACGAGAATCTGGAGATTGCTGTTCATTGCTGTGGAAATCGGACAGTAAAAGTGGACCCTTCATGTTCCTTGCTATGCACCGCGATCGTGCCGGCCTGAAGCTCCACCAGATGCTTGGTGATCGCCAGACCGAGTCCGGTTCCGCGGATTGCCGTGCCTGGACGATGGACACGGAAGAACTTCTGGAACAGGTTCGGCAGATCGTCGGCCGGGATCCCCATCCCGTTGTCGGCGACCTCGATCAGAACCTGATCCCCCTCGACATCGGCACGGATCCGCACATGCCCGCCGTCGGGGGTAAACTTCACGGCGTTGCTCAGCAGGTTGATCACCACCTGCAGCGTACGGTCGGGATCGATGTTGGCGACGATCGAGTCGCGGCCGAAGACCGACTCCACCCTGATCCTGCGCGCCTCGGCCTGCATCAGCACCGACTGCATGCCGCGCTCGACCAGCGGCACCACGTTGGTGGGGCTCCGCTCGACGATGGCGCCACCGTTCTCGATGCGCGACAGATCGAGCATATCGTTGATCAGCTTGGCGAGGCGCTTCCCCTCGTCGTAGACGATCTGCAGAAACTCCCGCTGCATCTGCGACGGAAGATCGGGATCGATCAGAATCGTCTGTGTGAACCCGATGATCGAGGCCAGTGGCGTCCGCAGCTCATGCGATACACCTGATACGAATTCGCTCTTCATCTGGTTCAGCTTCTCGAGCACCGCCACATATTCTTTCTCTTTATCGTGCTCGACGCGCAGCAGCTTGTTGGTCTGGCGGAGCTCGGCGTTGAGCATGCCGATCGCCTCCTGCTGCTGTTTCCGCTCGGTGATATCGCGGCAGAACCAGAGATGCCCGGCATACGCCTCATCGACGAAGATCGGGATGTAGTCGCGCTCGAACACCCTTCCGTCGACCAGGCTGAGCTCCTCCCCCATGCAGAGCTCATGGTTGCGCATCAGCTCGGCCACGCGGACGACGAACGCCTCGCCGTCGACGAAGATATCCTTGGCCGTGACCGCGAGCCCGGTGCTGCTGGTGCCGAGCAGATTCTGCGGCGTTCCCTCGAGCTGGAACATATCGCAAAACAGCTGATTGATTACCACGATGTTCCCGACTTCGTCCTCGACCAGCACCCCCGCCTGCATGTTCTCCAGCAGGGCCGTCAGGCGCGCGGCGTGATACTGCAGCCCGAGCGACTCCTGGCGGCGCGCGGTGATATCGTTTTCGATGGCAACGAACCGCTCCACCTCCCCGGCCTTGTCGAAGATCGGGGTGATCGTCGCCGACACCCAGTAGACATGCCCATCCTTATGGTAGTTGGCGATCTCCAGGATCGTCGGGCGCGCGGTGCGGACCGCCTCCTCGATCTCCCGCGCCATATCAGGATCGGTCAGCTCGCCATGAACGATCTCCGATCCCCGGCGCCCCACGACCTCCTCGAGGCTATAGCCGCTCAGCCGGCTGAAGGCCTCGTTCACCCATTCGATACGACCGGATCGATCGGTCAGAACCACAGAGTTATCGGTCTTGCTGGCAACCACCGACAGACGTTTCAGCTCATCCTCCGCTTTTTTTCGGGCCGTGATATCGCGCGACGCGGTGTGCGCCTCGAGCATCTCCCCGCTCTGGGGATCGCGTATGGCGTGCGCCGTCGTCTCCAGCCAGATATATTCCCCCCACTTCGTCCGGTAGCGATAGGTGAAGGTAATAATCGTCGCCAGCCCCTGCGCCAGATCGCGGAACTGCAGCATCGGCTCGTGATCGTCGGCATGCAGCCCCAGCGAGAAATGGCGGCCGATCAGCTCGTCGGGATCATAGCCGAGCAGCGGACGGCAGGACGGGGAGACATACAGGCAGATCCCCTCGGGGGAGTACCGCCCGATGATATCGGTCGAGTGCTCGGCGAGAAGCCTGAAGCGCTCCTCGCTCTCCTGAAGCCTCCGCTCCGCGTCGCGACGGCGCTGCAGCTGCCGCATCAGGATATCGGCGGCGGCCACCAGGTCATCCTCATCGAACTCGCCGTCCGACGGACTTACGCGATCCTCCCCCTCGTCAAGCTGCAGCGTCCGCAGCAGCTCGCGCAGCTTTCCGAGCACGAGCTTCTGGCGGGCGGCTTGCTGCACCAGACGACGGTTGACCTCGATCAGCTCCAGCGAGCTGAGATCCATCGATCGCTCGATCAGCTTGCGGTCGGCCTCGTAGTAATCGTACGACTCGTTGATGGCGCCGAAGAGCCCCCGCAATCGGTCCGGAATCCCCTCCGATCCCCCGAGGTACTTTCTGATCTGCCGCTGCAGCAAAGGGTTGTACACCATCTATCGTTCGGAGAAGGTCGTAATAGTCATTGTTTGGTTGTGCAGCTCGCACTGCGTCGAGGCACTGAATGGGGAGATCTCTCCGTACGAATAGAATCCCGCCAGCACGGTCCGTTCCCCCATCACTTCGCGTACACACTCCACCTCTTCCTCGGTGCGCTGGCTGAGGACGATCTTCCTGCCGACACAGCTTATCAGCAGCGCCAGATCGGGCTGGTCCAGTCCCGCCATCTGCCGGGTCTCGCTGGCGGCAACCGATGCCCCGTCGATCAGCCGGTCGAAGTTCGCCTTCATCAGACGCGCGTACGCCCCCACCGGCATATCCCCGGCGAACGTCATGCTCTCATCCTCCTCATCGACCGAGAGGATGGTGCGCACCACCGAGGTCCCGCCATCCTGCCCCTTGATGCTGATCGGGAAAAGCATGGCCGACTTCGGAAGCGCGGCCGCCAGATCGCCCAGATATTTCTTGTAGAGCGAGAGGGCCGACTGCCCATCGAGCTCATAGAGGACGTTCCGCTCGGCGCGCGTGATGACCCGGTCCGGCCCGAACGAATCCCATCCTCCCATCGAGCTGTAGCCCACCTTCAGCCGGTCGCCATAGAACCCGACGGCGACGATCGCCCCCTCGACGGGAGGGGCGTCGAGGCCGACGACGGTGCGCTGGAAACGGGTTCCGTCACCGGCCAGCCCGCCGGTCACCGAGACCGACTCCGGCAGCGCCGATGTCATCCCCCGCACAAGCTCGCTCCCGTTGACCTGACCTCCGTCGGAGATCACGAATACATGCACCAGCTCCTCCCGCGGCAGCGCCCCTATCAGCGCCGCTCCGGCCCGGAAGCTCCCGTCGTAGGCGCCGATATCGATGCCGGCCACCACGATGCGGGTCTTCTCGAACGTGATCGCCGTGACGGCGATCGACTCGTCGTGCACCGCGGTGCCGATGATCTCCCCGGAGGTGGAGCCGCAGACGATATGCGCCTCGGGATAGCGGGCGCGGATCTCGTCGAATCTGGCCGGATCGGCGATCACATCGCGGTCACCGAACGCCAGTACCAATGTTGCCGTGGACATCCGGCGATCAGGCCCTACCGCCTGCCATCCATCCTTCTTCGTCCAATGCGTTTGTTCAATTATCATGGAGAGGGGCCACGATTCTTGCTAGATGTTTGATTGCCTCGGTACTATAACCACGCCCTGCGCGCCAGGGACGTGCTGACTAAACAGCAGCACGCGCCCGCACGACACGGTCGGTGCCGATCGCACATATGCCCGGGAGACCGGAATGGTGAAGCCCAACCGGGTCCCATATCGGGAACGCCGCGGCACGACGGTGAATCAGGCAGCGAATTGGGGAGATGGAGCATGGCACGGATGGACACCGTGACCTGCAATGGACCGATTCTTCGCGTTCAATATAGGGATGTTTCGCCGAATGGGAGAGTATTTCCAGCATTCGCGCGGAGAGCGCCGTGCCGGGCCGAGCGCCCGGGCACCTCACAACCCAGTGCCATGAGACGATGAAAACCCGCCGGCGGCCCGCATCATCCACCGACCATACTGGAGTTCCCCAGGAGACGCCGACGCACAGCGCGCGCACTTCGACGAGCTCTCCGGGGCAGGGGGCCGGACCATCGCCACCGTTCCAGCATGCAAGTTCCGACATGCAGATGACAGACAGATGACACATCAGCAGTGCCTCAACGTGCTGGAATGTCTGGCCGGAGTCGAACTCCGGCCCAGCGCGTCCACACTCGACAATCAACGTGAGACACTACCGACACGCCCCGGCGACGCTAGCCGGAGATCGTCGCGTATGCCATGTTCCCCTCACGCGTATAGGCGACCCCTCCCTGCGCAATCGACTCCAGCATCCCGCGCAGCTCATCGCTCGTCCTGGGGCGGGGAACCTCCCCGGCGCCATGAATCATCCTCAGCGCACGATCGCCCTAGCGTCCGCCCAGCACAAGGGTGGTCAGATAGAGCGCCCCGCGATCGTCCGGCAGCCGGAGCAGCAAGCCGGCCAGCGGCCCGGCGTCATCGAACAGATGGAGCATCCCCATGCGGAAGACCGTCGCGAAGCTTCCCGGCGGGAAGGGGAGATCGTCGAGCCGGCGGACCGTCCGTCCCCCGGCGAGCATCGATCCAAGTCTCTCGGCTATCTCCATAATCTCTGCTGGTATGGTCCGCGGCCGGGCGATACGGAGCACAGAGCCCTTTCTCTGATATCGCAGCCCGGAGATCATCCCCCGGCCGTTACGGCATCGACGGCGGAGCGTATCAGGCGCAACGCGGCCTCCGGGTCATCGGCCTCGACGATCAGCCGGTCGTAGCTCTCGTCGCGCAGATCTATCACGACCGCCCTGGCCGGATCATGAACATCCCAGAAGATCCGCTTCCCCCCCTGATAGAATGTTCCGGCGATGATCACGCCGGGCAGATGGGTTCCCGGCGCGCGCAGCCCCTTCCACCAGCCATGCGAGACGGTCGGATCGATCGCCACATCGGTGATATGATCGAGCTTCACCGCCAGCCTGCTTTTCAGGGCCCAGAGCTTGTCCCAGCCCCGTACTTCCAGCATCAGTTTTCCATCATGCAGATCGAGGTCCACCATGGCCGTATCTCCGGTTTATGTTGAATATCCACACCGCCCAATGTATCGGTTTCGGAAAACTATTTCCCACGACGACAACGCAACGTACTGTATCACGACGGAGGATGGTGGAGAGGGATGAGCCCTTTCGGGACATCGGTAGTGTCTCAGTTTGATCGACGAGCGCTGAGAGGGCTGGGCCGGAGTTGAACTCCGGCCCAACATTCCGGCACACTGAGACAACACCGCCGATGGCCGGATGGCGGCGGGTTCGTAGCTTCCGGGCATGGCACATCTGACCAAACTTCATGACTGGAGCATGACGCCCCGCGAGGCGGTCGAGCTGCAGAAGAGCCTCCGCGACCGGGTGCTGGCAACTCCGCCCGAACGCCCCATCAGGACGATAGCCGGGGGGGATATCTCCTTCAACAAGTACTCCTCGACGATCTACGCAGGGGTGGTCGTGCTCTCGCTGGAGACGCTGGAGGTGATCGAGGAGAGCGGGGTGGTGACCGAGACGGACTTCCCCTACGTTCCGGGGCTGCTGTCGTTCCGGGAGACGCCGGCGTTGATGCAGGCATGGGGAAAGCTGACCAGCGAGCCCGACGCGATGATGGTCGACGGTCACGGCTACGCCCATCCCAGGCGCTTCGGGATCGCATCGCACATCGGGCTGATGATCGAGCGTCCCACGTTCGGCTGCGGCAAGTCGGTGCTCGTGGGGAAGTTCGATGATCCCCCGCCCGAGCGGGGGGCATGGTCGCCAATGATGGACAAGGGGGAGGTGATCGGCGCGGCGCTCCGCACCAAGAACCGCGTTGCACCGGTCTACGTGAACATCGGCCATATGATCGATCTCCAGAGTGCCATCGCTCTGGCGCTGGCGTGCGACGGCGGCTACCGGGTCCCGGAGCCCACGCGACGCGCGCACCTTCTGGTCAACGCGATGCGCCGGGGGGAGAGGACATTCCCGTAGCCGCCGCATCACCGATATATCGTATTGCGATACTACTCATTCGGATCGCCATCCCACATGAAGTACGGATCGCCGCCGGGATCGTTTGCGAACAGATGGCGCGGATAGGCAAGGGCAAGCTCCGGCATCTCCCCGGGCTCGAAGTAGCGCAGCTCGGCCGTCTCGTCATCCTCCCCGCCGGGCTCTCCGCCGACGACGCGACATGCGAAGAGCACCACCAGATATTCCACCCTGTCGCCGTTCGCATAGGTATGGCTGAAGCCCCGACCGCCGAACACCCCGACGATACGCTCGGGCACAACGCGAAGCCCCGTCTCCTCACGCACCTCGCGCGCCACGGCGTGCGCGGGGGACTCGCCGGGATCGATCGCCCCGGCCGGCAGGCTCCATGCACCATCGGACGTTCTGCGCTGCAGAAGAATCCTTCCCCCGTCATCACGAATGATCGCCGCCACCGACGGCACCTGCAGCAGCTCGGTGCCGATCCTGTCGCGGAGGCTTCTGATATAGTTCGATATCGCCATTATGGCCGAGAGAATGGATGTATGAGGGGATTACGAGAAGCAGGCCGGCAGAGCCATCGCCGCACGCCCGGCGCGGATGGATGCTCCGCGCCGGGCAGGAAAGAATCCCTCTCCGATGCAGAGCATGATGGAGGCCGCAGGATATACCGCTTCGTATTGCATACCGATCCCGTATGGCAGTGTCTCGGTGTGGTGCAGTGTTGGGCCGGAGTTCAACTCCGGCCCAGCGTATCCTGCAATCAGGCTGAGACACTACCGCCCGTATGGAAAAGACTCCCATACGGGCCCGGGGATATAGTTCAGAGAGCGAACATCCGATCAGATGCCCAGCCCCGGCAATGGTGGGAACCGAAGCCCCGACCAGACTGCGCGGAGCGCGGCCATCAGATCCTCCGCATCCTGACCCGCCCGGCCGCGCGGCATTGCCGCCCAGTAGGGATAGTGCAGGAACAGAGGGATATGATTGCTCTGGATCTCCCGCGCAAAGGCCGCACGATCTTCGCGGCACAACCGGCCGAGCAGGGCCATCTGCCCGTCGGCATCGGCACCGTTCATCTGTCCATGCTCGGCGATCATTCCGCGGAATCCCGTTCCGAAATACGCGGCGATCACATGGATCGGCTCGATGATATTCTCATTGAAGGTCGGGAGCTCCTCGGCCGGCACCCACAGCTCCCCGTGCAGCGCCGCACCCACGACTCTCCGCTGGAATGTACCGCAGTACTCGTCGCGAACATCGAACGCGGTGACGTACCCGGCCAGCGCATTGCTGACGGTATTCCAGTCGCGGGCGATCTTCCCGGCGTATGACGCATTGAGCACAGGATAGAATATGGGCTGCTCCGGCAGACGGGGAGGGAACTCCCGCATCCCCGATTCATAGACCAGCCGAAGCTCATGGAGCCCGACCGGCCGATAGAGTATCATCGCTGAACCTTCGAGAATAATGGATACCGGAGGAGGAGACAAACGCTCCATCACGATATGCGCGCTCACTCCCTGAAAGTAATAATCCCGTGGCGAGCCGTCGTAGCTCCCACTCTGCATGCAGCACTTCCTGAAACCGGCGACCGGAGCCACAGGGACAGAGGTCGTTCCGTCCAAGCTTCTCGTACAGTTCCTTGTCGCCATGCACTACGCGCCGTCCCCGCCCCACTCTGGTCTCGGAGGGATAGCCCCTGCGGCGCTTGCTTGTCGGCTCAAAAGGAGCTCATCTGATCGATGGTGATTCTGCGTGCCATGTTCGTAGCCTCCCGTGATTATTGTCGTTGCGTATAGTCGGCCCGCGGCCACAGCCGCGGCATGATGCCATCCATGCATGCGCAAACGGGGAAGGCGTTACCGGTAGAGAATATTTTTCTTCTTCAACGAACCGTACCTCAAATCGATGCGCCGTGGTCCCGTTGCCGTGGTTCACGCCGGCCGGACGATCCCCACTCATCGGCCAGCATGCCGTAGATGAACGCATCCCACCCTCGGTCCTTGAACCACTCATGCTCGCGCAGCCGCCCCTCGAGCTTCATCCCGAGCTTCTCCATCACGCGTGCCGAGCCGATGTTCTCGGCGATGCATGTGGCCCACACCCGATGCAGCCGCAGCGTGTCGAACGCGAAACCGATCATCGCCCGGGCCGCCTCGGTGGCGTATCCGCGGTCCCAGAACGCCGGGGCGATCTCGTACCCTATCTCGGCGACGCTCGATCCGCGATCTCCCAACCGTATCCCGCAGTTGCCGATCACCATCCCCTCGTTGCCACGCTCGGTGATCGCCAGCTGAAACCGGCTCCGGGGCTCCTCCCGGCTCCATCGAACGAACATGCCGACGAACTCGCGCACATCCTCCTCGCTCCGCCCCTCCCAGTAATAGTAGCGGAGGTAGCGGGGATCGGACTGATAGGCGAGCACATCGGGCCAGTCGCCCGGCTCGAACTCGCGCAGAATCAGACGGTCGGTCGTTATATGCATGGGCTATCGCGGAAGGCATGGATGCGCGGCACCCCCCGCCTGATGGCGCCGGGGATCTTCTTACGGGGCCGACACGGAGACGGAGGGCTCAGGGGGCCGACAGCCGCTCCCGCACCCGGTCCCAGTCGATCGCGGCGAGAGTCTCGCCGAACAGCCGCGAGGCCTGGCGGCATGCGGCGCGGAGCGCGTCGGCATCGGCGATCAGGAACATCGGCTCGAGCTCGCGCACCGTATCGGCGGGAAGATCGTAATAAATGTAGCGCGTATGGAAGTTATGGCGTGCCGGGGCATGGATGATGCGGAGCACCTCGACCAGAGGCCGCAGAATCTGTCCCTGAAAGAACGCGACGGCCTCGATCAGGTTTCCCCGGTTCAGCTCCTTGTCGGGAAATGACCGGAACATCTCGCGGGAGATCGCAAGCGATGCGACGCGGGCGCGGAGCATCTTTATCATCGCATCGGCATCGAGCGGCTCCGGCGAGGTGACCCCGGTTTTATCGAAGTGCACCACCGGGCTTCCGTGAATCGCACGCTGCAGAAACTTGTTCGGGTTGCTGTGCAGAATGGCGACGAAGTCGACCAGCAGGAACTCCCCGGCATCGCGCAGCCGGTAGAACGTCTGATGATGCCCATGCCAGGTCGGCTGCGGCACCTCGAGCCGCAGCGCGATCGGCGAGAGGCTCTCCAGTGCCCGCTCGACGATCCCGAAGATCTCTCCGACATGATCATCATCCACATCGACCTGCAGATCGATATCGGACCATGCGTCCACACGGCCGAACGCCGCCGCCCCTCCCTCCCACAGCGCATGAACGTAGGGGAGCGGCTCCACCGCCGCGCGCACCGCCGCGAGGATATTGCCCCGGCTCACCGCGGTGCTGACAGGCATCTCCAACATATCGTGCTCCGATATATATAATTCATCCACCGGCCCGGGGCTCCTGCCGACCGGACGCGCCGTCACTCCCCCGACTGGCGCCCATAGTTCCTGATCAGCATCCCCTGCGAGGGGCGCATACCGAAGCGTGCGTAGAAAGGTTGCAGCGCCGGATCGCAGAGCAGATCGACCATATAGAGTCCATCGAGCCGCGCGAGCATGCGGCGGACCAGCTCCCCGCCGATCCCCCTCCCCTGATACTCCGGCAGCACCTCCAGCAGCGGGATATAGGCGGCCAGCACTCCGTCGCCGACCGCGTTGATAAACCCGACGACCGTTCCCGTCGCTGGATCGACCGCAAGCTCCACCGCCATGCTCCCGGCCAGCAGCCGCAGATGCGTTTCCGGCGACGGCGGGTTCGGCCAGCCGACGAAGAAGCCGGCAAGCAGCTCCGGCGTGATGCCCTCGAGCGAGTCGGTGTAGCGGATCATCTCATCCATCGGTTCTCCGAGACGATGCATGGAGGCGCCCGGAGAACCTCCGGGCGCCGATCATACCGATACGCGATCACAGCCGTGCCGTCGCCGATGAGAGCCGGAGCTTCCAGTCGGTGATATTGGTCCCGGTCATGTTGAGCCGGCTCGTGATATAGTGCAGCCGCTGGGTGCCCTTCCCGTTGGGAGCGGTCGTGAAGCGGTCGCGGAGATAATACGGGGGGATCGACTGATAGTACATCGTCGCCACGACCGAGGCGGCCCTGACGCCCGCCGGGAGCGTCATCGTATAGAGGATCACATCGGAGCCGGTGCCATCCATAAACTGCCGGTCGTCGAGCACATTCCCGTGCGGCATCGTCTCCTCGGCATACTCGAACCCCTTGGGCCCCTGCCTGGTCCAGCCGATCGGCAGCAGGCGATTATCCTTGATCACCTTGAACAGCGCCAGGAAGCTGGTCGTGATCGAGTCCTCCGGGTTCTTCACCAGCTCCTCGAAGATCTGCACCTGGTTCTGCCGGGTGATCGTCTGGTAGTGCGGCTGGAACGCCTGCGACTTCGAGACGGGATCGAAGCGGAAGAACTCCGTCGGCAGCGGCTCCCCCTTCTCGTCGACGATGATCCCGAGCGAGTCGGTGCGTCCCGACGCCCAGACAACATTCCCCCGTTCATCGAGCGCCTTCAGCTCCAGGAAGGCGCGGCGGAACCCGACGCCCGACGGGAACCGGTGCCCCGTCAGATTGGTCACCCGCACCGCCGCGCGCAGCTCGCCGCCGCTCTGCCGTGCCTCGGCGATCTGCACCCGCACGGTCTGCTGCTTTGCGAGCGTATCGCTGGTGGCGATGGCGAACGGCAGGCCGTTGCTCGACCCGGTCATATAGTCGGTGATGCGGACGCCGAGGATATCGCTGAACTGCCGGAACATCTCCAGACCGAACTGGTTGATGCCGAGCAGCGTGTGGCGCCGGAAGCCGGGGCGGAGCGGAACGGTGATCTCCGAGATCGGCGCCCGGCTGTCGGCCTCGGGGTAGGTCTGATCCTGGATGTTGGCGATCCTGAAGATGAGCGGCGGCACGCTGTCGCGGTCGGGGAAGCGATCGGGCATATGGCAGCTCTGGCAGCTGCGCGGCGTGCTCCCCCCCTTCCCGAACTCATCCTGATAAGCGCTGTTCTGCCACTCCAGATAGGTCGACTGCTCGAAGAACTCCTTGAGCTGCTTCCCCTGGCGATTATACACCGGCAGATGCACCGTATGGCAGCTCGCGCAGAGGCGCGAGGACTGGATATAGCTGCTCTGCACCGGCTTCATGCCGAGCGAGGAGTCCATCGCCCGCGTCGACGGGCCGGCGAAGGGACCGTAGATATAGCTGACCCCTTTCTCGAACTCTCCGGGGTGGGAGACCTCGAACTGCCCGGTGAAGATATCCTTCAGCGGCTTTTTGTCGTCGACGATCTGGTGGCAGACCGTGCAGGAGATGCCGTCGCGCGCCAGCGCCCCGTACTTGAAGTAGGGCTCGTTCTGATCCCTGATCTGGACGATATCGCGGTTGAAGAGCGTCCCCGGATGATCGATCGCAAGCTGCCGCTTCCCCATCACCCCGTGGCAGGTGAAGCAGAGGTTCTGGATGCTGTCGGCATGCATCGGCTGCATCGCGATCTCGCTCTCGAGCTGCGCGTAGAAGATCGGATCGCGGCCGGCCAGCCCCATCATCGACCAGTTCCACTCGCCGTAGGGGGAGAGGTTGATGTTGTTTCCGTTGGCTCCGGGGATATACATGTTCGGTCCGAACGGCAGCCCCTGGCCGTCGTGGCAGGAGAGGCACTGATCGGAGGTGATGAACTGTCCCGGACCTCCCGGTCCCGCGATCACGTGGTCGTAGGTGACCGGCGGAAGATGCTGGATATCGGAGGGGGAGAGCGGGGGGATGGAGTTGTAGAACCTGACGAACGCGTTATCGACCGGATGCGACGGAAGAAGGCCGTGCAGCGGCATGTTGGCGAGCACGGCATGCGTGGCGACCACCGGCTCGACCGAGTCGACCGACGCCGGCGGCGACGGCTTCGGCAGCCAGGAGTTGTCGACGCGGAAGGTGATCGGATCGCCCGGCCATCCCTCGATATTCCGCGTGGCCGAGAAGGTGAACTCGCTCTCGGCCGAGGCATGGCAGCGGACGCAGTACTCGCCGAAATCGGAGTTGGGATAATCGAACGGATATTTGCCCGGCTCATCCACCGCCTGCCCCGGACCGTAGAAGCTCCAGTACCATCCATCCTTCGAGCCGATGCTGTCCTTGACCATCACGGCCCATCCGGAGACGAGCGTGTCGAGCGCGGCCGACGTGGCCGAGTCGTAGCGCGCGGCGGGGGGATCGAACATCTCCTTGACGATGATCGACCCGTCCGGGATGTTCCCCTTGCGGCCGCCGGCCAGCCACTCCATCACCTCGGGGGAGTAGAAGATCCTGACGGCGTTGTGGGTGCCGTAGTAGCTGCCGTTGATGTAGGGCCCGGTATCGCGCACGTTCTTGTCGCGCGCCCAGCCGAGGGTCTCGTAGCCCCGATCGTCGAGAAACTTGTAGAGAAGCCGCTGGTATGCCTGCGACGACATGGTATGCGGAAGAGGGAGCGGCGATGGCTTTCCCTTCCAGGGACGCGGCTGATGAAACCGGGGAACGGGGGGCGCGGCGGCCATCGCGAGCACGATGATTGCCAGCGCTCCGAGTAGAACGAGGTAGATGGACTTCATAACTCCTTTGGTAATCCGTGGTACGGGGATCTCCAACGAGCGCCGATATGTAGGGCGTCGAGAATGTGTGGGATGCATGGATGTGCCGAAGCGCATGGACGCGCCGCGGAAACCTGGGCCGATATCCTGACGAAATCGCACGAGGGAACGGTGGATTACCTCTCTGGAGAAACGCTGCCGGGGGAGGGACGACCCCACCAACAGTCTCCATCGGCTATTGACCGGGCGCAACGTAACAAATCATTGCGAACTGGCAAGAGAAACGGGTAGCGTCCCGGATTGATTGTCACGTGGCGATACGCTGCCGGAAAACGGGAGGAGTGCGGCGGGTGATGCGGGGAGAAACAGCACGATTCCCGCCGGACAGGGAGGCACCGGCGGGATCGGTCCGATCAGGGGAGCGTTGCGAAATCGAGCGCGACCGAGTTCATGCAGTACCGGAGATGGGTCGGCTCCGGCCCGTCGTCGAAGACATGGCCGAGATGGCCGCCGCATCTGGCGCAGACGATCTCCCCCCGCACCATCCCGAAGCTCTCGTCCTTCTGCTCGGCCACCCTCCCCGGCGCTATCGGCGCCCAGAAGCTGGGCCATCCCGTCCCCGACTCGAACTTCGTCTCGGAGCTGAACAGCTCGTTGCCGCACCCCGCGCAGCGATAGATCCCCTTCTCGTGCCAGTCGGCATATTTGTTGGTGAAGGGGGCCTCGGTTCCCTTCTCCCGCAGCACGTGGTACTGCTCGGGGGTCAGGATCTTCTTCCATTCGGCGTCGCTTTTGATCACTCTGGCGGTATCGCCGCCGCTCACCGCTGTTCCCGCCACGCGGGCCTGCGCGGGCTTCTCCGCTATGTTCGATTCCGGCGTGCGCCCGCAGGCGACGGCCCCGACGATGATAAGAACGAGCCCCGCGATGCCGATGGTTTTCATATATGCCCTGGTATGATCTGTTGATAACGCCCGTATAGTGACGGCGACCCGATCGGCGTCGTGTAGGGGTTCGCCGCGCTCCACGCCGCAGGCGCCGGCGTGGCATATCCCCCCGATATACGGGGAAGCATCGGCCACGGATCTGCGCATCCACGAACATTTACACCGCCGGGGAGGTCTCAACTGCGGCTTCGGCTTCTTCAATAATTTTTTTCAGCAGGCCGTGGTGTATCTTGCTCCGCTCCCCCTCTCCCCGATCCGGTGGCACAGGCCACGGCGGGCGAACGACAGGCCGGGGGAGTTCGAGAGTCTTCCGTTCGACGACAGCAATACCGGGCAATGAAGCACAGAGGCATGGCAGCAGTAGCATCGATAGATCCATCGATGGCGCGACCGGCGGCGGTCGCAGAGGAGGAGAGCAGGCTCATTCCGGGCGTCTATCCGCGTAATGGATTCAAGTTCCGCCGCGGACAGGAGATCTTTCTGGCAAAGCTCGGCTCGGCGCTGCAGCGCGGGCAGAACAACCATCTCGGCGTCTTCGTGCCGGGGTATGGCAAAACCATCACGGCCCTTTCATCGTTCGTCGTCGCCCATAGTCTGGGGATCGCCAAGAAGCTGGTGGTGTTCGTTCCGCGGGGCAACCTCCGCGACCAGTATGCCGACCCGAAGGAGCTGAGCCAGGTGCTCTACAACCTCGGGGCGCCCCCGTTCTCCTACTGCGTGGCAGACTCCGAGCAGGTGTTCCTGAAGAATCTCGACACCACGATCATCATCACCACCTATCAGTATGCCAGCGGCAAGGGGGGGCACCAGGCGCTGCTCCGCTTCTGCCAGGCGGCCCCCTGCATGTTCGTCTTCGACGAGGTGCATCATCTCTCCGACGACGGCCTGTGGGCATCGAAGATCGAGCAGTTCCCCTTCACATGCAGCGTGGCCCTCTCCGGCACGCCGATGCGCTCGGACAACAAGACGCTGTTCGGCGTTCCGTTCGAGACCCGGGAGAACGCCGAGCAGTACTACGTCTCGCTGCATGAGGTGACCATGCGCGACGCGCACGCCGAGGGGAAGATCCTGAAGCGCGTCAAGGCGCACACGGTGGACTACAAGCTGAAGATGAAGCGCGGCGATACCGGCGAGGTGGTGGAGATGTCGCTGTCGCAGCTGGCGGAGATCGCAAAGAACAAGAACGACGTCGACGCATACTTCGCCCGCCGGAAGCTCAGGTTCCACGAGGTCTATCTCGAGTCGCTCCTCCGCCCGGCGTTCGAGCGCTTCGCGGCCAAGCGGGAGGAGCTCGGCAAGGATATGCGGGAATCGGGGGAGGGACGGCGGGGCGCGTTCCGCAACCATCAGATGCTGATCATCGCGATGAGCAACATGCACGCCGCGGCGATCCTCGAGTTCGTGCGGGCGAAGTTTCCGCAGTTCAGCTCGGCGCGCATCGGCCAGGATGTCCCGGCATACGACCGGAACCAACTTCTGGCGAAGTACCGCGACGGCGCCATCGACGTGATGGTACAGGTGGATATGATCGGCGAGGGGACCGATATCAAGCCGATCAGCGTGATCGTCAAGGCCGATCTGGTGCGCGCCTACTCGAAGACGATGCAGCAGGTCTTCCGCGGGATGCGCTATTTCAGCGGGTTCGGCGCCAGGGCCAACCTCTGCGATATCTACGCGGCAAATGATTCGGATGTGGTCAGGACGCTGGAGTGGATCACCTCGGAGGAGCAGATCGGGATCGCGCTGAAGGGGGAGCGGAGAGTGGAGGAAGGGGCCGTGCGGGGGGAGCAGCAGGAGAGCATGTGGGAGCTGACCGATGTGCAGCATCGCGATATGCAGACCCACAGCCTGGAGCTGTTCCCGGAATACGCCCGGCTCTCCCCGCAGCCGAAGGCGCAGAAGCAGGGCCTTCCGGAGAAGCAAGAGAGCTACGCGCTCGATATCAGCAAGCAGGAGCACGATCTGCGGCAGGAGTGCGCGACGCTCGCCTCGAAGCTGGCGTTCATCCTCAAGTCCGCCGGACAGAACGTGGAGGTGAACATCATCCACGCCGAGGCGAAGCGGCAGTTCGCCAAGTCGCAGGAGGATCTGAGCATCAACGAGCTGACCAAGAAGCGGAACTGGCTGATGCGCTGCATCGGCGCGCGACGACTATTGTAGACCCGAGAATTCTTCATTCATCGTTTCATACGGAGCGCGACGGCCGCGGCTCATCGCCGCTTCAGCCTGTCTTCCAGGCGCAGCTTCACTTCCGGCCATTCATCGTCGATAATACTATAGTATACCGCGTCGCGGATGTAGCCATCGTGCTGTATCCGCTGTTTCCGGAGCACCCCTTCGCGTATCCCCCCTATCCGCTCGATCGCCCTGAGCGAGCGCTCGTTGCGGGCATTGGCCTTGAACTGCACGCGGATCGCGCCAAGCCGATCGAAGGCATGCGCCAGGAGCAGATACTTGCATTCGGTGTTGATCGCCGTCCGCTGATATGCCGCCCCCACCCAGCTCCATCCTATCTCCAGCGCCCTGTCGCTTCTTCTGATATCGAGGTATCGGGTCGATCCCGCCGCCCGCCCGCTCGCGCGGTCGATGATAGCGAACGGGATATCCCCGACGGTCTCCCCGCGCGCTATCGCCTCGGCTATCCATGACTCGATCTCATCGATCGATGATGGCGGCGGGATCGGCAGATAGCGCCAGACCAGCGGGTCGGCGCCGGCAACGAACAGATCCGCCGCATGGCCGGGCGCCAGGGGCTCCAGCCGCACATGCTCTCCGTCGAGCGTGACCGGTTGTGGATCGAACGACGATGACATCGGCATACTCTCGGCTATGATGATAATGAGTGTGGACAGTCCCCGCTTCGGGGGATGGATTCAGCGCGGGAAGCCGGGCTCGACCGCAACCCGGCGCGCCTGTTCCAGATGGCGATGCTCGTGCACCACCAGCATCTCGAGGCATTCCCCGAGGCTGAACCTGAGCAGGCGCGTCAACGGGGAGACGATCGTGCCCCGCCGCAGATCGATCCCGTCGGCATCGCGGATCAGCTCCTGAAGCGTCTGGCGATGCCGGAAGAAATCATCAACCACCGTCGGACGGGGGGTCTCGGCGGGATCGAAGATCGGACGCGCCTTGATGCGGAATTTGATGGCCGGCCCCACCGCCCCCAGGAACCATCTGCCCATAAGGCTTGGCGCGTAGGGGGCCGGGGAGAGGAGCCCCTGGCTCCGGGCCTGATCGATCGCGGCGCGCGTGCGCGGATAATACTGGTCGCCGGTGACCATCAGGTGGTCGAGGCACTGCGCGATGCTCCACCGCTCCGGAGCCGGTTTCCAGAAGAGCTGCTCCTGGGTCAGCGGTGCAACAAGATCGCGCACGCCCGACTCGACGCCGGCCGCGGACTCGAGGAGCCCGCGCAGATGCGGATGAGCTGGTTTGGTGGTTGTCTCCATCGGTGTGATCTCCATATCGGTACGAGTGATCGTTGTCCTTATGATCGGCCCCAGCCGGCGGGGACGATAAAGCCGCGCTCCCTCTCCCCGCCCCCCGCGATTCCGGCGACGCACACCGGCAGATCGGCGCCATCCGCGTCGAGCTCCCGAAGAATCTCCGCCGATGTGACCGACCGTGCGTCGCCCGCTTCGATCGGCGAGAGCCAGAGATGCTTCGGCAGCCGTGCCCAGCGCATCGTCGCCGTGCCGAACCGCCGCATGAACTCATCCCGCTCCATCCACCAGCCGGAGAGGTGTCCGTGGTTGGCTCCCACCGGCGCGCGATGCGGCACCGTATGCGAAGCCACGGGATAGAAGAGCCTCCCCTTCAGAACGATCCTCCGCTCGCTGAGCATGACCCCATGCGACGCCAGCAGCCGGGCGCCTTCCGGGGTATCCCCCAGCATGATCTGGCGGCGCGTCATCCGGTCGAACTTTTTGTCGAGCCTGTCGATCCGGCGCGGACCGTGCCACGCGCCGAACGACTCCGTATCGCCATCACCGAGGTAGAACTTCACCGCCGTCTCCCAGTGGCAATAGGAGCGCTCGCGCTGATCGTAGAGGATGAAATCGAACTCCCCGAGCGTGCGCCCCTCTCCCATCACCTGCTGGTTCCTGAGGATCACGCGATAGCGGCCGGAGCCGGCGAGCCAGAACGCGACCAGCTTCTCGAAGTAGACGCCGAGCGCCATCGACGCGGGATCGCCGACGGCATCGATCAGCTCCGCCGGATCATTATCGAGCGCGATCAGCTTCCCGCGATACTCCAGAAAGTTCCGCCGGCACCAGACGTCGCCGGCCCCCGCATAGGCCATCGAGCCCGGCGCCAGCAGCGACGGCGAGAGAATCGTCCAGGCCAGATCGCGCACCATCCGATGGCGGAGCGATACCGCGTGCGCGGCCATCCCGGCCGGCGCCATCACCACCGGCGGCCCCGCCCCGAACGCGGGAAAACGCTACAGGGCATCTTCATCCTCCTCGACCTCCTCGCGCGTTTTCCCGGTATGCCATTTCCGTTTGGTGAGTCCATGCTCGGCGCGCAGCTGGTTCTCGGTGATCGCCTCCGCGTCATCGGAATCGATGGTATGATGCTCCTCGCGGTTATCCCAGTGGGCGAGCGGCGCGACGCGATAATTATCGGAATCGACTCCCGTTCGATCGTTTCCCTGCCGGTTATGCAGCGCATGGATAAGCTCGTGACCATAGATGGCGAACGCGGGGGCCGGAATGAAGTTCCCATGCTCATCCTCGTTCATAAGCTCGCTGTCGCGCAGCCCGGTGCGCACGTTGATGCGCGATCCGCTCCCCGTGCCTGTCTGTTCCTCGGTCGCGGTGGCCGCATGTTTGTCGGTCGGCTCGGCCTCGGCGGCATCGGGATGAGCGGCCTCGCTTCTGATGCGCGCGGTCTCCTGCTCCAGGGCGCTGCTCTGTGTACGCAGCTCCCGCACGCGCCTGATCTGGCCGACATCCCAGCCGAGCTCATGATCCCGGTCCGGCTTCCGCCCAAGGAGATTCGGGAACCCCGGCTGCGATGTCAGCTGGGTCAGCTCATCCCTCATGGCGGCGAGCCGGGGATCGAGAGTGCGATCGGCGGTCTTCTTTGCGTCGCGCCGCTGCTTCCGCTCCTCCGGCGTCGAGGTGATGGCGGGAGTGGCGCGTATGGCGACATCCTTCCCATCGCCACCCTTTCGGTCGAGGAGCCCGTAGAGGAGCTTCCTCCCGGCCGGGCGCGACAAAAGCCGGGCATGCATCGCGCGCAGATCCCTGGCCCCCTCCGGGGAATCGGTCTCCGACGGCGGCGTGATCAGCCCGGTCCCGTTGCGAAGCTCGTTCCAGGAGGACTGCAGCTTCGCCTGCTCCTCCGCTCCCATCGTATCCCGGTCGGGCGTATACAGCTTGAGATTGTTCTTGTGGAGGTATTCGATATGCTCGCTGTGCGCCTGCTGGATCTGATCGAGCATCCCCATCAGGACGCCATGCTGCTTCCGGGTCGACGGCGACCGTTTGTTGACATCCATCCATCGGTAGGCGGCATGCTCCATCTGGTCGAGAGCCTTCGATCGCTCGTCGGCGAACTGCTGGTGGGTGGAGGTGAACGAGAACCGTCCGGGCTGTTTCTGGCCGTGATATCTGGTAAGCGCGCTGCTCATCTGGTTGATGAACAGGTTGTCGTCGTTCCCATCGGCATCGACGATCGAGCGGCGCAGTTCCCCGGCTGTGGGAAGACGCTGGATGGGGGGTCCGCCGGGGGCGGGATCATCGGCCACCTCGATCCCTTCGGCCAGAGATTGAAGCCTGTCGAGGGAATGTCCATAACGGCGCGCGCGATCCAGCCGCTCACCGAGGCTCCCCTCCGCCCCCTGGACCGGCTCGCCGCGATCCCGATCGGCGTCGGCCGGGAGATGGTTACGCGACCGCGCGACCGACGGCATGGCGGTATCGGACTGGCTTCCGCCGGACGACGCGCGCGGACGTCTATGTACGGGCCCCTGCTGCATGGATGGCTGCTCCGGTATGGTTGTCTGGGGGCCAAAGGTACACCGCCCCGGCAATACGATGCCAGCGCCATGTAGGGCCGATGGTGGGAATTAGTAGGACCACATCGTCGGCATGAAATTATCTGCTGCCGTGGCGTGGCTGCGCCCTGCATGATGCCTGCATCCGCAGCCGGCACGAAAGATTCCGACACGATCTTCGGCTCCGGCAAATGGCGCATGCACTATCTTTGCCCGATCAATCCCGATCCCTTATCGTTATCGAGTTATGGTTCATACTTCGGCCGTCGAGCGCGCGCGCCAGCTGCGCGACCAGATCAACGAGCACAACTACAACTACTACATCCTGAGCCAGCCGACGATCGGCGACAGGGAGTTCGACGCGCTCCTTGAGGAGCTTCAGCGGCTCGAGGCGGAGCACCCGGAGCTGGTCACCCCCGATTCCCCGACGCAGCGGGTGGGCTCCGATCTGACGGCCGAGTTCCCGACCGTCACCCATACCCGGCCGATGCTCTCGCTCGGCAACACCTACACCCCCGACGAGATCCGGGAGTTCGATCGCCGCGTGCGCGATCGTCTGGAGGGGAGGGCGTTCAGCTATGTGGCCGAGCTGAAGATCGACGGCGTGGCGGTGAGCCTGACCTACGAGGATGGACGGCTGGTCTGCGGCGCGACGCGCGGCAACGGCGAGCAGGGGGACGACGTGACCGCCAATATCAGAACCATCCGGTCGCTGCCGCTGCAGGTCAGGCCGGTCGAGGTAGATGGGGCGTTGCTCCGCAACTTCGAGGTGCGGGGCGAGGTGTATATGGCGAAGGAGGATTTCCTGGCGATGAACGCCGAGCGCGAGCTGGCCGGGGAGAAGACCTTCGCCAACCCGCGCAACTCCACCGCCGGCACGCTCAAGCTCCTCGATCCCCGGATCGTTGCGGGACGCCCGCTGGCGATCTTCCTCTACTATCTCGCCACCGACGATCTTCGCCTGCGCAGCCATGCCGACAACCTGAACCTGCTGAAATCGCTCGGCTTCCCGACCAATCCTCACTGGCGCCGCTGCGCCACCATCGATGATGTGCTGGCATACTGCGCCGAGCAGGAGGCGGGCCGCTACGAGCTTCCCTACGAGATCGACGGCGTTGTGGTGAAGGTCGATGCGCTCCGCCAGCAGGACGAGCTGGGGATGATATCGAAGTCGCCGCGCTGGGCCATCGCATACAAGTTCGAGGCGCGCACCGCCCGCACCACGCTCGACGACATCACCCTGCAGATCGGCCGGCTCGGGCGGGTGACGCCGGTGGCGGAGCTCCATCCGGTGCTGCTGGCCGGCTCGACGATCAGCCGCGCGACGCTCCATAATGCCGACTTCATCACCGAGAAGGATATCCGTATCGGCGACACGGTAGTGATCGAGAAGGGGGGAGATGTGATCCCGAAAGTCAACGAGGTGGTGATCGAGGCGCGCCCGGAGACGGCCGTGGAATACGCATTCCCGGAGCTATGCCCATGTCCGGTGAAGACGACGCTCCACCGCCCCGAGGGGGAGGCCAACCATTACTGCGAGCATGCCGAGTGCCCCTGGCAGATACGGGGGCGCATCCAGCATTTCGCGTCGCGCGCGGCGCTCGATATCGAGGGGCTCGGCGAAAAAGTGGTCGATCAGCTGGTCACGCTCGGATGGCTCAGGAGCTACGCCGATATCTACGATCTGCACACACGCCGCGACGAGATCGCCGCGCTGGAGCGGTGGGGGGAGAAGTCGGCCGACAATCTGCTGGCCGGGATCGAGAAGAGCAAGGAGCGCCCGTTCGCCCGCGTCCTGTTCGCGATCGGCATCCGGCACGTCGGGTCGACCGTGGCGCGGACGATAGCCTCGGAGCTGAACACGATCGACGCCATCCTGAACGCCACCGAGGAGGAGCTGACGGCGATCGGCGCGATCGGTCCCCGCATCGCCGAATCGATCATCAGGTTCGTCGGCGATCCCGGCAACCGCGAGCTTATCGAGCGGCTGCGCGCCGCCGGCGTGCAGATGTCGGGGCCCGCAAAGCCCGCCGTCGCCGCCGACTCCCCGATCGCGGGGAAGACGTTCGTGCTGACCGGAACGCTCGAGAGCTACACGCGCGACCAGGCATCGGCGCTGATCGAGACGCGCGGCGGAAAGGTGACGTCGAGCGTCAGCAAAAAGACCGACTATGTGCTGGCCGGGGCCGAGGCGGGGTCGAAGCTCGAGAAGGCGGAGAAGCTCGGCGTGCGGGTGCTCGATGAGCGCGAGTTCCGGGAGCTGCTCGGGCTGTAGCCGGAGATAGCGCCGGAACGCGCGGCCCGATCAATAGCGCGGTCGCGACAGAGGATGGAGCCGTATCTTCGCCGCGGCCCGGCTCCATGCTTCATGGCCTCGAATACATTCGCAGGAGGGATCAATCATTCCTGAAATGATACGATCTCCGGCATCACGAATGGATAGCATCAATGGAAATTCCCCCGGAGATCAGCGCTTCGATTGCTCGGTTCGATCAGGAGTTTCCTCCGCTGGCCCAGGCCGCGCGGCGGACACTGGCGGATCTTCGCAACCGGCAGACAGTATCCGAACAGCGGATCGGCAGCGCGCTGAGCATCGTCGAATCGGGCGCCGGCGGTATCGCCGATACCGGTGTGATGGAGGAACTGGAGGGCCTCGCCCGGTTCCAGGAGGAATGGCTCGAGGGCTATCCCGGCATCATGGACCGCATGCTGGAGAGACTGTACGACGAGCTCGTCATCCTGTACGGCCATAAGGCCATCTACGCCAAGGCCCTCTGGGATGCCCTCGACCTGGATGATCTGGTGGGCGAAATGAGTGTGCGGATCACGTTCATGGAAGGACTTCTCGATCAATTGCCGAGATTGGCTCCGGCGGATGCCGGGGATATCGAGCTGCACGACGAGGCGATTGCATACACGGACGACGTTCTGTATGTCGTGCGGCACGGCGCGGCATACCTGATGAGACTCAAAGTCGCGCTGTGGTCCGGCAGCCCTCTTCCCCAGCGAACCAGCTAACACCTCAGGGGCCCCGGGCGCGATAGCGCCGTAGCCTCCGTATTTGCTCATGCGAAACAAGACGTACACGCTCGAAAAACCTGCCATCACCTGGGCGTTCCTCGCCCCGTGGCTCGTCACGCTCGCCCTGTTCTGGCTCTATCCCCTGGTGCAGTCGTTCTATCTCAGCTTCACCAAGTACGATACGCTGAACAACGAGGCAACCTGGATCGGGCTGGGGAACTACCAGCGGATGCTGGGCGACAAGAGCTTCTGGACGGCGCTCTGGAACACGCTGATCTTCGTGGTGGGGACGATCCCCTTCACCACGATCTTCGCGCTGGCGCTGGCGGTGATGCTCAACAAAAACATCGCCTGGAAGAGCTTCTACCGTGCCGGCTACTTCATTCCATCGGTCACCTCGATCGTGGTGCTCTCGCTGATCTTCACCAATCTCTACGCCCACGACGGCTATCTCAACGCGATCCTCGGGACGCTCGGTCTCCCCTTCCCGAAGGAGGGATGGCTTCTGAACCCCTCCACCGCCCTGCTGTCGATCATGGCGATGGACGTGTGGATCGCGATAGGATACTACGTCGTCCTGTTCCTGGCGGCGCTGCAGACGATTCCGAAGGATCTGTACGAGGCGGCGGAACTCGACGGCGCCTCAGCCTGGCAGCAGTTCCTGCAGGTGACGCTGCCGGGGCTCCGGCCGATGCTCCTGTTCGTGATCGTCATCAACACGATCCGCTCCTTCCAGGTCTTCACCGAGGTCTACGTGATGACCAAGGGGGGGCCGCTCAACGCCACGACCACCCTTGTCTACCAGATCTACGAGAACGCGTTCGTGCAGGGAGATATGATGGGCTACGCCTCGGCGATCGCCTATGTGGTCTTCCTGCTGATCCTGGCGGTCTCGCTGGTGCAGTTCCGTCTGCTCGGCGCCAATCGCGATGGGAGCGGATAGATTCGGGACGATCCCGGCGGCACTTTGGCACTGCACTTGGTCCAGTATTGCGGCGCGGGGACGGAGGCCGGCAGAGCGCCGCGTACCCCATCCATCGATCCCCGCCGAACGTTGATCTCCTCGCCATGAAGCATGCATTCCTTGTTCTGATCGCCGGGTCACTCCTTGGCGCCGTCTCTCCGCTTATCGCGCAGAAGGGCGCCCCGCCCCCTCCGGTCCAGGACGACCCGCGGCAGAAGCAGACCATCTACGGATCGGACACGCTCTATACCGTCACCGACGACGACGATGAGGGGCCCATGCTTCCGGGGATCGCCGGTGGAAAGGTCTTCCGCGATGAGCTCCACCTCCCCTTCCTCTATCACGGCGGCGGGGATCTGGATGGAGGGGCCGGCTCCGGGGTCCGGTACAGCCATCACTTCAGCGGCCGCGCCCACGACGGAATCCATCGATCCCTCTTCAGCGAAGCGGTGGGCCAGCCCTCCTCGTCGATCGACCTGTCGGTCCTGTACGAGCCGAATACATCGCTGGAGCTCCAGAATCATGGCTACACGGTATCGCTGGGAGCCGTATCGCTGATCGCCGGCGGGATCGCCATCGGCGGGAATGCGCGCTACAACCGCTCGTCGTTCGACGAGCGCGATCTGGAGGTGGCCGACTACGAGCTCGGCCCCCGGTTCGCCTTCTGGCCCACCGACAGGGTTCATATCGACCTGCAGCTTCTGTATCGTCATATCGACGGCTACAGCGACCGGGAGCTGGGACTCAACCTGAGCGACGAGGAGTATGTCACCCTCCGGCATCATCTGGCGTATGTCGCCAGCGAGAACCGTGACTTCACCTACGCGCACGACGTGGAGGCACGGGTGGGAATCCACCAGAACTACCACGTCAACAACTTCACGATGCTGAACTATTTCCTCTTCTCCACCTCACCGACCTTCAGCCTCGGCCCGATGGCGGGATTCAGCCTCGATTACAGGCTCGGAAGCCGCACCTCGGTGCTTACGATCCCCGTGGCGGGGCGCGCCGAATACTTCTTCAACGGCGGAAGCGGCCTTGTCTATGCGCAGATCGGCTACGATGTGCCGACGATGCCGCGCCAGCGCAACGCGCAGGTACAGGTGCAGGGAAGCGTAGCCTACAGGTTCTAAAAGCCGTAATTCCCATTTTTCAAGCGATTTCCGCAGTTCTCCCCACGGAAGCCGCTTCCCGTTTTAACATTACTTGACAGGTCAAACCCTTGACATCCGCCTCACGCGGGCGTATTTTTGTTGCCCGTTAGCACTCTCCCTTCGAGAGTGCTAACAGAGAACGACGCATGCTACAGTTGATCATAAACGTGATCATTCAACATTATCAGGGAGACAGACCATGAACCTTACACCGCTTCATGACCGTGTGATCGTCAAGCCGGCAGCGGCAGAAGAGATGACCAAGGGCGGACTCATCATTCCGGATACCGTCAAGGAGAAGCCACAGCGTGGCGAGATCGTCGCAGTGGGTTCGGGAAAGGTTGCCGAGGATGGCAAGACTACCCCGCTGACCGTGAAGGTTGGCGACAACGTGCTCTATGGCAAGTACTCGGGCACCGAGGTTTCGGTCGAGGGGACCGACTATCTGATCATGCGCGAGTCCGACATCTTCGCCATCTACCAGTAAGCGACGTCGGCCTCATCGGACGCGAGCCCCGGCATCCCCGTGCGGATCGCGACACGAAACGGTGTATTCGCCGGCCGCACCGCGGCCGAGCAGCGACAACAGTGTGAACACTTAGAAATTTTCAATCAAGGGATAGAGTATCATGGCAGCAAAACTTATCGAATTCGAGAGCGAGGCCCGCGCGGCGCTCAAGCGCGGCGTCGACCAGCTCGCCAACGCAGTGAAGGTGACGCTCGGACCGAAGGGCCGTAACGTCGTCATCGACAAGAAGTTCGGCGCCCCCACCATCACCAAGGACGGCGTCACCGTCGCCAAGGAAGTGGAGCTCGAGGACCCGATCGAGAACATGGGCGCGCAGATGGTCCGCGAGGTCGCCTCGAAGACCAGCGATGTTGCCGGCGACGGCACCACGACCGCGACCGTTCTCGCCCAGGCGATCGTCCGCGAGGGACTGAAGAACGTCACCGCCGGCGCCAACCCGATGGATCTGAAGCGCGGCATCGACCTGGCCGTGACCAACATCGTCGCGAAGCTCAAGGAGATCGCACGTGATGTCGAGGGGACCAAGGAGATCGCACAGGTCGGCACCATCTCGGCCAACAACGACCAGACGATCGGCGCGCTGATCGCGCAGGCGATGGAGAAGGTCGGCAAGGATGGCGTCATCACCGTCGAGGAGGCCCGCGGCACCGAGACCACGATGGACGTGGTCGAGGGTATGCAGTTCGACCGTGGCTATCTCTCGCCATACTTCGTGACCGATCCCGACACGATGGAAGTGGCGCTCGAGAACCCGTACATCCTGATCCACGACAAGAAGATCGGCTCGATGAAGGATCTTCTGCCGATCCTCGAGAAGGTCGCCCAGGGTGGGCGCTCGATCCTGCTGATCGCAGAGGACATCGAGGGGGAGGCTCTTGCTACGCTCGTGGTGAACAAGCTCCGCGGCACGCTCCGCGTCGCGGCAGTGAAGGCTCCGGGCTTCGGCGATCGTCGCAAGGCGATGCTGGAGGATATCGCCTCCCTCACCGGCGGCATGGTCATCAGCGAGGAGAAGGGCTACAAGCTCGACGCGGCGACGGTCGAGTATCTCGGCACCGCCAAGCGCATCACGATCGACAAGGACAACACCACGATCATCGAGGGTGCCGGACAGACCGAGGATATCAAGCGCCGCATCAACGAGATCCGTGGTCAGATCGACAAGACCACCTCGGATTACGACCGTGAGAAGCTCCAGGAGCGCCTCGCGAAGCTCTCCGGCGGCGTTGCCGTCATCAAGATCGGTGCAGCCACCGAGGTCGAGATGAAGGAGAAGAAGGCACGTGTCGAGGACGCGCTGCACGCGACCCGCGCCGCAGTCGAAGAGGGCATCGTGCCGGGTGGCGGCGTCGCCTACCTCCGCGCGCTGACGGCTCTTGACGGCCTCACCGGCGAGAACGCCGACCAGAACATCGGCATCTCGATCATCCGTCGCGCCGTCGAGGAGCCGATCCGCCAGATCGTCCAGAACGCAGGGCTCGAGGGCTCGGTTGTGGTCGCCAAGGTCAAGGAAGGCGCCGCCGACTTCGGCTACAACGCATACGCCGACGAGTATGGCAACATGCTCGAGATGGGGGTGATCGACCCGACGAAGGTGACCCGCGTCGCTCTGGAGAACGCAGCCTCGGTGGCCGGCCTCCTGATCACGACCGAGTCGACGATCGTCGAGAAGAAGGAGAAGGAGTCGGCTCCGGCAATGCCGCATGGCGCCGGCGGCATGGGCGACATGTACTAAGAAGCCCCGGCTTCCCGTCGAGTATCGATACGATGAAGGCCCATCCCGCCATGGCGGGATGGGCCTTCTCATATCATATACCGTCATCAAGGATATTCTTCCGGGCCGCTACCAGACCCAGGTGGCCGTCACCACCGGCGCCAGCGTGACCCCGCGATCGGCCCCGGACCCCGCGGCCAGCCCCAGCCCCGCGTCGATCGCGAAGGATCGGGTGAAGTAACGGGCCGTAAGGACGAACGGCCTGAGGTCGGCATCCTCGAGCAGATACGCCTCGGCGGCGAGCTTCCAGTTGCGGCCGATACGGTAATCCCCTCCCAGCGCAAGCACCGCGGCCTGCCGGTTGAACGGCACGACGGTGCTATCGATCGGCGTGTGATGGCGCCAGGTATAGCCGAGCGCGAGGCTGGCCCGCCGGTCGTCATCCCCGATGCTCGCCACGGCGTATGGCGACAGCAGCACGATCGTCGAGGTCTCGCTCCGCGCGTAGTTGGCCTGCGCCCCGGCGGCGGCCCGCACGATCCCCCGCCGGAAGAATTCGTAGCGGCCTCCCGCCGTCCCCACCACGTTGCGGCTGATGAACTCCGGCACATATGCCCCGCCGGCCAGCAGCGTCAGCCGGTCCCCCACACCGTAGCCCGCCAGGAACCCCGCCAGTTCATAGTTCGACACGAAGATCCGTCCGGAGTCGAGCGACCGCGCCGTGGGCATCAATACCACCCGATGCGTCGTGGGATCGGTGATGGACTCGGGAATCTCCGGGGCAATCATCGGATCGGGCGATGCGCTCCCGGCGGCCACCGGCTCGGCGACGATCGTGGGAACCGTTCGGGCCCGCGCCGCGACCACCGGCGGTATCACGCGCGGAGGCTCGGGCTTCGGCGGAGGCTTGGGAATGATCAGCGGCCGGGGAGGAGCGATCAGCACCGGAGAGGTCGGCTTTGGCGGACGCGGCGTCGGCGGGAGCGCGGCGATCGGCGCCCCCACCACGGTGACATAGGCGGTATCGGCGACGATGAAATTGGTGAAGCCGCCGGCGGGATACTGTCGCCGGATGTAGGTATAGATCGGCATCTTGTAGACGCCCGGCGTAGTTGCGGTGAAGCAGACGTCGTAGTAATACGTCCCCCCTCCCCTGAGCCGTATCGGGGGACGCTGCATGGTGTAGCGGATCGGAAACTGCGCCGAGGGGCTCATCACCGAATCGAGGATCACCTCGCCCCCCTGCGATCGCACCGAGAACGCCTGGCAGGCGGTGGAGCCGGTCCTCACCTGGCCGAAATTCTGCCGGTCGATCTGCCATGTCTCGGAGATCTCGATATCGAGGCTGCGGGAATTCCCCTGGCAGTCGCGCACCTGAAGCTCGATCTCGACGGGATTGGATGGCGATTTCACCAGGATCATAAAGCTCGCCTTCCTGGCGCACCTGGCGAACGTCGGGCTGCTGATCACCCGCACACGCGGGGTCTCGTAGCCGGTGGTCAGCGTTCCCCAGCGTCCCCCGTTGATCGACGCGTTGATGCTCACCAACCCCTCATCGGCGGTAATGGTGACCACGTTGATACCGGGGTAGAGGACGGGTGGATAGATCGATATCTGGGCGGTGGCCCTCCCCATGGCGACGGGGAGCAGCAGAGCCGCCAGAGCGAGCAGGCCGATGATCCTCACCGCCGACGAACGGAAGGAGGATGAGCTACGGCAACGATCTGATGGATAACGTATCGGTCGCATCGACAATGATATGGCATGGAAGCAGATTCGGCGCAATCTCCGACAACAGATCCAATGCTATACCATCATGCCGTGGGGAAGTTGCCCTTCCCGAGATTAAAATTTATAGCCGACCCCGAGATACGCCCCCTGCAGCGCCAGCGAGTTGGTCCCGAGCAGCCTGACCGTGTACTTCCCGCTCACGACGAGCTGATCGAAGATATCGACATAGGCCCCGGCGTTGACCGCAAGAAAGTTCTCCCTGTCGATCGTGCTGAAGCGCCCGGTCCCACCGTCGTACCGCCCCAGCTCCACCGCATCCCCCGATGCCCCTGCGTAGAAGGGACGAAGCGGCATGGTGACATCCCCCGTCGAGACAACGCCGCTGCATCCCACGAAGATGCCGGTCCCCTCGATCTTCGACAGGCCGACTTCGAGCGCGTAGAGGATCTCATCGAGCGGCTCTTCGTCGCGCCAGTTGTAGGCGGCGCTCCCCTTCACCCAGACCTTGTCGTAGGTGAACCCGAGGTTCAGCGATGTGGTCACCTGAAACATACCGTCGCTGAGAAACGACGGATGCTCCGGATCATCGTAGATCCCCCGATGGAATCCGGCCGGGATCTTCGCCATCGCGCTCAGCGAGCTGTTGAGCGCCCCGCGGGTGATCTGATAGGTGCCCCCCACGCCGATATAGGCGAGCTGGAAGATCGAGCGGTCGGGAAACCGGTCCTCGCTCGATATCCCGCAATAGTTGACCGGCATATCGAAGTCGAGCTGAAGATCGTCGGTCAGTCCGTAGTTGCCCCACAATCCGAACGTGGTGACCACGAAGTCGGTGTTGAGCGTGTCGTAACGCCTGAGCACCCCACGGATATTGTAGTAGCTGGTGGCGCGGGCCGACCCGCCGTAGATGGCGATGATCCCTTTCCCCTTCGCCGAGGTGATGGGCTCGCCGGCCCGGAGATCGCTCCCGGCGGCGATAGAGACGATGATGATCAGGAGCGATGCGATGAAATATCTTGCCATGAGCATAGAGCGTTCAGCGGAACGTGGGCTCCCCGACGGGGGATGCTTGTATAAAGGAACGGATGGATCGGGCGGATCGAACCGGGACAAACGTCATCGGGCGCCCCTCGTTGTCACCAGGAAGCGCCCGTGCTGCATCATCGATTCTCTCTAGCGGCCTCGATCAGAATCCTGTTTCGACGCCGTAATAGATGCCGTAGTTGCCGCTCGAATTGGCCGTCGCCTTCGAGGTCAGGCTGTAGAGCGTCGAGCCGCCGATCCCCATGGTCAGCGTCACCCCCTTGCTCGGGAAGGTGTAGGCGGCATAGGCGCGAACATTGCCGAGCAGGGCATCATCGGCGGCGCCCACCGCGAGGCGGCCACAGAGATCCCACGACTTGGAGAGCTTGATGCGGCGATCGTAGAAGACCGCGCCATAGGTGATCTGCTGCTCCAGCCGCTGCTGTTCCTCGGTCCGCACCGGAGCGATCGTGCCGCTGGGCGTGGAGATCGTCGGGGAGCTTTTGACCGACTGCTCGGTGGGCATGCCGAGGGTTCCCTTCGCCATCCCCTGTCCCCCCTTCGCCATCCCGCCGGAAGTGCTTCCTCCGGTGGTCGCACGCTCCTGCTGGAAGGCCGACGCCCCCATCTCGACGCCGATCCGGTCGTTGCCGGTCACGCTGAAGGAGAAATAGTAGGAGTTCTGCAGCAGCGCCGTCGGCGATGCGTTCTCGGCCACCTGGCCGGCGCCGAGCGTCACGCCGATCGTCAGCGTGCGGTCGGGGGAGATGCCGCGCGACTGAGCGCCGGTCTCCACCTGTGCGATATCGGCATCGGCGCGGAGCGCCAGCGTGCTGTCGTACGTCAGCTTGTAGGCAGTCGTGGTCCCCATGCTGCGGTTGAGCAGCTCCGCCGGATCGCGGGTGAGGATCGAGGAACCCGATCCTGAGGCGCGCGGGCTTGTCAGCATGTCGGGGAGAGCCAGTCGGGCGATATTGGTCGACCCGCTGGAGCCGGCGGCCGAGCTTCGCGGAGAGCGGGATGGGCCTTCATGCGCAAGCAGCGCCATATATTCCGCCGCGCCACCGGTCGGCTCGGTATCTGCCTGGAGGGCCATCTGGCGGGCGACGGCGCGACGCATCGCATCACGGACGGCTGCCTTCGCGATGGCAGGCCGCGAGCTCGAGGCCACGGCCGGAGCCGTCTCGACGACGGAAGCCCCCGCGGCGCCCGACCGCACGGCGGTCGACGCCAGAGGAGGAAGGGTCGGCGAAAGCGCGACGCTCACCAGCAGGCATGCTGCGGCCAGCATGCCTGCCGAGATACGGAGCGGTGCCCCGATGGGCCGGCGACGCGTCTGCTCGGCCTGATCGACGATCGCATCGGCCTCGAAGCTGCTTCCGACGGCGATCCGCACATGCTCGGCCAGATCGGTCGGGGGCTTCAGGTTGAGGGCATCGTCGTGCAGAAGCGAGCGGATCTCCAGGCTCTGGCGCAGTTCAGTCCTGTACTCCGGTACATTCTCAAGCAGCGACTGGAAGCGTTCCAACTCAGCCTCGGTCATCGCGCCGTCGAAATATTTCCTCAGCAGTTGTTCAAACTCCATTGTCGTAGACCACCGGATAAAGTAACGTACGGAGCAGTTTGCGGGCGCGGAAGATTCTGATCTTGACCGTTGCTATCGATACCCCCGTGATATCGGCTATCTCCTGATAGGAGTAGCCGTCGTATTCGTAGAGAACGAGCGCTTCGCGATGATCGATGGGAAGTTGATTGAGTGCCACAACGATATGCTCGTTCAGCACCACATCGGTGATCTTCGCCGGCGCCTCGTTGGCGATGGATGTCTCAAACGGAACCGTCACCTTTTTGTTACGACGCATATTCAGGCAGACGTTCCGCACGATCGTGAAGAACCAGACCATGAAGTTGCGGCCGTCGTAGCTGCGGCGATGTTCGTACAGCCGCATGAAAGCCTCCTGGAACGCATCGTGCGCCAGATCCTCATCGAGGAGCACACGCATGCAGTACAGGTACACTTTCCGCTCATATCGGCGAAACAGCGCGTTGAACGCCTCGGTGTCTCCGTTCTGCGTCAGGCAGAACAGATCATCATCCGATAGTTCCGAGCTCCGTATGGTAGACTTTTTTGCCATCCTAGACCAACATACACAAGAACCTGCAAATGGTTACTTGCAATCTCCTCTCCTCCGGTCCGCCCCCGCGCCCGATGCATCGTCGTGCAACTGCCGGTAGCGTCCCGGATTGATTGCCGCGTACTGATACGCCGGGCCGGAGCGGAACTCCGGTCCAACTGCCGCGCGATGAGATGCGCGGGTTAAAAACTCGTATCTTCGGACCGAAGTGTGTCAGGATGAAGAGGTGCGTCCATCGAACGGTAGTCCGATGGAATCGCGCGCCGATACGATCCGGGCCGGAGGAGCAATCCCCCGGCACTCGCGATCGGCACCGTTCCCCGGGGAAGGTGCCAGGCCATAGACCGGTCGGAAGGATACCGAGCGACCGCCAACGGCTATGGCAGAGATGAGATACGGAATATGCTTACGACGCCTTCGGTCCCGATAGACGGGAGATCGAAGCGTCAGTCACGGTCGCAGTCAGCTTGTCTATGAAGAAGTCTACAACTAGAAGAACGAAACAGAGCTCCCCGCCGCCGGCGGTGGTACTTCCGGTACTCCCGCTGCGCGATGTGGTGCTCTTCCCCAACATGATCTTTCCGGTTCTGGTCGGGAGGGAATCATCATTGCGCGCGGCGGCCGAGGCGCTCAGCCGCGATAAATATATCTTCCTCGTCGCGCAGCGCAACTCGACCGTCGACGAGCCGAAGGCCGATGATATCTACCAGACCGGCACCGTCGCCAAGATCGTGCAGATGCTTCGTCTGCCGACCGGCCTGATGAAGATTCTCGTCGAGGGGGAGTCGCAGGGATCGATCAACTCGATCATCGAGAACGACGGCTATATCGAGGCCAGCGTGATCACCTCCACCCCGACGGTCCCGAACGACAAGAAGATGCAGGCGCTGATGCGCCAGGCCTCGGAGCTCTTTCAGGAATATATCCAGATGCACCGGGGGCTTCCGCAGGAGGTGCTCGTCGCGTACGAGAATATCTCCGAGCCGGCCCGCAAGCTCTATTTCATCGCCGCCAACCTCACCAGCAAGGTCGAGGCGAAGCAGCGTATCCTCGAGACGAACGATATCCGCGAGCAGTATATCGAGCTGATCAAAATCCTCAAGGATGAGATCGAGGTGCTGAAGCTCGAGCAGGAGATCGACACGAAGGTGCAGGATACGATCCAGCGCTCGCAGCGGCAGTTCCTGATCCAGGAGCAGATCCGCGCGCTGCAGACCGAGCTGGAGGAGGATGGGGAGGTCTCCCCGGAGCTCGCCAAGCTCGTCGAGGCGATCAAGGAGGCCGGCATGCCGGAGGAGGCTCGCGTCCGCGCCTACGAGGAGCTCGAGAAGCTCCGCAAGACCCCGATGATGTCCCCGGAGTTCGCCGTCAACAGGAATTACCTGGAATGGCTCACCTCGGTCCCCTGGTCGCAGGATACCGACGACAACCTGGACATCCATCATGTGAAGAACGTTCTGGACGAGGATCACTTCGGTCTGGAACGCCCCAAGGAGCGCATTCTGGAGCATATCGCCGTGCTGAACCTGGTCAAGGAGATGCGCGGCCAGATCCTCTGCCTGGCCGGACCTCCGGGCGTCGGCAAGACGTCGCTCGGCAAATCGATCGCCCGGGCGCTCGGACGGAAGTTCGTCCGCGTCTCGCTCGGCGGCGTGCGCGACGAGGCGGAGATCCGGGGGCACCGGCGCACCTATATCGGGTCGATGCCGGGGAAGATAATCCAGTCGATGAAGCGCGCCGGGGTCGTCAACCCGGTGATGCTGCTCGATGAGATCGACAAGATGAGCGCCGATTTCCGGGGAGATCCCTCCTCGGCGATGCTCGAGGTGCTCGACCCGGAGCAGAACGCGACCTTCAACGATCACTACCTCGAGGTGGATTATGATCTGTCGAAGGTGCTGTTCATCACCACGGCGAACGTGCTGTTCAATATCCCGCTCCCGCTGCAGGATCGCATGGAGATCATCGAGCTCAACGGCTATCTCGAGCACGACAAGCTCGAAATAGCCAAGCGCCATATCATCCCCAAGCAGCTTCATGAGCATGGTCTGGAGGGATACCACATCACCTTCACCGACGATGCGGTCATGAAAGTGATCAGGGAGTACACGTCGGAGGCGGGGGTGCGCAACCTGGAGCGCGAGATCGCATCGCTCTGCCGGAAGATCGCCAAGGAGATCGTCGGCCTGAGCAACGGGATCACCCGCAACGGCGCTGCAGAGAGCGCGACCGAACCGGCAAAGCCGGCGGGACGCGCCAAAAAGGGGCGTGCGGCCACAGCACAGAGCGCGATCACCGTGACCCCGGAGGCGGTGGAGCGCTACCTGAAGGCGGCGCGCTACCGCAACCGCGAGGGAGAGCAGGAAGATCTCGTCGGCGCGGCCACAGGTCTGGCATGGACTTCGGTGGGTGGAGATACGCTCACCGTGGAGGTGTCGATCGTCCCCGGCATCGAGAAGCTGACGCTCACCGGCCAGCTCGGCGATGTGATGAAGGAATCGGTCTCGGCGGCGATCACCTATATCAGGGCGAACGCCGAGGTCCTGGGGGTCGAGAAGAACTTCTATCAGGGGAAGGAGATCCATGTGCATGTCCCCGAGGGAGCCATTCCCAAGGACGGGCCATCGGCGGGGATCACCATGGCGGTGGCGGTGATCTCGGCGGCCACGCAGCTGCCGGTCCGCTCCGATGTGGCAATGACCGGCGAGATCACCCTTCGCGGACGCATTCTTGCGATCGGCGGACTGACCGAGAAGCTGCTGGCGGCGCGGCGTACCGACATCAAGACCGTGATCATTCCGCGCGACAACCTGAAGGATCTGGCGGATATCCCCGACAAGGTCAAGCAGGGGCTCGAGATCATCCCGGTGACGACACTGATCGAGGCGGTGCCCCATATCTTCCGTGGCACGGAGAACGTGGCGGAAGTGAAGAAGGCGAAGGCACCGGCGAAAAAACCGTCGGTCAAGACTCCGCCAACGGTGGCCCGGCAGAAAGGGAGCAGATCGCGTCCGCAGCAGGGCGCACGTTAAACTTGCTCCGCTCCGTCGAGTCATAGGCGTGATATGATGATGAATATGGGGGCCGAATGCTGTAATGGCTTCCGTTCCTGAGAAGATTCTTATATATTTCAACGCATCGACTCGAACAGAGAGAGAGGATCCAGTATGAATATGAAGTTCCTGCGCTCGTTTGTGACCTTGTTGACCGGCATCATGCTGACGATTGGTGCAGCATATGCGCAGGAAGACTCGATCATGGAGCGCCTCAACCTGAGTGCACAACAGAAGGATCAGGTCAAAGCCCTTCGCGAGCAGTTCCAGAAGGAGACGAAGCAGCTCCGTGCCGAGATCAAAGGCTTTCTCGAAGAGGAGAAGCGTCTGAAAGCATCCTCCTCTCCCAATGAGACGGCGCTGCGCAACCTGCTGAAACAGCGTGCCGACAAGGAGATCGACCTGTCGCTGGCACTGACCCGATTCAACGAGAAGCTCGAAGCGATCCTGACCCCCAATCAGAAAAGCATTCTGAAGAAGGCGCAGGAAGAGAAGCGAAACAAGTAGGATATAGGGATGGCGCGGGCCCGGCATCTACTTCCAATCAGGTGACATTGTGTTAGCTCGCTTTACAATTGCAGCACCGGATCGTAAACTAACGGTTCGGTGCTGTTCTGTTGTAACCATACCGAGACCGACAGGTGCCCCGGCTCTTCCCCTGAGGGTCTCGCCAGCGGCTGGATCCATCCACTTCCCGGTTCGACAGAATCATCACGTAGATTGGCAGAACAAGCCTGATAATACTATCAATCTCCTATGGCTACGCAAGAACAAATCCTACAAGCAATCTATACCGCCATCGATGAGGTCAATGAGCAGCTCCCAAGCGGAGCCCAGCTTGCGAAGTCACCCGATTCGATCCTCTTCGGACAATCCGGCGCCCTGGATTCGCTCGGCCTGGTGAGCCTTATCGTTGCGGTGGAGCAGAGCGTGGAGAACGAGCTCGGGGCCACGGTAACGCTTGCCGACGAGAAGGCGCTCTCGCAGCGCAACAGCCCGTTTCGAAGCGTCTCGACGCTGGCGGAGTATATCCAGCAGCTCCTTGCCGATGGCAGCAATGGATAAATCCACCGGCAACGTGATGCTGATTACCGGCAGCAGCCGGGGAATCGGTCGATATCTGGTCGATCACTATATCGCCCGGAACTATCGAGTCATTGGCTGCAGCCGCAGCATGAGCGATTACACGCATCCCAACTACGAGCACTTCTGTCTCGATGTGGTTGATGAGCCGGCGGTGACCGCGATGTTCAAACAGATAGCACAGCGCTACGGACGGCTCGATATCGCCATCAATAACGCCGGGGCGGCCTCGATGAACCATATCCTGCTGACACCGCTCAGCACGCTTCGCAAACTGCTCGATGTCAACGTCGTGGGAACGTTTCTGTTCACACGAGAGGCGGCCAAGCTCATGAAGAAGAACCGTTTCGGACGTATTGTCAACTTCGCCTCGGTGGCGACCCCCCTCAAGCTCGAAGGAGAAGCGGTCTATGGAGCGGCAAAGGCGGCCATCGTCAACTTCACGCAGGTGACGGCCAAGGAGCTTGCACCGCTTGGGATAACCGTCAACGCGATCGGGCCGACCCCGATCGAAACCGATCTGATCCGGTCGGTGCCCAAGGATAAAATCCAGAGGCTCGTACGGATGCAGGCGATCCAGCGTATGGGGGAGTTTCGCGATGTGTCGAATGTGATCGACTTTTTCATCATGCCTGAGAGCGATTTCATTTCGGGACAAGTAATCTATCTGGGAGGGGTGTGATGTATATAGAGTTTCTCCTCGACACGTTCAGGAACAACGCTGAGGCCGACGCGATCGTCTGGAACGACCGCATCTTCAACTATCAGTGGCTGCGGCAACGCACTCTGGAGTGGATAGAACGCATCGCGGCCGAAGAGATCGCCGAGGGGGCGGTCGTGGCGCTGGAGGCCGATTTTTCGCCCAACGCCGTGGCACTCTTTCTGGCACTGATCGACCGGGGGGCAGTTCTGGTGCCTCTTACCTCGTCGGTGGCGGCAAAGCGTGATGAGTTCATGACCGTTGCCGAATGCGAAGTGTCGATCCAGATCGATGAGCAGGACAACGTCGCCATTACGAAACTTCCGGTCAGGGCCACCCACCAGCTCTACGCAGCGCTCCGCGAACTTCGGCATCCCGGCCTTGTCCTCTTCTCGTCGGGCTCCACCGGCCGAAGCAAGGGAGCCGTTCATGATATGGTCCCCCTGCTCGAAAAGTTCAAAGTCGCGCGGCGGCGGCTGCGGGCTATCTCGTTCCTCCTCTACGATCATATCGGTGGCGTCAACACCATGCTGTATAATCTCTCCAACGGAGGGTGTCTGGTGACCGTACGCGATCGCAGCCCGGACCATGTCCTGAGAATGGTGGAGCGATATGCCGTGGAGCTGCTGCCGACCTCGCCGACGTTCATCAACCTGATGATCCTCAGCGAAGCTTACCGGCGCCACGATATCAGCAGCCTGAGAACCGTCACATATGGCACCGAGCCGATGCCGGAGAGCACGCTGAAGCGTTTTCATCAACTGTTCCCCGCAATTATCCTGCAGCAGACCTATGGTCTGTCGGAGCTTGGCATCCTCCGCTCGAAGTCGAAGAGCTCCGATTCACTCTGGGTGAAGGTGGGAGGAGAAGGCTTCGAAACACGTATCGTCAACGGCATTCTTCAGATCAAGGCACAATCGGCGATGCTGGGCTATCTGAACGCCGACAGCCCGTTCACCGAGGATGGCTGGTTCAATACCGGCGATGAAGTCGAGGCCGATGGAGAGTATATCCGGATCCTTGGCCGGCGCTCGGAAATCATCAATGTGGGGGGAGAGAAGGTCTATCCGGCGGAAGTGGAGAGCGTGATCCAGGAATTCGAGAACGTGGGAGAGGTCACCGTCTACGGAGAAAAGAACCCCATCACCGGGCAGATTGTCTGCGCGAAAATCACGCCGCGCGAGGCGGTGGAGGATGACCAGCGGAAGGAGTATATCGCCCGCCTGAAGCGTTTTTGTCGCGAGCGTCTCCAGTCGTACAAGGTTCCGGTGAAAGTGGCGATCGTCGAGAACAACCAGTACAGCAGCCGATTCAAGAAGATCCGAGCGAATGCTTAAGAACGTTGTCAAGAAAATCGTTCCGGGAAGCGTCATCGCGTTCGCCAAGCAGATGGAAGCGAAGCGTCGCAAGGCACTGGTTGCCCGGCTACCCCTGCTTACCGAAGAAGGGCTTAAGGATATTCTGGTGTCGCGACTGGGGGTGGGCCTTGGCGATACGGTCTTCGTCCATAGCTCCATCGATCGCCTGAACCTCGGGTTCCCGTTCTATCGCGTGCTGTCGCTGCTACGGGAGAGTGTAGGCCCCGAGGGAACCATTCTGTTCCCGACCTATCCGCGTCTTCCCTCCTACCAGTTTCTGACCAGCGGAGAAATATTCGATGTGCGGAAATCGGCATCGTACACCGGCGTGCTCACCGAATTCGCTCGGCGGCAAAAAAGCGCCATCCGAAGCCTGCATCCCACCAAATCGGTCTGCGCGCTCGGCATACATGCGGCCGCTATAACCAGCACGCACCAGAACTCCCCCTATCCCTACGCCGACGTCAGCCCGTATTACAGGATTACCGAGTATACGGGCAAGATCATCGGCATCGGTGTCGGCACATGGAACCTCTCGTTTGTCCATTGCGCCGAGGATTACATGAAATTGGAATTCCCGGTGATGCCCTATCATGACCAGTTGTTCCAGGCGCGATGCATCGATTATGCCGGCGGGGAGGTGATCGTGCCCACCTATGCTCATGATATGCGCAGGATGAACCACAACATTCCGCGGTATATGCGCAACCATGTGGCCGCGACGATATGTGAGGACATTACCATCGACGGCATGAACTTCTTCCGCGCCGATGCTATTCCGCTGTTCGAGACGATGGTGGACCTTGCCCGGCAGGGGATTACGATCTATCCCGACAAGCATTACAAGAGGCAGGAGCGAGCATGAGACTTGGATTGATTCTCAGCAACGACTGGGAAGTGTTCGGCGATGGCTCCGGCGACTATTTCGACGTGCAGCACAATCCCCTGGCGCAGATGCTGGATGTTGCCGAAAGCCATGGCGCGAAAGTAACCGTCATGGCGGAAGTGGGGCAGCAATGGGGGCATCGGGAACTGGGACGCACCGAGCCCTGGGCCGCCCGTGTGGCCGATGCCTGGGAGGATATCATCCGCGACACCGTTCGCAGAGGCTCCGATGTCCAGCTCCATCTTCATCCGCAGTGGCTCAATGCACAGTATCATGATGGCCGCTGGGGACTCCATCTTGAGAACTGGTCCATAGCCAGCCTTCCGGCCGCCGATATCGAGCAGGCGCTCCGGCGGGGAAAGGAATATCTCGAAGAGGTGATCAGGCCCGTCGCGCCGGACTACGCATGCGTGGCGTTCCGTGCCGGCGCATATTGCATCGAGCCATCGAGCAAGGTGATCCCAATCCTCCGCCGGCTCGGCATCATGTGCGACACCTCGGTCACCAAAGGGATGACCGACCCCCAGTTCTATAATTACAAAGACGCCTATTCCAATATCCTCCCTTGGATGACCACGTCACAGAGTGTGAAATACCGTGGAAGCGGAAACGACGGCATCCTCGAAATCCCGATCTACTCGTTTCCGATGATCGATTCACTGGCGCTCAGGGTGGCGCTTGGAAAAGCCAGAGCACGCCAGCTGTTCTACTATCTGAACTTCAGGACCCCTTACGAAAAGGCCGACCAGCAATGGATGGAGGAGCGCAACCGCGTTGCCAATGAGCGTTATCCGCCGAGCAGCCGCCCCTTCTCCTCTCCGATGGGGAAGCTTAAAAAGAATATCACATCACCTTCATGGCTTCTCTCAACCGCGATTTCCAGACAGATGGTGCAGCTCGACTACGATTATATCCCCGCCAATATCTTCGTTAAGTCCATGCAGAGCATCTTGGACCAATATGAGCGGGATCATGACGATGTGATCATCCCGGTGATGGCCTCCGGACATGTCAAGAACATGCATAACTGCGATAACATCGACCGGATACTTCATGCGGTCAACCGCACATTCAACGATAAAGTCGTCCACTGGACACTGAAGGACGCCACCGAGTATTGGCTGAAGCATCTTGCGACGGCAGAATGATCGGCCCCACTTTTCGGAAAAGCAAGGAGAGTCCGACTGGGTGCACGCCAATTCGTTGTTCAAGCCAAGTGGATGATGCCGTGCGGCGGACGAACCTCCCGGGCAGAATGATTAATCTCTATGGACGCATTCCATGCTCGATCTCATACTGACTTCGATTCTTCCGAATTCCTATCGCAACGACCTCGAATCGTTGATGTTCTTTCATCCCCATCAGCAGTTCCTCTCGTCGAGCATCGTTGAATCCATTGATTCCTATGGTATCCCCAAAATCAATGTGACCGACGGGAACATTGGCATCCATATCGACAATCTTCAGGGTGTGCAAAGCCTCTTTGCACTGGCGGCGGGAGATGATCGGCCCGAACTTCTGGGCGTCATGATCTTTACCCGCATCTCCACCGACACCGTCATTCTTCTTCATATGGTAGTGCGCGATGATTACTCGTCGATCGGGCCCCATAAAGAAGCAATGGTGGGACTTCAGATGGTCGAGGCACTGCGCAAACTGGCCGCGAGCCTGCGCGGAGTCCAGTGGATCCGCATCCTGTACGGCAAAGGCTCAACGCTCTCCGTACGACGATAGCGATGATCATGTACAATGGCAGATGTTGAGGTCATCCCCATCCATTGTGTTCCATTAATGTCTATGCCCATACGCCGGATCGCGCCGCAGGCGCTCGATGACTTCCTCCGCGTCCAGCCGCGCGCAACGCTCCTCGACGTGCGGGAGCAGTGGGAGCATGATCTTGTCGCGCTCCCCGATTCCCTGCTGATACCGCTCGGCGATCTGATGCGCCGTGCCGAGGAGGACCTGCCCGATCACGAGGCTCCGATCGTCGTCTACTGTCACCATGGGATACGCTCGCTACAGGCATGCGGTCTGCTGGCATCGATCGGCTATGAGGATCTGATCAATCTGAGCGGTGGCATCGATCGCTACAGCGCCGAGGTCGACAGCTCCCTCCCGACGTACTGATACCGCACCGATCGGGCCGCTTCGGCGGCCGGGCGTTGGTCAAGAGGTAGCGCCCGCCGTAAGTTGCCGCTCTCTATGCGACAACAACTACGGCAACTCTCCGGCGACACGGCGATCTACGGGCTGACCACGATCGTCCAGCGCTTCCTTACCTTCCTCCTCACTCCGTTCTATACCCAGTTCCTCGCTCCCGATGACCTCGGCATCCAGGCGAACATCTTCGCGATCATCGCCTTCGTGATGGTGGTTGCGAACGCGGGGATGGAGGCGGCGTACTTCAAATTCGTCTCGGTGGCATCGAGCGACGACGAAAAACGGCGCGTCTACTGGAACGCGATCATCGTCAGCTGGCTGGTGGCGGCCCTCATCGGCGGCGTGACCATGGCTATCCCCGCCATCTTCAACAAAGCGGCGCTCCTGAACCTCCCGCAGAACTACTACGGTCTGATCAGGATGGCCGGAGCGATCATCTTCCTCGACGCGGCGAGCACCGTCACCCTGGCATCGCTCAGGATGTCGCGCCGCCCAAAGGTCTTCAGCGCCATCAAGATCACCTCGATCGTGGTCAACGTCGGGCTCAACCTCTGGCTGGTGGCGGGGCTGCGGATGGGACTCGAGGGGATCTTCATCGCCAACCTGGTGCAGTCGGCCATACAGTTTCTTCTGCTCCTCCCGATTCTCGCGAGGAAATTTCCGGTGGCAACCAGCAGCTCGCTCCGCCAGCAGATGCTCCGCTTCGGCCCTCCCACGATCGTGGCCGGGATATCGGCCATAGCGCTGCAGGTGGTGGACCGCCCGATCATGCAGAACATCGCGGGATTCTCGGCGGTCGGCGTCTATCAGGCGAACTACCGGCTGGGGATCGTGATGATGATGTTCGTCTCGATGTTCGAGTTCGCCTGGCGCCCCTTCTTCCTGCAGCAGGCCGACAAGCCGAACGCCCGCCAGCTCTACGCCCGGGTCTTCACCTACTTCAACCTCCTTGCGGCGCTGATCTTCCTGGTTTTCGCGTTCTATATCGTCAACCTCGCCGCCATCCCCCTCCCCTTCCGAAGCGCCCGCACGGTGATCAACCCGCAGTACTGGCGGGGACTGGTGATCGTTCCGATCGTCCTGTCGGCCTATATCTTCAACGGCTGGTACACGAACTTCGTCGCCGGGGTCTATATCGAGAAGAAGACGAAGGCGCTCGCCTGGATCACCGCGATCGGGGCGGGGACCAACGCGCTGCTCTGCTTCCTGCTGATCCCGTCGTTCGAGATCATCGGCGGGGCATGGGCCACCTGGATCGCCTATCTGGTGATGGCGGTGATCCTCTACTTCTATATCCAGCGATATTACCCGATCCAGTACGAGTGGGGACGCGTCGCCAAAATCGCCATCGGCACCATCGGGGTCTGGTGCGCGAACGTTCTGCTGCTCGACTTCGACGACCGGTCGCTTCACGCGGCGATGATCCGTCTGGCGCTGCTGGCGGGGCTCCCCCTGTGGCTCTATCTGAGCGGATTTTTCAAGAAAGAAGAACAGCAGGAGTTCTCGCGACTGCTCGCCCGCTTTAAACGGAGCGCGCCGCAGGCCCCCTGAGCCTCTTCTCCATATCCCGAATATTAACGCTCCGCCTCATGGAATTCTGGTCGCGCCGCAGGCTCTCCACAAACCTTATCGGGCTGCTCCTGCTCCTGATCGGGTGGCTCGTGCTGGGATCGCTCGCCGCGACGCTCCTATCGGGCCTGGGGCCGATGTCGATCTGGAGCTCGCCGATCCAGTACGGGGCGCTGCTCGTCGTAACGCTCGCCGTCTGCCGGTGGTACGACGGGATGCCGGCCGCATGGGTCGGCCTCGGGCTCCAGCGGTGGACCGTCCACGAGGGGGTCACCGGGCTGGCTCTGGGGGCGGGGATGGCGGCCGTGGCGTGGCTCCCCTCCGCGCTGCTCGGCGGGGTGAGCCGGGGTGGGCCGGGAGGGGGATGGCTGATCTGGATCGGACTGATCTCCCTGAGTGCCGCCGGGGAGGAGATTCTCTTCCGTGGCTACATCTTTCAGCGGATCATGGAGATGATCGGCCCCACCGCCGCGACGCTTCTGCTGTCGGCTGGGTTCGCGCTGGCGCATGCCACCAACCCGAACGTCACGCCGATGAGTCTCGGCGTCATCTTCCTGGGGGGGATATTCTTCTCGCTCTGCTACCTGCGCAGCGGCTCGCTCTGGCTGCCGATCGGAGCGCATCTGGCCTGGAACATGGCGCTCGGCAAGGTGCTGGGCCTTCCGGTGAGCGGCCAGGATTTCGGCGGGTCGCTCCTGCGCACGGCGGTGGTCGGTCCCGACTTCATCACCGGCGGCGCGTTCGGTCCGGAGGGGGGAGCCGCCGCGATCGCCGCGCTTGCGATCGGGATCGCCCTGGTGTCCCGCGGAAGGCTCGTCGATCTCTCCCCCTACACCCATGCGCGGGTATTCCGTGCATTTCATCGTCGCCAGCGGGAAAAAGATATGTCGCAGCCGTTGCAACAATGATCCGCCGGAGCTATAATCACCCCACCTCCGGAACACCACGGAAGGATCGTATACGGAAACCGCAACAAAACCCATCGACCCTTCGTGCGTCATATCAGCTATGTGCACAGTGATTATCAGGAGTATGAGAACAATGACTAGAGTAGCCACAATCGGATATGGAGCGGCTCTTGCGCTGATGCTGACAATGCTTCCACGGCTCGCCTCCGCGCAGACAACGACCGCAGAGGGGGGAGGCGGCTGGGTACTGCTCAACGCCGAGGCGACATCGCTGGTCAGAAGCGGCACCGCCGCGATGTACAACCTTCGCTACGCCGAGGCGGACTCGATTTTCAACGTGCTGGTCAAGAAAGATCCGGAGCATCCGGCGGGATATTTCCTGCTGGCGCTGGTTGACTGGTGGAGGATCGTCCCGAATGCCGATGTGAAGTCGAAGGTCGACCGCGTCGCAAAGTCGTTCAACGAGCGGATCGACCGCGTGGTGGAGATCAGCGACCGGCGGCTGGAGAGCAACCCCAATGATATCGTCGGACTCTTCTTCAAGGGATCGGCGCTCGGGTACAAAGCGCGTCTGATGGTGCTGACCGGGTTCGACGCCAGCTCGCCGCTCGATATGATCAACGCCGCGTCGCAGGGGAAGGAGGCATACGATATCATCCTGCAGTGCCAGCGCCTGGCGCCGAGCAACAGCGATATCCTGCTCGGCTCCGGCCTCTACAACTACTTCGGCGCCTATCTCGGGGAGAACTATCCGGTGGTGAAATCGGCGCTGACGTTCCTCCCCCCCGGCGATAAGAAGATCGGCCTCAGCATGCTCAGGATCTCCGGCCAGCGCGCTCAGTATGCGGCCACCGAGGCCCGTTACGCGCTGCTCGATATCCTGGCGAACATGGAGAAGGATGCCGACTCCCGCCAGCAGGCGCTGCAGGTGGCGAAGGATCTGCACGACCAGTATCCCGGCAACGCGGTGTTCGAGCGCTTCCTGGGGCGCGCCTTCTATATGACCGGCAACCTGAACGACGCCGACTCGACATTCACCGATATCCTCCGCAAGGTCAAGCGCCGCGAGCCCGGCTACGAGATCACGCTGGCCTGGAAGGGCCTGTACTACCTCGCCGATATCAGGCTCCGGTCCGGACACTACGAGGATGCCATCGCCTATTTCAAGGAGGCGGATCAGGTGGCGAACCGCATCGGCAGCAACGAGGCGGAATCGAACTGGAACATCCTGACCAATCTGAAGATGGGCTATGCCTACGACAGGCTGGGGAAACGGAGCGAGGCCCTCCGGCAGTACAAAAAAGTTCTCTCGATGGACGACTATTCCAGCTCGCACGACAAGGCGAAACTCGCGATGGAGAAGCCGTACGAAGGGATCGGCGACTGATCCCCGGCAGAACAGGAAAACGATCGCCGAAAGCCCCCCGGAGGAATCTTCGAGGGGCTTTCCCGTTGGTGGAGCCACCGGGCGCCGCCGGGACGATTACATTGCGGAGGGGCGGCGGGATCATCAGGTGCCGGCAATAAAAAAGCCCTTCGAGTATCTCATCGAAGGGCCTGCATAGCGTCCTGACCGTATGCCCCGGATCAGCTCTGGGTCTGGCTCCAGTCGGCCCATCCACCGCGATAGACCATCACGTTCTTGTAGCCCATCTCGGCTGCCTTCTTGGCTGCCTTGGCCGCGGCCGGGCACTTGAGGCCACCGCAATAGAAGACCAGCGTGGCGTTCTTGTCGCTTGGCAGCTCGGCCGTGGCGAAGTTGACCGCACCGTTGATATGCCCCTTGGCGAACGACTCGGCATCGCGGGCATCGATGATCGTAGCGCCGCTCGTGTTGACGAGCTTCGTGATATCATCCTTGGTGACCGTCTTGATCTCCGAGATGGTCGCCTTCTGCTTCTTCGACGCGCAGCACGCGGCGGTCTTCTCCCCCTTGCTGCTGCTGCACTGAGCCTGAGCGTCGCCCACGCAGACGAACAGGCCAGCGGCCAGTGCCATCATGGCAATGTGCTTCATCATAGGACTCTCCTGGATACAATGATTGAGTATAGTGGAACTGGAGGGGAGCCTCCGCAGCGCGCGGCCATGTGGCCGATCTCGGGGGCAGCCTCCGGCACCATGAACGATCAGAACCTTACTTCAGTGTGAAGCGATATCTCTTCGAGAACCCCGCTGACGCGAAGACAGTCGGGCATCTCTCCTTCATAGACACAGGCCAGCCCGTAGGAATCGACCTCGTAGGCAAGCTGTTCCCCCTCGGACATCGAGCATCCAGTCGCCTTTATTAACTGGAAGATCACCTCGTCGAACGTATGGAACTCATCGTTGTATAGGATCACCTTCGCCGCCAGCAACGTTTCCGTCTCCTCGGCCAGCAACGTTTCGGTATCCGGCAGCTCCACGCCGAACGAGTTCATGAACGCTCGACGCACAGCTTCTGCAAACTCACGGGAAATGATCTTCATCATAGTGCATTAGGTATGAACTTGGCAATTGGTTATCGGCGCTATTGTACAAAGAGATCGGATAACGCGCAACGCCAATGCACGATTTTACAGTTTAACCACTTTGTAGATCGCCCCGGCCTTATCATCGCTGATATACATCGTCCTGCCATCCTTCGATATCGCAATCCCGACCGGCTGCCCCCAGAGCTTGCCGGCGTCCGTTCTGAACCCGGTCATGAAGTCCGCCTGGCGCGCGTTGGAGCCGTCGGCCGAAGCCTTCAGACGGATCACTCTCGGCGCATCGGCACCGTGAAGAGTGACCAGCATCGCGTTGTTCCATTCCGCCCCGAGCGCGCCGCCGGTGTAGAACTGCATATCGAGCGCCTCGGCATGCGCCTGAAGCTCGATGACCGGCGGGGTCGTGTTCTTCGGAAGATCCGTCTGCTCGGCATAACGGGGATCGCGGAAGTTCTGCGAATAGAAGTAGGGCCAGCCGTAATGCTTGTTCAGCTTGATGATGTTCACCTCTTCCGGCGGCAGCTCCGCCGCCAGCCCCTCGGTGCCGTTGTCGATCCCCCAGAGCTCTCCGCTCTCCGGGTGGATATCCATCGCCACGGTGTTGCGCAGCCCTCCCCGTATCGCCACGTCGGGGTTCCCCCCCTGCTCTGCCATCCTCATCACCGTCGCATGCGCGTTGTCATCCTCGACGCTGTTGTTCGACGTCGAGCCCACCGCTATATAAAAGCGCTTGTCGGTCGGCGACCACCTGATGGTGCGCGTATAGTTGTAGCCACCCGAGGGGAGCCGGGCGGTCAGCTCCGTCTGCTTGCCGGTGACCGATGTGGGGGAGCTGAAATCGAACCGGTAGACGTGATGCTCGTCGGTGTAGTAGAGCGCGCCGTTATGAAGCTCGATGCCGTGCGGCGAGCGGAGCCCCTGGGCGATCTGCGTTCTGGTCCCGTCGGGCGCTATCGCCACGATCGCCCCGTCGTAGTCGCTGTAGAACAGGGTGCCATCCTCGCGCAGCGCAAGATCGCGCGGACGGTTGAGCCCCGAGGCATACAGGCTTGCGCCGAAGCCTGCCGGAAGGTATACCGTCTTCGGCTCGGCGAAGAGGTCCGACGGAGTGCCGGAGACGGCCAGCGTCACCGGCTGCAGGTTCAGTGATTCGACCGGAGCGAGCCTGATAACGCCGTTGACGCTGTCCTGCGGATTCTGCAGGAAGCTGGTGGCCGTTCCGGCGTTGATCGTATCGCGGCGGATCGCCTGCATGTCCTTTTCGGTATACATGAGTCTCGAGCTGCCACATCCCCCCAGCAATAGTGCGGCGGAGCCGGCGGCGGCAACGAAAAGGTGTACACAGCGTGAAGGGGATAAATGCTGGGTCATAAGCAGTTTCGTGATTATGGAAAGCCTCTGCGGGCGATGGAGTCGCGCGTACTCGTGACGCTCCGGGGCGAACGGCGTTGGATGTTGTGCGAGGCGCCGACCGGACGATCGGCATGGGCGATTGTTACGGAGGAAAATTTACGATCTTTCACCATTGTTCCCTAATGCCGGGCAATGTCGGTAGTGTGTCAGTGTGCCAGAATGTTGGGCCGGAGTTCAAATCCTGCCCAGCGCATCAGCACTCGACGATCAAACTGAGACACGACCTCACGCCTCGTCGCCCGATTTCGTGCCTGCCCGCAACTCCCCCGCCGTGCCACGGCACATCGGCTCCATTCCCTCCCGTACGCATGGGCCGATTGCTGGATCGGGAACGAGGGGGCGCTTTGCCACCTGTTCCGAATCGGGTAAATTGATTCCATGAACTCGACAACCCTTGAGCATTCGACCAATACGGGCACCCGGCGGAGCGACCGGGTAGTGCGCGCCCCGCGCGGCTCCGAGCTGACCTGCCGGAACTGGCAGATCGAGGCGGCCTACAGGATGATCCAGAACAATCTCGACCCCGAGGTGGCCGAGATGCCATCGGAGCTGATCGTCTATGGCGGTCTCGGCAAGGCCGCCCGCAACTGGGAGTGCTTCGATGCGATCCTCGAAGCGCTCCGCAACCTCGAGCCGGACGAGACGCTGCTGGTGCAGTCGGGGAAGCCGGTCGGCATCTTCCGCAGCCATCCCGACGCCCCGCGCGTGCTGATCGCCAACTCGAACCTCGTCCCGAAATGGGCCACCTGGGATGAGTTCCGCCGCCTCGACGAGATGGGGCTGATGATGTACGGCCAGATGACCGCCGGGAGCTGGATCTATATCGGCACGCAGGGGATACTTCAGGGGACCTATGAGACGTTCGCCGAGTGCGCCGTACAGCATTTCGGCGGAACGCTCGCCGGACGGCTCGTGGTCACCGCGGGACTCGGCGGCATGGGAGGAGCCCAGCCGCTCGCCGCGACGATGAACGATGGCGCCATCCTGGTCGTCGAGATCGACGAGAGCCGGATCGACAAGCGCATCCACGACGGCTACTGCGACCGCAAGACCGCAAGCCTCGATGAGGCGCTCGAATGGCTCCGCGCGGCGCAGTCGGAACGGACCGGGCTGTCGGTGGGACTGCTCGGCAATGCCGCCGAGATCCTCCCGGAACTTCTGCGGCGCGGAATCATCCCCGACGCCCTCACCGATCAGACATCGGCGCATGATCCCCTCAACGGCTACTATCCGGCCGGACTCAGCAAGGAGGAGGCCGATGCGCTCCGCCGGGAAAATCCCGACGACTATCTGGCGCGCGCGGCGAGCTCGATCCGGACCCATGTCGAGGCGATGGTGGCGATGAAGGATGCCGGGGCCGTCGTGTTCGATTACGGCAACAATATCCGCGCGGAGGCGCAGAAGGCGGGTTTCGAGCGGGCGTTCGACTTCAAGGGGTTCGTCCCCGAGTATATCCGCCCCCTCTTCTGCGACGGCAAGGGGCCGTTCCGCTGGGTGGCCCTCTCCGGCGATCCCGAGGATATCTACGCGACCGATCGCGCCCTGATGGAGCTGTTCCCCGACGACGCGCAGCTCCACCGCTGGCTGGCGATGGCGCAGAAAAAGGTGCACTGGCAGGGCCTCCCCTCCCGCATCTGCTGGCTCGGCTACGGCGCCCGCGAGCGCGCCGGACTGCTGTTCAACCAGATGGTGCGCGATGGCAGGGTCTCGGCGCCGATCGTGATCGGACGTGACCACCTCGACTGCGGTTCGGTGGCGAGCCCGAACCGCGAGACCGAGGGGATGCTCGACGGCTCCGACGCGGTCAGCGACTGGCCGCTGCTGAACTTCGCTCTCAACGCGATCGGCGGCGCCACCTGGGTCTCGTTCCATCATGGTGGCGGGGTCGGGATGGGCTACTCGCAGCATGCCGGCATGGTGGTGGTGGCCGACGGAACCCCCGAGGCCGACGCCCGGCTCTCCCGCGTCCTCACCTACGATCCGGGAATGGGGATCATCCGCCATGTCGACGCCGGATACGAGCGCGCGGCCGAGAACGCGCGGGCGTTCGATGTGAAGATCCCGATGATGAAATAGGCGAACGCCCGCCCCACGATTCGCGACGGACGGGAGGGGCATCGGACTCCTCCCGTCCATTCTCCGCCACCCGCGCCGGCAGCGGCAGACGCTCTCTCGCACTCCATCCCCGGCATCCTCCTTCCGGGACTTCTCCTTACACGATCGGCAGCCGTGCAGCGCAAACGCCCACAGGTATTCATCACCTCGACCGCAGGATATTCCTTCGTGCGGGATGATGTGGATATGCTCGGCAGATATTTCGATGTCGACCTCTACATCGGGAGCGGCGTCGGCGCCCTGATCGAGAACTTCCGCCGCGCCGCCCGCGCCGATGTCAGCTTCTGCTGGTTCGGCTCGGTCTACGCGTTCTTCGTCGTGCTGGGGGCGAAACTCGCCGGAAAGAGATCGATCATCATGCTCGGCGGCGTCGATGTGGCGCGCGAGCCGGAGCTCGGCTACGGCATCTGGCGGAGCAGATGGAAGGGATGGCTCCTCGGCTACGCGCTCCGGAAAGCCGACAGAGTGTTCGCCGTCGATATAAGCCTCCGCGCGACGCTCGAGCTGTCGAGCGGCCGGCGATGGGAAAAGGTCGAGGCGCTCCCCACCGGCTATGATCCCGCATTCTGGCGGTCCGATCGCCGGAAGGAGCCGGTGGTGCTCTGTGTTGCCGGCTGCAACTCGATGCAGCGTGTGAAGATCAAGGGGATCGATCTGTTGCTGGAAGCCGCGCGGGGTCTGCCGTCGGTGCGGTTCGAGGTGATCGGGATCGACGAGGCCATCGCGCGGATGCTCGGCGATGACATCCCGCCGAACGTGCTGCTGCTTCCCCCCGTTCCCCGCGAACAGCTCCCCGATCTCTACGGACGGGCGCGGGTCTTCTGCCAGCCGTCGCGCCGCGAGGGACTTCCCAACGCCCTCTGCGAGGCGATGCTCTGCGGCTGCATTCCGGTCGGGACCGATGTGGGGGGGATTCCAACGGCGATCGGAGCGCACGGCTTCGTGGTGGAACGGGAGAGCGTCGAAGCGCTGATCGCCGGCATCGAGCGCGGGCTTGCGGCGCCGGACGAGGTGGGGATCGAGGCACGCGGGCATATCGCGCGAACCTTCCCCGACGCCCGGCGCGAGAAGATTCTGGTGGAGACAATCAGGCGGCTTGCCCATGCGTAAGCTCTCAGCCAACGCCCTTCTGCTGTTCGGCGGCGACGCGGTGGCGCGCGCGCTCGGCTTCTTCACGACAGTCCATCTGGCGCGGGCGCTCGGCGCGGAGAGCTTCGGGCTGGTGACCATCGGGCTGTCGATCCTCTCCTACGCGCTCTGGTTCTCCGACCTCGGCCTTACCACGCTCGGGACCCGCGAGATGGCGCGACCCGCCGATGCGCGCGAGCATCCTCCGGCCGATATCCTCGCGACCCGGCTTATCCTCTCGATCGTCGTCCTCCTGGCGATGCAGGCCGTGACCTTCCTCCTCTATCCCGATCCCTCCGCGCGGTGGGTCTCGGCGCTCTATCTTCTCTCGGTCCCGGCATTCGCCCTCTCGCTGGAATGGTACTTCCAGGGGGCGCAGCGCTTTCTCCCCTTCGCGCTCTCCCGCTTCATCACGGCGGCGGTCTACTTCATCGCGGTGATGACGGGGGTGAGCGGTCCCGCCGATGCCCCCCGCGTCCCGATCTTCAGCCTTCTCGGCACGCTCGCCGCCGCGCTCCTGCTGCTGGCGATACGTCGCGACGAAAGGCTGGTGCCGGCCGGATTCTCGTGGGAGCGGATGGCGGGGGTGCTCCGCCGCGCCGCGCCGATCGGCGTGGGGGGGATCTTCGCACAGACCGTGCAGCTTCTTCCGCCGCTGGCGCTGGGGCTGCTGGCGACCAACGCCGATGCCGGGGTGCTCGGCGCCGCTATGAAGGTGATCTTCGTCGTGCTGGTGATCGATCGCGTCTTCGCGGCGATGTTCCTGCCGGCAGTCGCGAAGCTCTTCGCCGCCGAGGCCGAACGATCCCGGGGACATCTGGAGCGGGCGCTGGCGTTCATCATCGTCCTCGGGTTCGGCATCGGGACGCTGATCACCGTGCATGCGGCGAACATCCTGCGGATCATCTACAACGAGTCCTACCAGGGGGGCGCGCTCGCGCTCGGGATCATGAGCTGGTTCGCAGCGGCCACGCTCGTCAACAGCATCTTTTCGTACGGGCTGATCGGGGCCGGAGCGGAGCGGAGCTACCTTCGCGCCACGGTGTCCGGCGGAACCATCGCGGCGGTCCTTACCTTCGCACTGACATGGTGGTGGGGATTGACCGGGGCCGCGGTCGCGATGGTCGGCGGCGAGCTTGCGATCGTGACGCTCACCTACGTGGAGTTCCGGCGCCGCATACGCCTGCGCTTCGCCCGCCCGCTGGCAGTCTCGGCGGCGCTGGCGGCCGCGCTGATCATCCTCGCCGACAGGTTCGGTCCGCATGATCTCTGGGGCGCGCCGATCCTCGGCGCGCTGTTTCTGCTGATGGCCTATCTTCTGGGGGCCATACGCCGCGATGATATTCTCTGGTTGATGAAACGATGAGCACGCGACTTACCATAGGAGCAGCGAGCCTCGGGCCGGGATGGCGCATCCTGCTCGACGGGCTCGGCGTTGCGTACGAAAGGATCGCGCGGTGGGAGAACATCTCTCCGGCCTCCCACAGTGCACTGCTGGTCAACGCCCCGCTCGATCGGACGTCGCTCGCCGCCGTCGAGGGCTATCTGCGAGACGGAGGAGCGGTGCTCGATACCGGCCACTTCCTGCCGCGCGTCGACCGGGGGAGCTTTTCCGGGAGAAGGATACGGTCGATCGCACCGGACCCGAACGACACGGTATTCAGCACCGTCGGGATACTCGATATCCACGATACCGTGCCTGCGCATCGCCGGGGGAACCATCTCTCAGGGATCGCCCATCTGGCCCCCCACGACGGAGGCTCCGTCGCCTATCTCCCCTTCGACGCCGATCGTCTGCTGATCGAATCCGGCGCGGCGCGCACGGCGTTCCGCACGGCCAGCGGCAGATTCCCGAACGAGATCGTTGCCCGGCGATCCAGAGGCGCCATTCGCCGCGCGTTCGAGAGGGCGCTCCGCTGGCTCCACTTCGAGCGCGGACTCCCCTACGCGCACCGCTGGAATTTCCCCGGCGACAGCGAGGCGCTGTTCTGTTACCGGATCGACAGCGACTACGGAACCAGGCGTCAGATACGGGAGCTGTATGATGCCGCGCGCGAGCATGCGATGCGCCTTACCTGGTTCCTGCATGTGGAGGCGCACCACGACTGGCTCGACATCTTCGGCGGGTTCGAGGATCAGGAGATCGCGGCGCACGGCTACCGGCACAGAACGTTCCGGGGGGAGGAGGAGAACCACGCCAACATCGCCGAAGCCGCCTCGCTGCTGGGCCGCGCCGGAATGGCGCCCGAGGGGTTCGCCGCACCGAACGGCTTCTGGAACCCCAGGCTGCAGAAGTCGATCGACTCCCTTGGCTTCCTTTACTCCTCGGAGTTCTCCCTCGACTACGACGATCTCCCCTTCCATCCATCGGTCCATGGGATCCCGGCCCGCGCGCTGCAGGTGCCGATCCATCCCATCTGTATCGGGAGCCTCCTCAGAGCCAAGGAGAGCGCCGGGGGGATGAAGCGCTATTTTCGCGATGTGATCGATATGAAACTTCAACAATGCGAGCCCGCGATCCTCTACCATCATCCCGGCCATGGGCTGTTCGATGTGATGGCCGATTCCTTCGCGTACATACGGGAGCTCGGGGTGCCGAACATCACGATGGGGGACTATGCGCGCTGGTGGACCAGGCGGAGCGCCGTCCGCTTCGAGGCGCGATGGAACGGTGACGACCTCGATCTGAGCTTCCGGTCGCACGACCCGGAGGTGCGCATCGCGCTGCATCGCTCCGACGAGGAGTATGCGCTGCTCGACCGGGCGGGAGATTACGACGGCGATGCTCTCGGCTTCCGCCGCCGCATCGATCGCGGTGCCGTCATCCCCGCCGAGGCGATACTGGCGCGCCGGATCAGCGTGACGAGGCTGCGCCATTCCATCGAGGACTACAACGCGCGAGCACGGCAATGAAAGTATCCATGATCGCCCCCCACAGCGTCACGATGGTGCATGGCGGCCCCTGGGTGCAGGCGGTGCGCACCGCGCGCTATCTCCCCGACTATGGCGTCGAGGTCGGGTACTTCAACCCCTGGACCGATTACAGCCGCGACGCGTACGATCTGGCGCATATCTTCGGCGCGAGCCTGATCAGCTACGATATCGCGATGCGGCTCCGGCAGTTCCAGCGGAAGTTCGTCGTCTCGTCGATCTTCTATACGATGCGCTCCCCGGCCTTTATGCGGGCCACGCGGAGGATGGAGACGATCGCCAAGCGGGCGTTCAGCGGGATCTGGACCGACTACGGGATGACCGCGCGCGTCTGCGAGCTTGGCGAAGCGGTGCTCCCGAACACGGCGGATGAGGGAAGGCTTGTGGAGAAGGGGCTGGAGATCGACCCGGCGCGCATCCATGTGGTCCCGAACGGCGTGGAGGATCGATTCGAGGGGGCCGATCCATCGCTCTTCATCAGGAGGTACGGGCTGCGCGATTTCATCCTCTGCGTGGGGCATATCGGCTCGACCCGGAAGAACGTGCTTGCGCTGATCCGCGCGCTCGCCTCGATCGATCATCCGGCGGTGATCGTCGGGCAGGTGCATCGCAACGCCTACGCCGAGCGCTGCCTGGCGGAGGCGGCGAAGAACCGGAACATCGTGATCATCGAGGGGCTGCCGAACGATTCGGCGATGCTCGAGTCGGCCTACGCCGCGTGCGATGTCTTCGCGCTGCCGTCGCTGTTCGAGACGCCGGGGATAGCGGCGCTGGAGGCTGGGCTTGCCGGGGCGAAGGTGGCGATCACGAAGTATGGGGGAACACGGGAATATTTTCTCGATCATGCGGAGTATATCGAGCCATCGTCGGTGCGCTCGATCGCCGAGGGGATCGAGCGGGCGCTCGGCCGCCCTAAGGATGGCGCGCTGCGGGAGCGCATCCACCGGGAATACCTCTGGCAGCGTGTCGCCGAGAAGACGGCGGCGGTCTATCGATCGGCACTCGGCGGGGGCTGACCGCCAGCCCGCAGCCGCCGTAACCGGAGCACTCCCGCAGACCCTGATGATAGGGGGCTTCTGGAGGGAAGACATTCAATCGCATCTCATGAGCGCACAGCATCGAAAGAACATCATCGTGGTGATCGCCACGCGCCCCGACATCATCAAGCTCGCGCCGGTGATACGGGCGCTGCGGGATGACGCCGAGCGCTTCGGCGTGAAGGTCCTCTTCACATCGCAGCATCGCGATCTGGCCGCGCCGCTGCTGGAGTACTTCGCGATCGAGCCCGACTTCAACCTCGATGTGATGACCGCCGGCCAGTCACCCGAGGGGGTCACAGCCCGTGTACTGGAGAGAGCCGGGGAGGTGTTCGCCGGTGAATCGCCCGACTGGGTAGTGGTGCAGGGGGATACGACCTCGGCGATGGCCTCGGCGATGGCGGCATACTACCGGAAGATTCCGGTGGCGCATGTGGAGGCGGGGCTCCGCACCGACACTATCTACAACCCCTTCCCCGAGGAGATGAACCGCCGGCTGATCACGCGGCTGGCGGGCCTTCACTGCGCCGCAACCGCGATGAACCGCCGGGCGCTGCTGGACGAGGGGGTACCCGACGCGACGATCCACGTCACGGGAAACCCGGTGATCGATGCGATGAGCATGATTCTGGAGCGGGACGATGCCAGCGCGCCGCCGATCGCCCGGGAGATAGCATCGCGCGAGCATATGCTTCTGCTGCTCACCACGCACCGGCGCGAGAACTTCGGCGATGCGCAGCGCGAGATCTTCCGCGCCGTGACGGCGATCGTCGAGGAGCATCCGTCGGTCGAGGTGGTCTTCTCGGTGCACCCGAATCCCGCCGTAAGCGAGGCGATCGCCCGGCATCTTCCCGCGCATCCGAGAATTCACCGCATCGCGCCGCTCGATTATCCGGCGTTCATCCATCTGCTGGCCCTTTCGGGCCTTGTGCTGAGCGATTCCGGGGGAATACAGGAGGAGGCGCCGGCGCTGGGCAAGCCGCTGCTGATCCTGCGCACAACCACCGAGCGCCCGGAGGCCGTCGACGCCGGCAGCGCGCGACTGGTGGGCGTCGGCTTCGAGGAGATCACCGCCGCGGCGCGGGATATCCTTCTGAACAACGAGCGCTACGCGGCGATGGCGACGCCTCGTTTTCCCTTCGGCGAGGGGGACGCGGCGGGGAAGATCGCCGAGGCGCTGTATGCCGCGCCGGCATCCCCCGCAACGCGGGCGTAGCGACCCCGGCGCGCCTATACAACCGATGACTCCATCCATCGTCCCCGGGAACAGAGGCGGCGATGATCCGGCGCCGGGCTATCGACCGGCACTGTCTCAGGTTGCCTGTCGAGTGCCCATGAGCTGGGCAGAATTTGACCTCCGGCCCGGCATTGCAGCACACCGAGACACCGCCGATCGGGCGGGAGATTGGTATTCATCCGCACTCCGTCGTACTTTATATGCGCCCGGAGCATTGGACGGCAACGCCATCCCCGGGGATATTCAATCATCGAACCGGTTCGGAGCAGGGTGCATCATGCGCATAATGGGAGTAGACCCCGGAACACTCATCACCGGCTTCGGCGTGATCGACTGCGAGCAGGGGAAGATGAGCCTCGTCGAGTACGGTGTCATCCGCACCAAGGCCGCGTGGTCGATGCCGCTGCGGCTGCGGAAGATCTATACCGATCTGCTCGAGGTGATCGAGCGCTCCGCCCCCGACGAGTTCGCGATCGAGTCGGCATTCTACTCCAAGAACGTGCAGTCGACCCTGAAGCTGGGCCACGCCCGGGGGGTTTCGATCCTGGCGGCGGTGCTGCGCGAGATCCCTACCTCCGAATATGCGCCCCGCGAAGTGAAGCAGGCGGTGACCGGCAACGGCGGCTCGAGCAAGGAGCAGGTGGAGTTCATGGTGATGTCGATGCTGAAGATCACGCAGCGCCATGAGTTTCTCGACGCCAGCGATGCGCTCTCGATAGCGATCTGCCACGCCAACCGGATGAGCAGCCCGCAGAAATCGAAGGCGCGCAGCTGGAAGCAGTTTATCATCGACAACCCCGACAGGGTGATCATTCCACAGTAAATCATCGCGGACCACATCATCGGCGGCGGCTGATCGTCATCCGGCCATATCCCGCTGGCGCGCCGGGCCGATGGCCGGCCCCCATCCCTTCGCATTCGATATCCCACATGGAATCAATCACAGAGTTCTTTCGCATCATCACCACCCCCGAGGGCTTCAACCAGCTTATCGCCTGGGGTGGCTATGTCGTCCTGTTCGCCATCATCTTCGCCGAGACGGGGCTGCTGATAGGATTCTTCCTGCCGGGGGATTCGCTGCTGGTGACCGCCGGAGTTCTTGCCGCCGCCGGCAAGCTCGATATCCTCTGGCTGAATCTTCTGCTGATCCCGGCCGCGATCATCGGCGATGCGGTCGGCTATACGATCGGCAGGCGGAGCGGTCCGCGGCTGCTCAACCGTCCCGACTCGCGCTTCTTCAAGAAGGAGCATATCGCAAAGACCCAGCAGTTCTACGCGAAACATGGCGGCAAGACGATCATCCTGGCGCGATTCATCCCGCTGATCCGCACGTTCGCTCCGGTGGTAGCCGGGCTGGCCGGGATGCCCTACCGCGAGTTTGCCCTCTACAATATCCTGGGGGGCGTCCTCTGGATCGCCTCGACCACGCTGCTCGGCTACGCGCTCGGCAACTCCATTCCGAATATCGGCAGCTACCTGCATTATGTGATCGCGGTGGTGATCCTCCTGTCGCTGCTGCCGGTGGTGATCGAGTTCCTCAGGAACCGCGCCCGCAGGCGCCGCGCGCTCCCCAGCGAGTAATATCCGCGGATGCGGCGGGTGAGAAGAGGCTTGCCCGCCGCCGTTCCGCTTCCGTGAATTCGCCTCCGGCATCGCGGAACCGAGGCGCGGCTCCGGCCCACGGGCATCCTCCCGGATATGACTCCCCGGTCGTGGCCCGCGCCATCACCGCCAGACCATTGCTCCATCACGGGCCCATCTTCAGCTGCATCCTCATCCCCCCGATTCTTATATTCGTCGGCCCGATCTCCGCTCTCACCACGTGAGTCCGGCGACCGGCCATGATGATATGATGACCAATGCGCGATCCACGATGAAGCATCGACACCTTCTCTCCCTCCTTCTGATCGTCCCGTTTCTCTGCCCCGCGCTGCGCGCGCAGAATACCTCGCAGCCCGCGGGAAACCCCAGGCGCGCCGCGCTGATCTTCGGCCCCCGCCATGCCTTCACCATCCGTGCTCCCGACCGCTGGACGCTCGACACGCGAAGCGGACAGGGACAGGGGCTGCAGGCGGTGTTCTACCCCGACGGCGAGCGATGGTCGACCAGCAGCGCGGTGATGTACTGCCAGGTGGTGGCGCGGGGAAAGGATATCAAGGATCTGCGCGGGATCATCGAGTACGATCAGGCGCGCCACCGGAACAGCGCGCCGGGGGCCGTGACCGCCACCGAGCCGCCGATTCCCCTTGGCGGCGGGAAGACCGCGAGCGTGCTCCGGTTCTCCGGAGGGGGCAATGGGAACTTCAGCCAGACCGCCTATATCGAAGAGCGCTCGGTGATCGTGCTGGTCAATCTCTCCTGCCGGAGCGCCGAGGCGTTCGATCGATCGCTGGGCGGCTTTACCGACTTCGTCAAATCCTATACGTTCCTTGCCGACGACGAGGAGAACATCCTCCGCGCTGTCGAGGCGGCCGAGCTCGACGCCGAGTAGCCTCCCCCCGATACGACGACGGGACGGCCCACGCTCGGTGGACCATCCCGTCTGACGATGCTCTCGGTGGCGGGGTCATATCCCCCCGCGCTTCGGACTCTTACTTGGTGACCGTGATGTTGTTGGTCACACCCTTGACGCCATCGGTGTTCTGGGCGATCACCTGGGCGCGTGCCTTCTCGTTCTCCGTGGCGGTGCCGGTGAGAATGATCATCCCCTCCGGCGTCGACTCGACGTGCACCCCGGCAAATCCCGGCTCGACCACCAGTTTGCTCTCGACCTTCTTCTCGATCGACTCGCTGGCGACTTCGCTGCCGACGCTCGATGCGGCCGAATCGATACGGTTGCCCGTGGTGCTCATGGTCGTATCGGCACCGGTATGCACATCGGCGTCCTTCTTGCACGCCTGGATGGTGATAAGTCCGAATGCGCAGAGCGCGATTGAAAGAATGCGGGTAACCTGCATTGCTGATCTCCTGTAAATATTGAGTGAGTTGAACGCAGAGTGTGCGATCAAGCAGCGTGCCAGCGACCTTGTCCGCTCGCCGGCATCCCGCTATGTCGGAAGGGGAGCGCTGGTGCTCTCCCGGCTCTCCCCACGATAGACACGCGCCAGAACCTCCGGCGATACCCCTCCGAGAAATTTCAGGATGATCCCGGCGTTCCTGATCTGCTGCCGGAGCACCCCGATCTTCTGAAACCGCCGGGCCGAAGTGACGATCTCCCCCGCGAGCGAGCGCACGCGCGCAAGCTGCCGGGCGCCCCGCAGGAACTCCACATCCTCCAGCAGCGGCCACGGAGGAAATCCGCCGATCCTGTCGTAGAGCGCGCGCCGCACGACGATCCCCTGATCGCCGAACGAGCTCCAGACGGAGTCGAACCGGGTGAACCAGCAGTACAAGCTGTAGAGCGGGCCCGGCTCGGCGAAGCGGAGGCGGAACGTGCCGATCTGGAACGCCGGATCGGCGAGCGCCCGGCGGAGGGCATGCTCGGCCCCCTCCCCGAGAAACGAATCGGCATGCAGAAAGAGCAGCGCCTCGCCGGTGGCGATATCGGCGCCGGCGCAGAGCTGGGGGCCGCGTCCCTGCGGCGCGGCCACGATCCGCGCGCCGTGACGCGCCGCGATATCGCAGGTCATATCGCGCGAGCCGCCGTCGGCCACGATCACCTCGGCGCCGAGCCCCGCCACCGATTCCAGCGCCCGCCCGATCGCCCCCTCCTCGTTCAGCGTGGGAATAACGATGCTGAGCCTCCCGCGCAGGCTTCCCGACAGAATCCGTCCCGATGATGCCATTGATCGTTCCTTATTGCCTGGATGGGAGATATCCGCCGCACCCGATGGAGAAATCCCCATCCCCCCGGCCGCCTCGGCTCCATAAGCGTCAGCAGCAAATGTCGCGCCCGGCCGAAAGGTCGCGGCACGATATCTGGAACCTTTTTTGCCGTTCACACGTCGAGTGGCATATTCATGTGGAATGAAGGGGAGCAGAACGACCACAATGGACACAGGGTCGCTTCGTCACAAATCTTCGAAAGGAAGAAGATAGACCATGCAGCAGAAAGATTTCTATCAGGCGCTGGGCGTAAGCGAAGGGGCCTCGCAGGAGGAGATAAAAAAAGCATATCGCGAGATCGCCAAGAAATATCACCCCGACAAGAACCCGGGGAACAAGGCGGCCGAGGATAAATTCAAGGAGGCGAGCGAGGCGTACGATACGCTGAACGATCCCGCCAAACGCGCCAAGTACGACCAGCTCAGGAAGCTGGGGGCCGGCCGGCCGTTCGGCGGCGGTGGCGGCGGATATGGCACAGGGTTCGGCGGCGGCGCTGCCACCGGCGTCAACTTCGACGACGACTACCGGGAGTTCATGCGGCAGTACGGCACCTCGACGCAGCGCGAGCGCTTCGGCGGCGAGCCGGAGCAGGGGGGGGACTTTTCGATCGGCGATATGTTCGGCAATCTCTTCGGCGGCGGCGCGCGCGGCGGACGCCGGGCACGTGCCCAGGAGCCTGCATTGGGGGGGGAGCCCGAGCCCACCGACGATCCGTTCTTCAAACGGAAGGGGAACAACGCCTACGTCGATCTGACCGTCAACATCGCCCAGGCGATGCTCGGCAGCAAGGTGCGGGTGCGCACCCCGTCGGGAAAGAAGGTGACGATACGAATCGTCCCCGGCACCGATCCTGAAAAGCTGCTCCGCGTCCCGCAGATGGGATACCAGACGTCCGAGGGGGTGGGAGATCTCTTTATCCGGATCCATGTAAGCATGCCGAAGGGGCTGAACGATGAGCAGAAGGAGGCGGCCGAGAAGCTCGCCGAACTGCTCGGGCTGAAGCACTGAGCCATGCGGAGCCGGCCCGGTGAGCTATCGCCGGACCCCGTCGAGGATAACGATCAGCATCAACCGCCGCGGCATGCCGTGGCACAAACGTCCAACAACAATGGATACATCAACAGCAACCCTGCCGCGATCGTTCAACGATCTGATCACGCAGTCGGAGACCCCGGTGCTTGTCGATTTCTGGGCCGCATGGTGCGGACCCTGCAGGACGCTCGCCCCGACGATCGAACAGATCGCGCGCGACTACAAGGGGAAGCTCCTTGTGGTGAAGATCAACGTCGATGAGAAGCCGCAGGTCTCGGCGCAGTACAACATCCGAAGCATCCCGACGATCATGATATTCCATCGGGGGAAGACCCTGATGCGCCAGGAGGGAGCGCTTTCCTACGAGACGTTGAAGCAGATGATCGACCGATCCATCGTCTGAGCGTATGCCCGGACGGTAAGCGATGACAGGAGATGGCGGGGATGATGCGGGGGTGACCTCATCATCCCCGCGCTTCGTTTCCGGGGGCGCCCACGCCCGGAAATTCGGCTTCCGGCGCCTGCTTCTGTAACCGGAGCGGGGCCGCCGTGTTGTTATCGTATGACCCGCTTGCAGAGCAGGGGAAATATGGGTAGTATTGGCGGATAGCAGCAGCTCCGTCCCGTTTCCCTGATTCCAGTACACTCACCGGCAGGCAGGTCCGTCACATCCTCCGTCCAGAGAACGACGTGATCCATCCGTTGGTCGATATTCCCTTCAGCATACAGGTCGTACCGGCGCATCGTACCGGCCACGATCGCAGCCCCGATTCCGTTGCATCGACGCGAGGGCGAGGCGTATCCCTGCGGGAATATCCTTTCCGGGGAGGCGGCCGGGTCCGATACGATTGCTCCCCCTCCCGCCGGCCGGGAACGCCATGAACGGTACGATACGATCCCTACAGAGGCAACTTCCATGAATCGACGATCCTTCTTTACCAACTGGCTGGCCCGCCCGGAGATGCCGGGCGCTCCCGAACCGCTGACGCGCCCGCTCGCCTCGGGGCTTGCCCCCTACCTCCCTGATGCATCGCATCCCTGGGACGCGCTCCGCGTCGGGCACCTCCTCCGGCGGACGACGTTCATGCCGCGCTGGGAGGATGTCGCCGCGCTTATGCAGCTCTCGCCGTCGCAGGCGGTGGATCTGCTGCTGAACACCGCGAGCCAGCCGCCGGTCCCCTCGATGGCGAACAACGTCACCGAGAGCCTGGAAGGGCTCGATGTCACCTACCGCGCCATCATCAAGGGGCAGTGGAGCGCCGATGTCTCGGTGCTCCGCATCTGGCAGAGCAACGCGATGCGCGAGGCGGGGCTGACGATCGCCGAGAAGATGACGGCGTTCTGGAGCAATCACTTCGCCACCGAGTTCGTGATCGACGAGGATTACGTGGTGGCCCCCCTCCTCTACCGCCAGAACAAGCTGTTCCGGGAGAACGGACTGAAGAACTTCAAGGATCTGATGATGAGCGTGACGCTCGACGGCGCGATGCTCGTCTATCTGGGAGGGGATCTCAACAACGCCGGGGCGCCGAACGAGAACTACGCGCGCGAGATGCTGGAGCTGTATACCACGGGGCTGGGGCATTATACCGAGGGGGATATCAAGAACGCGGCGCGCATCCTCACCGGATGGCATGCGGCGCGGTTCGTCGATGCTCCGGCGCCCAACGGGATGTTCAACACCTATTTCACCGCCGCCGAGCACGATATCAACGCCAAGGAGTTCATGACGGTCTCCTTCCCGGCACGCGACGCAGTAAGCAACACCGAGTTTCTGGTGCAGCGCGACGAGGTGCGGAAGCTGATCGACACGATCTTCCTGAAGCGCGCCCGCCCGGTGGCCGAGTTCATCAGCCGGAAGCTCTATCGCTTCTTCGTCTACAGCAACCCGACCGCCAACGACGAAAGCGTGATCTCCGCGATGGCCGATACCTTCATCGAGAACAACTTCGAGATCAAGCCGGTGATGGCGGCGCTTCTGAAGAGCGCCCATTTCTTCGACAATGCCAACATCGGCGCGCAGATCAAGACGCCGGCCGAGTTCGAGACGGGGCTGGCACGGCAGATCGCCCTGCCCAATACCGAGGCCGCATCCGACGATATGACCCGCCTCGGACAGGAGCTGTTCGATCCCCCCAACGTCAGCGGGTGGCCCGGCTACCGCGACTGGATCACCACCAGCACCTATCCGATCCGCTCGGAGATAGCCCTGCGCGCGGTGACCACCGCCAGCGATGACCGGCTGATCGAGCTGATCAAAAGCGTCCCCGACTATACGACGGTCGGAACGCTGGTCGAGAACATCGCCGCGCTGCTGCTGCCGCGCAGGCTCTCCCCGGAGCGCAAAAACAATCTTCAGGGGAAGCTGCTGGCCGGGGCCCCCGATTATGAGTGGCCCGAGATCCTCGCCAACAGCAGCTCGACCGCCGCGCGCAACATGCGCGATATGCTCTCGACGATCGTACAGCTCCCCGACTTCCAGCTCTGCTGAGAGGGCCGTGGCGACCGATTCGTAGTCAAGTTTCTCCCATCTCCATTTCCGGCGCGACCGACGCGGCACGATCTGCCGGGCGTCGCGGGCGCCGACCCCGAATGCCATGAAACGACGCACATTCATACGGTCTGCGGCCGCCGCCGCCGCAGCATCGCCGATCGTTCTGGGAGGCCTCCCTCTTCGCGCGCAGTCCCCGATGGCGATGCTGGCACAGCTCCCGGCCGACGACAACGACCGCATCCTGCTGGTGATCCAGCTGTTCGGCGGCAAAGATGGGCTGAACACCGTCATCCCCGCCGACGACGATGAGTACTATCGTATCCGGCCGAGGATCTCCGTGCCGAAGAAGGATGCGATCAACAAACTGGGATCGACCTACCTGCATCCGTCGCTCGGGCTGGGATCGCAGGGGGGAATGGCGCGGATGCTGGAGATCGGCACGCTGGCGCTGGTGCAGGGGGTGGGCTACGACAACCCGAACCTCTCCCACTTCCGCTCGACCGATATCTGGCTGAGCGGCATCAACTCCTCCGATCCGAACACCCGGCTGGATACCGGATGGGTGGGGCGCTTCCTCGAAAAGCGCTATCCCGATTTCCCGGCATCACTTCCCGATCATCCTCTGGCGATCCAGTTCGGCGGCTTCTCGCTGACGCTGCTCGGCACGAAGGGAAAAATGGGGATCGAGGTGGCTGACCCCAGCGGCCAGAAGGGAGTGGGCTCGCAGCTCGACAAGCTCGACGCCGACAGCACCGGCACGGCCTACGCGCACGAGTACGATTTCATCGCCGATATCGCCAACCGCTCGAACAAGTATGCGCTGGCGGTGAAGGATGCCTACGCCGCGGGAAAGCCGAAGCTCAAGGCGCAGTACGCCAACGACGATTTCAGCAGGCAGATCGCATCGACCGGCGCGCTGATAGCCGGCGGGCTGAACACGAAGGTCTATGTTCTGTCGATCGGCGGGTTCGACACCCATGTCACCCAGCAGATCGAGGGGAACACCGGGCAGCATCCATCGCTGCTGCAGCGCCTGAGCGACGGCGTGGCGCAGTTCATGGTCGATATGACCCGTCTGGGGCTGGCCGACCGCATCGTGGGGATCACCGTCAGCGAGTTCGGCCGCAGGCCGCAGGAGAACGGAAGCTTCGGCACCGACCATGGCTCCGCCTCGGTACAGTTCGTCTTCGGCACCCAGGTCAACGGCGGCGTCTTCGGCAACAACTACGATCTGAAGAACCTCAACGCGAACGGCGATCTCAACTACCAGATCGACTATCGCACCGTCTATGCCGAGATCCTCACCGACTGGTTCGGTCTGGAGCAGAACGATATGCGGCAGGTGCTTCTCAAGGATGACCTCGATCCGCTGAACGTCCTGAAGTCGCAGATCCCGAGCGGCGTCGACGCATCGACCGGCGCGCGCGGGGGGATCGCGATCGACGGAAGTTATCCCAATCCGTTCGCGGGGAGCACCACGCTGGAGATCTCGCTCGACCGCGCGGCCGACGCCGTGCTGGAGATAACGACGATGGATGGCCGAAGCGTCGCCAGGCCGCTCGACCGCCGGCTGGAGGCGGGCGCATACCGCATTCCATTACGGCTCGACCTCCCCTCCGGCGTCTATCTCTGTACGCTCCGCGCGGCGGGACGAACCGCCACGCATATGCTTCGCTGCGTGCGCTGAGGGTAGTGTCTCAGTGTACCAGAATGTTGGGCCGGGGTTCAACTCCGGCCCAGCGTA
>Ga0164241_10000487_pt1 | contig 72235 bp, 59 predicted proteins | sample OricomyardsoilBY_FD_108780 | JGI IMG/M metagenome (GOLD analysis project Ga0164241, IMG submission 108780) | Backyard soil microbial communities from Emeryville, California, USA - Original compost - Back yard soil (BY) | ecosystem: Environmental > Terrestrial > Soil > Unclassified | place: USA...
GATGTCAACGATCGCCCTCTCGGATCCACCACCGATCGGCCAAGCGGATCCACTCGATGACATCGGCGCCCACGGCAAGTTCGGTCGCTCTGGGTTGAGGAGGGCAGATCGGCCAAGCGGATCCACGCGCCTGAGTGGTTGGTTCATCATGTTGTAGCCTCTGGTTGGTTGTTCTTCTTGGACTTGCGGCGCTCGCCGGGATTCCGGAATGAAGCGCCTTCGAGAATCAGCACGTGGGCGTCATGGAGGAGCCGATCCATGGCGGCGCTGGCGAGCAGCGGGTCGCCGAAAAGCTCGCCCATCTCTGGTGCTGAGCGGTTCGACGTGATCAGCGTAGCGGCGCGCTCGTAGCGAGTTCGAATGATCTCGTACAAATCGAGGGGCTCGTCGTCGCGCAATGGGCGCAGGCCGAGGTCGTCGATGATGAGCAACTCGGGCACCGTGAAACGCAGCATGCGCCGATCGTGAGAGCCATCGGCGCGAGCAGCGCGGAGCTGTTTGAAGAGGTCCTGCGCGGTCACATGCAGGACGTTCTTGCCGAGCCTGCACGCGCGATGGCCCAGCGCCTGCGCGATGTGCGACTTGCCGACGCCGGTCGGCCCGAGCAGCAGTGCGTTCTGACGCCGTTCCACGAAGCTGCACGTCGCCAAGTCGATCACGCGCGCCTTGGGGACGTTCGGATTAAAATGGAAGTCGAAGTCCTCCAGCGTCTTTGAGTGTTCGAAGTTCGCGCGGCGTACGCGCTGCTCCAACTGCTTGCCGTCACGACGTTCGACTTCGTCCGATAGCAAGCGAAACAGGAATTCTTCGTACGGCAGGCTGTCCTCTCGCGCCTGCTGCAAGCGCAGCTCCAAAGACTGAAAAACGCCGCTGAGACGCAGCTTCTTGAGGAGTGGCACGAGCTCGTCAATGGCACTCATTGCCACCCTCCGTGTCGACGAGTTTCGACAGGTCTCGCGCGAAGCGCGGCGCGTCGGCCCACGCTGGCTTGGCCTTGCTGGTCGGCAGCGGCTCCAAGTCGAGCGCGCGGGTCAAGATGTTCTTCACCGCCTGGTAGCTGTAGCTGCCGTAGAAACTCGCTCGGCGTGCCGCTGCACTGGCTCGTTCGACCGGAAACTTCTCGAGGTACGTGACGATAGCCTGCACGGCCCGCAGCTGCAGGAGGACGTCGTCTGAGTCGAAGACTTCGCGCACGAAGCTTCCAACTTCCGCGCTCATTCTGTCGCCGCGTTCCTCCCAATACTGTCGACTCCGGTGACGAAGCTCCGCGCGTCCCTCGGGAAGATGTTCGTCGTGTGTGCTGCGCTGCTTCTTGCCCCGCCGCGAGTGCGTCGCGACGCGCACGTCGTCTGCATAGATTGCGACCGAGCTCGCGGTCGCTCGCAACCACACTTCTTGGTTGATCAGCCGCCATGGCACGGAGTACAGCCGCTTCTCGAAGTGGACATGGCAATCGGCGTGCACTGTCGCTTGCTTCCAGACCACCGACTCGTAGCGCTTGCTCGGAAGCGGCAATAGATGAGCCTGTTCCTCGGTCGCAAACACCTCGAGTGGTCGACGCCCCGTCGTGCCGTGGATACGCGTCCCGGCAATCTCGCTGATCCAGCGCGTAAGCTCGCTGTTCACTGCTTGCAGGTCTTGATCGGGTCGACCACGCAGGAAGTTGTGCTTCACATACTTCACGCCAGATTCGACTTTGCCTTTCTTCTTCGGTGCGCGGGGCGGTGCGGGATCGACTCGGAATCCGTAGTGGCGAGCAAGTTCTCGGTAGCTCCGGTTCAGCTCGGGCAGACCGCTCACGCCAAACGCTGCTCGGATTACCGCCGCCTTCAAGTTGTCCGGCACGATCACGCGCGGCACACCACCGAGGCGCGCAAACGCTCGTTGGTGAAGTTCGAGCCACGTCGTCGTGCGCTGGTCGAAGACCACCTCGCTGTATTGATGACGGCTGTAGCCCAGCACCATCACGAAAACCCACGCCTTGCGCGGCATCCCCGTCGCCGAATCCCACAGTTTTCCGGCGTATCCGAAGTCCACCTGCGCAACGTCGCCCGCCTCTGTCTCGACCGGAATCGTGACATCCGTCGCCTGCACGCCGCGCGCGCGACGAATCCGATGCACCAGTCGCTTCAACCCACCCAGACTGCCCTTGAAGTCCGTGTGTTCGAGCCGAAGACGATCGTGAATCGCTTGTGGTCCGAGGCGCTTCTCGAGCAGCGCTTCCACCTCGGACTGCCACTCGTCCAGCTTCGACATCTGTTGCGGCGACGGCCGCGCTGGCAACGCCTTCTGCACGATGGCCTTCAGAACCTCGAGCTCCGGCAACTCGTCCGCGCTGCCGTCCAGCAAGCCCGCTGCTGCCAGTGCGCGACGGTAGTCCCGAGCTGTGTTCCGACCGATGCGAAGTTCCTTCGCTGCCCGTCGCTCCGTCAGCCCCAATCGGTGCAGTCGCACCAGCTCCTGCAATCGATGCATGTCCGTCCTCCGCGCGCTCATGTGTTCGTCCGGGCCTCCTGTTCCCAGACCTTCGTCGCCCCCTTGCGCCCCCGTCCATCGCTGGATCCAAAGCCCGATCCGGAGTGGATCCGCTTGGCCGATCTCCAGCCCGATTTGCCCCGATTCCGGCGTCCGCGGGGTGGATCCGCTTGGCCGATCTCAACTGGCTCTGCTTGGCCGATCCGGACTGGATCCGCTTGGCCGATCGCACACGGATCTCATAGGCCGATCCGTGACATTCTGCCGTAGCTCGTAAACGAATTCCACGCTGACGAGGAACTTTGGCCGAGCGGGATCGGCGCCGTGATCGACGTAGTGGATCTTCGAGAGATAGAGCTGGTCCCAATGATGAGGGCCTTCCTCGCAACTGTCGCGCTCGTATTCGTACTCGATACGATTGCCGAACGTCCTAGTGTTTGGCCGAGGTCCGCTTCGCACCGCGGAGCGGCACGGCGTTTACGACGTGGATCTCACACGTTACCAGATCCTGGAACGGCACGAAGTCTGCGCCGTTGGCGGTTATGACGGCGTCCATCTCGTGCACGGCCGCGGTGCCTAGGATCGCGATGTCCCGGTGCCATAGGTCGCGTGCGTTCTGCTTCGCACCTCTCGCGACGGGAACGGCGGCGCCGATACGAGCTGCCTCAAGCGCCGCGCGCTCGTCGAATTCGAGGGTGGTGAATGTGGCGGTCAAAAAGCCATGCGCCTTCTGATGCGCTCCGCTTGCGTGGGCGAAGACCATGAGCTCTTGGACGGTTACGGCCGACACGTAGAAGGTGGCCTTGCGCTTCGCAAGCCGTCGGACCAGCGCCTTGAGAGGCGCCTGAAAGTCCGAGTCGCCGTCCATCCAACGCGAGACCATGTTCGTATCGAACAGGACCCGCTTCCAGCTGTGCTCCCCGCCGGACATACTCTGCCTAGTGGCGTGTCGTGCCCAACTGGGAACTCACCGCAGCGCTGTCCCAAGAGCCACGCATGACGCCGAAGGTCTTCTCGAAGCCGGCGTCTGCAGCCTGGGCGGTCGCAGCGGGGCGAATGTCGATTGCTTGCAGGTCGGCCACGGCGCCGTCCGCGGCGACCACGGCGTCGGTAAGAACGACCACTTCTCGCCCCCAAAGCTCGCGCGCGCGATCGCGAAGTGAGCTAGGCATTCGGACGCTTCGCCGCGCTGCCGAGGTCGCCAAGATGAAGCCGGGGGGATCGAACGTGAGCGACACGATTTGCCCGCTGATTGAGGTCGTCGCTCGATGACCTTTACGCTGCGAGGCGGCATGCTTGCGGAGCGCGGGCTCAAGAGGGGTGATGGCGGCGACCGACTTCCAGGTTCCGCGTCCAGTTTTGGTGGCGAAGCTCAGTTTCGCTGAGCTATCCTTGGCTGCGGCACTCGCTCGCGCGAAAGCCTCAGCGCCGGTCGCGCTCAGTCGTCCGGCCTTGCCCTTCGCCACGCGCCCGAGCTCCAAGCCCGTCTCTTTCCAAAACGCCTGTGCAATCACGTCGCTGGCCAGCTGTGGGCCCTTGTCGCCTCCGCCCGCGACCAAAGGGACGATCAGGCTGCCCTTGGCAGTTGGGCCGATCGAGAAGGTGAGCGCGTCGCGGACCTGCGGAAGTGGCCAGCCGTGTTTCGCTGCCAGCTCGGGCGCGAGCGCCGCCCGCAGCGAGGTCAGTCCCTCGAGTGCGGCTTCGAGCGCGCGCACGTAAGCGTGCGCCTGCACGAACTTGGCGCCTGAAGCAGGCTCGAAGCGGAGAGAGAACTCGTGACGCATCCGACAATCTTAGCTGGAAACGCGCGTCCGCTAGCAATTTTTATCAGCCCTACCCGCCGTCCGCCGGACGGGAATGCCGGTCGGCTCGCCGCTCTTGCGCGTGCTCGACAGACGTAGACCCTCACCGCTGGCGCTCGACGCAACGCAACCGGAAAGTAGTTCCTCTGCCTCCGAACGGTCCATCTCCACCCACACACCACATGGCTCTCGACGTCTCCGCACCGGTTGGTTCGCCGTTTGCTGTACGGGCACTGCAGACTTCGGTGGTGCGACGGACTGCGCTGGTTGGCCTCAAGCAGCTGCTCACGGTGAAGGAGGCGGCTGCGCGCACTCAAAGGCACGACCATCAAGGCATCGGGACAGTATCCACCTTGCCCCAATTGTCACCGGGCTCTCGCTCGGGCGGCCAAAGAAACCGGCGCTAAGGTGGAATACGAGTGGGACTCGCCGAATGGGCGCCAGAAGATGACCTACGACGGCAAGCCCGGTCCAGGCGGCGCCAAGCAGGTCGCCATTCACGGGGAAGGCACCGACGCGCAGAGCCTCAACACTGCCTACGCGATGCGAGAAGACAGCTCCAAACGGAACGGATTTGCGTTCGAGAATTGGGGCAAACCCGGCGGAGCTGCAGAGGCGTACCGAACGCAGAAGGGCGAGCAGCCTGAACTGGACGATTGACGCAAACGACTTCGCCTATTTACCCGAAAGCGACGTTTGGACAATCTCGAAATAACCGTCCTCGTGCTGCTTCGTAAAGCAGTTCTCCCAAGCATCAAGCGCCCCGGACAGTTCGAACGTCCCGCAAGATTCGAGCGGCAATTCCTTGTTTTGAAACGAGTCGACATAGAAGCGAAATCGGTCCGGTGAGACAAGCCAGGGCGAACTCGCCCACACGCCGAGATTGGCTAGCTCTCGGAATACTCCACGGTCGTAGCCAATGATCCGCGTAGGTTCGTCGCAAAAGAACAACACCCGCTGCTGCATCAAGGATAGACCCAGCGTTTCAAGCTCCAACGCATGATGAAGCTCGACGCCCTCTGCCGTTCGCCTACCGAGTGCCACACGGGCAGAGTACATCAGGACTTGCCCATCAAGGAGGAATGCGGCCGCCGCCGGGGGCTTGCGCGCGGGCCAATTCTTGAACTCTAACTCTGCAATCGCGCCACTGCCCAGCTCAGCTTCAATGAGCGCCTTGCGGGTCATGAAGAGGCCCTTGCCTTGGGCGGGATCGATATCAAAAGCGTCAGCAGGGCCCAAGAGCAGGCGTGGTGTAGAGACGAGCTTACCCTCGTAAACCCAGCAAACGCGTTCCGGCGTAGTATTGTCCGACTCCTTGCCTTTAGGAGTTTCGTCGACGCGCGCGCTGAGGAAATCCCATCGAGGACGGTCGACTCGCACTTCGCGCGCTTTCGGCAGCAGCGCTTGCTCAACTGGTGTTGGCTGGGCCTTCAGATCCTTGTCCGGATCACCATTATCGTTGATCTTATGGACCTGAATCTTCCCGAATCGCTGACCATCCACGAAAGGCATCGGTGGTGTACTCCGGTCCGGAACCGCTACCACAAACCATCATCGCCGCGCGTTCCAAGGAGCACGCTTCTCGCGTCCAACGCCTGCCCCTGTGGCCGCACCGGGCGACGCTTCGAGACGTACTCGCCCTGCAGTAACGTCGCATCTGGCGAAGTCGCGAGCCAGATGAGCGAGTCCGCGCCTTGCTCGGGTGTGCTGGCGAACGGCTTGGCGAGCGTGTAGACGAGATTCAGTAGGAACCCTTGGTCGGAGCCGAAGCCGCCGAATTGCAGTCGCGCCGGTGACGAGGATCACTTTGCCTGTGAGGTCTTCCGTCATGATTTATTCCATTCGCGTCGCGGTTGATGGGCCTTCTGAGATGCGGCGGCGCTGCCGGGCCCGGGCGAGCGCAGCGACGCCGAGCGATAGGATCAGGAGCGCCGCCATGATGGGCCACGCGGCTGGCTGCATCCTTCCCGACGCATCGAACATCGAGGCGCCGAGGTAGCTCACGAGCAGCAAGGGCGGCACGTAGCCGACGAGTGAGCCCCAGAAGTGAGTCCAGAACCCCACCTTCGACACGCCAAAGAACGAGTGGAGCACCTGCGGCATCCAAAAAATCAGTCGCAGGACCACGACGGTCTGGAACGCATTCCGTTCGAGCGCCTCATCATACTTGCGGAAGCGCGCGGGAATGCGGGCCGAAATCCAATCCCGGGCAACGAAGCGCGCGAACGAGAAGCCGACGACGCTTGCCGACATCGTCCCCGCCATCGACAGCGCGAACGCCGTTTTCCACGGCCAGATCAGCGGCGCGGCGACGATGAAAATCGTGCCAGGAACGCCGAATGGCTGCAGCACTGTGTACGCAACGACGAACGCCAGGTAACCCCACGCGCCCATCTCGACGAGCGCGTGGGCGAGCGCCCGAGGTTCGCTGAGGGACGCAAAGACACCGAAGTGCCACGCGGCAGCGAGCATGACGAGCACCAGCGCGATGGCCAGGAGCTTCATGCGGGAACGCCTCGTTGTCACGCGCCCCCCCGGTTGATGTCAGCTAACTCGAGCATGAATCGACCCCGGCCCAGAATCTCTGACGTAGCTAAAGGCGCCCTCATTTGCGTTTCCCTTTCTCCTTCGCTGACGGAACAAACCGGGCGGCGAGCAGCTTCGTGCGTCGCTCGAGCAGCTCCGGCTTGGGTTGGTCGGCGAGCAGCCCGTCCAACGCGAGGAGAAACACCTCGGCGCTCGCCTTGTCGCCCAGGATGGTGGCGACACAGTCCAACGCGACCTTTCGGTGAAGCGCCTCGCTCTCGGGATCGATCCGCGTGCACGCCTCGAGGAACTCGGCCCCCATCGGCGCCCCGACCATCTCCGCCCACGGTTCCATTGCCATGAGCCGGCAGACTTCGAGCAAGCGCTCGAGCGGGCTGCCCGGGCCTTTCGCCGCCTGCTTGGCAGCGGGGTGACGGGAGACCAGCCAATCAACAAACACCGCCCGGTAGATGTCTTCCTTGTCCTTGAAGATTCGGTAGAGCAGCGTTCGACTGAGGCTCGCGCGCTTGGCAATGTCCTCGAAGGAGGTCTTCGCGAAACCGAAATTGAGAAAGCACCAGCGCGCGGCGGTGAGGACCCTCGCTCGCCGATCGGTCGCCTCGTCATTGGTCATCGTCGCAGGCATGTGCACATTGTGACAATGAGCGCACTAATCGTCAAATTGCTCATTGGTCACGCTTTCACGGCGATGTCGCTGGTGCCTGGCGGATGTCGCCAGTGAGCTCGTTCCGTCGACCCGACGAGCCCGACGGCGAGCCGCAGCGCGGGGCCGGAGCTCCGCCCTGGGAATTGCCTAGACCGAATGGCGGGCCCTTGGCACACTTCGAGGCGAATGCGACGGGTGGTTCGTTGGACTGCGTTTCGAGGATGTTTGGCTTGCGCCGTGGCTGCGGTCACGCTGGCTTTCGCGCCGGGGGTTGCGCGAGCCGACCAAGCGGTCACCACGTTGCAGACCCAGCCGGACGAAACGCAGCGACCGTGGGCGAAGGGCGTGTCGCCCGTGAAGCAGGAGGCTGCACGCGCGTTGTTCGAAGAGGGCAACAGTCTTTTGAAGGACTCGGTGCTGCGCACCGCAGCTCAGAAGTATCAAGAAGCGCTGATGCTTTGGGACCATCCGGGAATTCATTTCAATCTGGCGCTCACGTTGGTCAGCGCCGAAAACCCGGTTGAAGCCTATGAGCACTTCAAAAAGGCGATCGAGTTTGGCGCCGCACCGATTGAGCAAGAGCGGCTCGAGCGCGCCAAGAGCTACCTCTCTCTCCTCGAGCAGCAGATCGCGACCGTGAAGATTAGCTGTGATGAGCCCGGCGCTATCGTGCGCGTCAACGGCGCTCGCCTATTCACAGCTCCGGGAAAAGTAGAGCTGAAGGTGAAGATTGGCGATAACCTATTTTCAGCCACCAAGCCCGGTTTTGAGCGCACTGACATCTCCCGAATGCTCAAGCCAAAGGATGTGCTCGAGTTGCCGCTGAAGCTCTACCACTCGGAGGACCTCGTGGTTTACAAGAGAAAGTTCGCGGCGTGGGTGCCATGGGTGTTCATGGCCAGCGGCGCTGCGGTGGTTGGGGGCGGGGTCGCGCTCAACGTCGCATCGCAGAACTCTTATCAGAAGTTCGATCAGAATATTGCCAACGGTGGTTGCGTGCCGGGGACCGTGCAATGCGATCCGGTAGTCGGTGAAGATGGACTCAAGTCCAAGGCGGACACGCTCCGGACCTTGTCCTTCGTGTCCTACGGAGTGGGCGGCGCATTAATCGCCTCGAGCGTGGTCTTGCTGGTCGTCAATCGTCCTGTAGAAGAGCGTACGACGCCGGAACAGCTCAATCGCGGCGTCGCCTTTTTGCCTTGGGCAGGCCCGAATGGCCTTGGTTTAGCGGCGAATGGTCGCTTCTGATCTCTTCTCGTGGAGCGCTAAAAAAGGCCATGCTTTCACTGTCTCGCTTATTGGCTCTCGTCCTTTGCGGCACCGCCGCTCTCGTTTCGGCATGCTCGGGTTCGACCTCGGTGGCGTGCGACGGGGTGCCGGGAGGGTATTGTAGAGAGGGTTACGTTTGCACGTCCAAGGAGCCGTTCGTTTGCATCCTGGCAGACGACCTGTGTGGCAACGGCACGAAGGACGACGGCGAGTCGTGCGATGATGGCAATCGACGGGGAGGCGATGGCTGCAGGGCCGACTGCGGTTCCACCGAAGTCTGCGGCAACGCCGTCCTGGACAATGCCCCGGACCTCGGTCTGAAGGAAGAGTGCGACCCTGCCTTGGAGGACAGTTCCGTCGTGCCATCACAGGAGGCAAGCTTCGCCTCGCGCGATTCTGCGCGCTGCGATCGAGATTGCACGGTCAAGTTGTGCGGAGACGGTTATGCCAATGAAGTCTCCGAAGAATGCGATCCACACGAAGACAACGAAGACGCAAAGCCAGTCCCCGACGATTCGCGGAGCGCCACTCGGGATTCGGCGCTGTGCAATAAGAATTGCACGCGAGCTTACTGCGGTGACGGCATAGAAAATACCGAAATAGAGATTCGAGACTTGGGCTTGAAGCGAACGAGCCGCGGCGAGGAGTGCGATCCGGGCACGGGCGGCAGCAACGACCGTCAGCGGGCTGCCACCGACTCAGCCGCGTGTGACCGAGATTGCACCAAGGCGCTTTGCGGGGATGGCGTCGTCAACACCTCAGCGGGTGAAGAGTGCGACCCAAGAGTCGACAATCCCGACGTCATGCCGGGAGACACGCCGCAGGAGGCCTCGGGGATCTCCGCCACGTGTGATTCCGACTGCACCTGGGCAAAGTGTGGAGACGGCACGCGTAACGAGCTGCTGCAGGTGCTCGACCTCGGGAGTCATAAGACGCAGCGGGGTGAATTCTGCGATCCGAAGCAGTTCGACCCTTCGATCACGGCGACCGACAACCCGCAAGAGGCGTCGGGCGACACGGCGAGGTGCGACCGAGACTGCACCGAGGCGAAGTGCGGTGATTCTTACGTCAGCACTTTCGAAGAATGCGACGACGGGAACACGAACTCGAATGACGGTTGTAGCGCTGACTGCAAGCGCGAAGAGTGCGGGAATGACGTGCAAGACCCCGGCGAGTTTTGCGACGACGGAAACAACGTGGGCGGAGACGGCTGCAGCGCTGATTGCAAGTCGAACGAGAGCTGCGGTGACGGCGTCAGGACCGCGGGCGAGGAGTGCGACGACAAGAACCCCGACAACACTGACGCTTGCGTGATCGTGAGCCCGACGAAGTGCTTCGCGCACCGCTGCGGTGATGGTTTCGTGTACACGACGGTCGCCGCCAACGCGACCGGTCGAGATCTGCTCACCGAAGCATGTGACGGTGGCGACTACAGTATTCTCGGTGACGATGGCGAATCAGCGGCGTGTGATGCTGATTGTTCGCTCGCGATGTGCGGCGACACCTTGGTCAACAAGCTCTTTCCCGTTCACGTGCTGGGGACGGCCGCGGACCCAACGGATCTGAGCTTGGGCGAGAAGTGCGATCCAAATACCGGCAACACGCACGGCAATGCCCAACTAGCGGATGCCGACAGCGCGACTTGTGATCGCGACTGTACGGTCGCTCGCTGCGGCGATGGCTATATCAACGCAAGCCACGTGGTGTCGGGAAGCAACGTGGGAGAAGTTTGCGACGACGGTGGCGAGTCACCCACTTGCGACTTGAACTGCACCCCGGCCTATTGCGGAGATGGTGATACGAATTCCAAACTCGTGCTTGCGGTTCAGGGCACGAATGCGAGCTCCGCCGATAAGTCTGCTGGAGAAAAATGCGATCCCAAGACCGGCAACGCGGACGTGAACGCTCATCGCAACCTCGCCGATGCGGACTCGCTCGACTGTGACAAAGATTGCACTCAAGCTCGCTGCGGCGACGGCTACCTAAACACCGCGCCTGGTTCCAAAGAGCAGTGCGATGACGGCGGCGAATCGGCGGCGTGCGACGCTGACTGCACGCGGCCAGCTTGTGGTGATGGCGTCGTGAATCTAAAATTCGTGATCGCTCCGAGTTCAGGCGGGACGGCGGTTGGGGAGCAGTGCGATCCGGGCACGATTTTGGGGAAGAATGTCACCTCAGGAAACCCTCAACTCGCGTCGCAGCCTTCAGCCGCTTGCGACGTGGACTGCACGGCTCCTCGCTGCGGCGACGGTCTCCAAAATGTGCCTGCTGGTGAGGCCTGCGATGGTAGCGGAAACAGCGCGACGTGCGATAGCGACTGCACCTTGGCATTTTGCGGCGATGGATTTCAGAACGACCAGTTCCTGATCAGGCCCTTTGGCTCGAGCATCAACGTGACCGGTGAGTTGTGCGATCCGGGAACGGGTCCGGGAGCTAACGGCCAAATTGCGCTGAAAGACTCGGCCGCCTGCGATCAAGATTGCACAGTGGCTCGGTGTGGCGATGCGCACGTCAACACGGAAGCTGGTGAAGAGTGCGACAATGACCTGACCTTTCTAAAGCCGCCGAACAGTGGAGATGGCTGCAGCAGCACCTGCCTAAAAGAGGTGTGCGGCAACGGCATCGTAGACGTGCCGCCGAAAAACGGACCCAAGGAAGACTGCGATCCGGGTACTGGAGCCGGTGCGGATCCCAAAACGGCATCCGCCGACAGCGCCGACTGTGATTCTGACTGCACTGCCGTGGGCTGCGGCGACGGTCATCGCAACACCGCGACTGAAGAGTGTGATGATGGAAACCATGGCAGCAGTGATGGCTGCAGCGCCGCCTGTGTGATCGAAGCTTGTGGCAACAACCGGATTGACGCGAGCGCTGGCGAAAAGTGTGATCCTGGCACAGGCACGACCTCGGACTACAAGACGGCAAAGAGTGCCTCCGCCACTTGTTCGGTCACCTGCACGATTTTGTGAAATGAAGCGCCATGAGTGGGCAGGGATTCAGAAAGTTGGTACCTTTGAGCATGAGACACGCTCGAGTTTTGGCAGGCCTGGCAGTGGTGTGCGTCTCCCTCGCGGGGCTGAACGCTTGCGGCGCTGATCCAAGCGATGGAACGAGTTCGGGCGGGAGCGACAGCGTGGCGGGCAAAGGCAACGCCGGGCAGTCCTCAGCGGCGAGCGGCGGACAACCGGCGTCCGGAGCCGGTGGAACTGATTCCGGCGGCGACGGCGGGTGTTCCGACGACGCTTGTGCCGGCGCACCAGGCGAATGCGGCGACGGCCATGTCGACAGTGGAGAAGCCTGTGACGACGGTAAGGAAACCGCGTCGTGCGATGCCGATTGCACGAAAGTCACCTGCGGCGACGGAACCTGGAACGAGGCGGCGGGCGAGGCTTGCGACGACGGCAACACCAAGAGCGGCGACGGTTGCGACAAGATCTGCCGAGTTGAAGAGTGCGGCAACCACGTCATCGATCAGGGGGAAGCCTGCGACGACGGCGGTGAAAACACCGCCGATTGTGACGCGGACTGCACCGAGGTGAGCTGCGGCGACGGCCTCAGGAACGCGTTGGCCGGCGAAGACTGCGATGAAGGCGGTGAAACCGCGCATTGCAATGCGGATTGCACGACAGCCCGCTGTGGCGACATGAAGGTCAACGCGACGCAGGGTGAGCAGTGCGACGACGGGAACAAAGTCAATACGGACGCCTGCATTGATTGCGTGAACGCGCGCTGCGGAGACGGCATCCGCCAACGAGCGGATCCGGATATCGGTGTGCCGGGTGAGGGCTGCGACGACGGAACGGAGACCTCGGATTGCACCAAGGATTGCACGCACTCTTACTGCGGCGACAAGTACGTCAACGCTGCTGCCGGCGAGACATGCGACGACGGCGCGCAAGTCGGTGGCGACGGCTGCGACCCGCTTTGCCATAAAGAACCTTAGTGTTGACCACGCTGATTCGACTCAGCGTGATCACCGCCCGCAAAACGAATCCCACGAAAGCCTGAAGTTTGCGCCTCGCGTCGGTTCGCGCGGCCAGCATGCGCTTCATCTTCGCAGGTCCGGCCGGCGGGATTGCATCGCCAGCGCCGCTCGGTTATGAATATTCTAACCAGAACGCTGCTTTATCGCGCACCACTGGGAAGGGATCGAAGCTTGGCTGAGGGTTCTCGCCTGTTCACGGGCCGTCAAACGAAGCGAGGCGACTGATGCGCACGGCACCGGCTCCCAATATCCCGCCGATCCCGGGCATGAATCCTTGCACCTGGCTCGCCGGTGGCGGTGCCGGTGGCGGAGGAGGCAGTGGCAAAGGCGGCAAGGGTGGGGATGGCAACGCGGGTGCTGACGGCTCGGGCCAAGACGGCAATCCTGACGACGGCGGCAAAGGCAGCGGTGCCTGTGGTCAGGGTGGGAACGGCGGTTGCACGAACTGCTCGAGTGGCGCGTCCGCTGGCGACCCGGTTGATGTGCAGACCGGTAACGCGTTCACCATACCCAAGACGGATCTGTTTCTGCCCGGTGCGTTCGATCTTAAAATTCTGCGCACGTACTCCACCGCAAGGAAAGCAGTCAACGCGGGGATGGGATGGGGGTGGACCCACAGCTTGGCGTGGTCGCTGCACGAGCATCGCAATTCGGTCGTGGTCCGCGCCGGTGATGGGCGCCGAGTGGAGCTACCGGCAGTTCCGGTCGGAGGCGAGATTCGGAACGGGAGCTGGGGGCTGATCCGGAAGAAGGATTTCTACGTTCTGCGACCGGGCAACGAGTTCGTGCACTACTTCGGCCGCGTTGCGGGCACCGAGACTTATCGACTCAGGTTCGTGACCTACCGAGGGCGCGGGCACATCTCATTGCAATACGAGGGCGAGCGGCTCGCTCGCGTGATCGATTCGGTGGGTCGCGTCGTGCTATTCGACGGTAACTCCAAGGGGCAAATCGAAGCCATTTCAGTGCCGAATCCGCGTGGCGAGCGACTCGTTTTCGCGCGCTACAGCTACGACAGCGAAGGCAATCTAGTCGTCGCGGCGGATGCTGACGGCAATCTGACTCGCTACGCTTATGACGACGAACATCGCCTGACGCGCCTCGAATACCCGAACGGCATCGTCTTCAGTTTCCGCTACGACACTGCGGATCGCTGCGTGGAAACCTGGGGTGCATACCCGGATGGCAGTGATCCCGCGCTGGCCCCCGAGGCTCCAGCCGAGCTGATAGACGGAACTCGAGCCCGCGGAATCTACCACTGTCGTCTCGATTACGCGGACGCTGACTACTCCGAAGTGATCGACTCGGTGCGTCTTCGGCGCTTCTTTGCTGGCCCCAATGGGCACCTGGCAAAGGCGGTCGATGCGCGCGGCGGCGTGACCACTCGCGAATTCGATGATCGCGCCCGTGTCATCTCAGTTACTGATCCGACCGACGGGACTTGGCAATACGCCTATGATGACTTGGATCGAGTCGTCCGTGAAACCGATCCTGAGGGGAACACGGTATCAATCGCGCGAGACGGCGCCGGGCGCGAGACCAGCCTGGTCGACGCCGAAGGCGGCGTGATCCAAATCTGGCGTGATGACTATGGCGAAACGGCGGGGATCCAGCTGCAAAACGGTGCGACCCAGCAATACGTGCTCGGCGCCCATGGGCGTGTCATTTCGCGCCTCGACGAGCGCGGCGCGAGGCACCTGTATGAGTACGATGGTCACGCGAACCTGATCGCCTACACGCGGCCATCCGGCGCCCGTGACGAGTTCACTTACGACTACTGGGGCCGCCGTCTAACCAAGACGAACGCGCTGCGCCAAACCACGACTTATCAGTACTCGCCCTCGGGTCAAATCATCAGTCTGCAAGACACGCTCGGGCGCACCACCCATCGAGATTACGACTCGATGGGCAACCTTGTCCGCCAAGTCGAACCAGGCGGCGCAGTCACGACTTGGCGCTACGGCGGGTTGAACTGGCTCTATGCCGTCCGTTACCCAGACGGAACAGAAACGCATGCGCGCTTCAACCGCGAGGGCTGGCCGCTCTACCTCATCAACCAACAGGGAGAGCGGTACGAATTCGAGTACGACACCAGTGGTCTCGTGACCGCCGAGCGTGATTTCGGCGGGCATCGCACCAAGTATGGATATGACGCGATGGGGCGCGTCGCGTGGTTCGACCAAGGCGCCGGCAAATTCCTGATCGAACGCGATAAGGTCGGTCACGTCATTGGAGAAACCGCGCCTGACGAGGCCACTGCTGCGTATCAATTCAACCGACGAGGCGAGCTCATCACTGCCACGCGCGGCGGCGTTGAGTTCCGTTGGCAGCGCGATCAGGTTGGCGAGATCGTCAGCGAAGAGATCAGCGCCGAGGGCGCGAGCTACAGGATCGAAACGGTTCGAGACAATGCCGGTGATCGCGTCGCTTCGCGTACCTCGCTGGGCTACGCGGTGCAGGTTCGACGCGACAGCGAAGGTCAGGTCGAAGAGTTGCGGGCCGGTGCCGTCCAGCCCTTGCGGATTGCTCGTGACGCGCTGGGGTCGCCCGTTCGCCGCGAGCTCTCCGAGGGTGCCGCGATTGTCGACACGTTCGACGCTGGGCCGCGTCTTCGACAGCGCCAGCTTCTGACTCCCAACCAGCGCGCTAGCCTGCAGCCCGAGTTCGTGGGCGCTGCGGGACCTGGTGAAAGCAAGCAATTTGAGTATTCCGACGCCGACGAGCTCATCCACGTGGGAGCAGCTGACGGCGGGACAATCAATCTCGAATACGACGTGCGTCACCACTTGCTGCGCCGTGCGCGCCGCGAACTCACCGAAGAATTTCGCGCAGACGCTACCGGTAACTATTTCGAGGCCGGCGCCAACCCGCCTGCGCGCAGCTACGGTGCTGGTAGCGCGTTACTGCGCCATGGCTCAACTGCGTATGATCATGATGCGCTCGGCCGCGTGGTTGCCAAGCGCCAGGTCGACGATCTGGGGAGGACCGTCGCGTCGACTCGCTTGGAATGGAGCAGTTGGGGCTTGCTCAGCGCCGTGGCGTTGGCTGATGGCACCCGCATCGAGTTCGACTACGACGCGTTCGCGCGACGCATTGCCAAGCGCACCATCAAAGAGGGTGAGGTGGTGGAACGCCACCATTACGTTTGGGACCTGGTGTCGATGGTCCACGACGTGAAGCTGGACGAAGCGGGCAAGGCGGCCGAACTTGCCACCTACCTCTATCTCGACAACGACGACGAAACGCCGCTGGCGCAGAAGAAAGACGCACAAGCGAACACTGCTGATCCAACCATTGGACGCTGGGTTTACTACGTCGGCGACATCAAGGGCATGCCGGAGAGCCTCGTCGCTGGCGACGGTACGGTGCTCGCTCGCTACGATCACAGCGCGTTCGGCAAGGCGACGCTGCGCCCCGGCTCAACGACGAGCACCCCGTTTCGTGCGCCCGGACAGCAGGAGGACGCGGAAACCGGGCTATTTTACAATCGATACCGCTACTACGATCCAGAGATTGGTAGCTTCATCAGTCCGGACCCGATTGGGCTCGATGGTGGGCTGAATACTTATGCGTACGGGCCGAACGCGATCGCGTGGATTGATCCGCTTGGGTGGAAGCATCACTGCATCACACTTGCGTCAAATAGCGACGAAGTCGTGAGAACAGAGAGCGGGTTTGATCCGAGCATGCCTGCGCTCAACAATCAACCGCGCGCCCATACCGAGCAGAAGTTCGTTCACGAGCTCCTTACCAACGCGGCAAAGAAGAAGCCGGGAGCTCCTTCTGATGAGTACACGCTGCTCGGCGAGTATCCGCCGTGTCCGCGCTGCCATGCGGCGATGATGCGCGGCGCAAAAAAATCTGGAGACAAGATCAATTACAAGTGGAAGGACAAGGACGGCAACGTCCAAAGCATCTCGTATGAGGGCGGCACCGGTAAGCCTACGGCAGAGGGAGATAAAGCGAAGAAGCTCGCGGGAGCCTATGCCACCGAGAAGGACTTGCACGACGACTGGAAGTTCAACCCGAATGCGAAGCCATCAGACGATACGGCGAACGACTTTTGGGGCGTCAACGCAAAGGACGGAGCCGGCAATGCATATCAAGAAATGAAGAATGACAAAAATGTGCATCAGCCCAAGGCCAATACACCGTACTGGTCCGACGACGAGATAGCAGCACAACGCCCCTCAAGCGGTTCTGACGAACTATAGGATTAGTGCAGCGACATGGCAGCCAGGAAGATCAGTTGGAAGTCACTCGAGCATCACGCCGGAGCGGCGGTCAAGGTGCCTGAATGGGTTGAATCGTTAACCGTCAGCGGCGATCGCTGGAAGTATTGTGCAGAGTTGGAAGGTGCGTTCGTTCAAGAAGGGCAGTCATGCTCCGCGACGGCGCCGACTATCGGGTTGCTATTTGACGGGTTACATTCCGTTGAAGCTAAACAGCCGGAGTGGCTGCTGCGTGTCGTCGCCAATATCGCCGGAAACGATCAGCTGTCAGCGTGGCTGCGACGACCGGACGCAATCGTCAAGGACGTCGGGCTGGCACTCTTTGAACGCCGAGGGGAACTTTTCGATGCTCTTAAGCACGATTCCGTCGCGGTCCGGTCGGCCGCAGCATACGTACTAGCGGTTGCTCCGGCTTCGCTCATGGCTGAAGCGATTCAGCATCTCAACGAGCGACTGTCTGCTGACTCATCTGAGTATGTCCTGGCAAGTTGTCTGCTCGCGCTGGCTCGACTCGCTCCCAAGGAAATCGACGAGGTGCTTGCGCGCTTCAGTACTCACGAATCCGGGCTGGTACGGGGTGCCACGGCAGTTGCTCGCTTGCGCGTCAATTCGCAACTCGATCTCGAACCGCTGCTACCGGGGTTGTCCGACTGGTTAGGTGCGAACACAACGCCCGCCACTGCGCCGCCCGAATTTTGGTGGTGGAGCCGCAGTCCGCGCTTTTCTCAAATGCAGGGCTTCTTCCACGCTGTGCTTCAAAATGCAGTGCTCCTCGTCGAAATGGCGAAGCATTCCGATCGAGTCGAAGCTTGGACGGCGGCTATCTTAGAGCTGCCGAAATATACGCAAGCAGGTTGGGCGTACCGGGGTGCGACCGACTTTCTCGCGGTAGCTAGCGGTTTAGTGATGCGTAAGAAGAACGAGGCGGCAAAGCCAAGTGAGCTCCCCGCGAGCCAGCTGGAGCTCGCTCGTCGCCTAGCGGAGAGCCCGCTGTTCGCTACGGCGGGCTACGGGTTGCCCGCTTCCGGCCCGGTACGACGGCGCTGGCTTGGGCTCGAGCCTCCCCACCTCATGGAGACTTTGGCCGAGTTCGACGGGAGACAAGAACCGCTCTATTGGATCTGGGACAAGCGCACTGACAACTCGCCTGTGATACAAATTGAATCATTGGTCGGGGTAGCTCGATGGCAGTTCTACGTCTCTGAGATGACGGGCGAGTATTCTGAAGACTGGTATGGGCCAAATGGAACGGTAGCGGAGACGATCATTGCCGACGCTGCGGCGGACTCTGCGATCAAGAAAATCGGTCCAGCGGTGCTGAACGAACTAATGGGTAGGCTTGTCGAATGCCAACGACAACAACTCAATGTCAAGTACACAGGAAATAGCGCGGCAGTCTTCCTCTTGCCGCTGTTGCGAGCAGGATGCGCCTGGGACAACGGATGGGAACCGCTGTTGGCTGTCGACGGCGAACCGGGGTCGCTAATGCATGAACTCGTAGCCGCGCTACCCGTCCAGCAGCGCGAGGCTTGGTTGTGGGCGAATCCACAGAAGCTAAAGACCGAGCTTAACTATGTCGATCTCTTGCCTTCTGCTCGGCTACCCAAGCGAACACTCCTCAAGCTTGCGCAGTACCGGCGAGAAGGCACCAAGCTCACGCCAGCGAGCCTCGAGCTGGAGCGTAAGATTCACGAATTCGCCGCAACCAAGCCCCATTTCGCCGAAGCCGTGAAAGAAGCGCGCGCTGAAGGCTACGAAGGCTGAGCGCTAACTGGAGCTGCAGATTCGCAATGTCCACCCCGATTCCTGACGCAGAGGCCTGGTCCCAGCTGACCCAGCCCGAACGCCTGGAAATTGCCAGCTCCCTTCTAGCCACCCTCGGCAACGCATGGCAGTTGGCGCCTGAGCAAACCGCACCGCACGTCCGTCTCCACCACCGCGTGACGGACTTACCGTTCTTGCTCGTTGCCGGTGGAACGATGCAAATGGGACTACAGCAATCCGAAATTGCCCTGGTGCGCCGCTACGTTGGCAGTCGCCCCCACGTGCTCGAACAGATCCGCCAGTTTCAGCAATTTGCGGCGCCAGTTCGTGAAGTGCGCGTGATACCATTTTTGTGCGGAGAACGACGACTCAAACTCGCGCAAGTCGCTGCATTCTCCGCCGAGCTGAAGGACGACGCCGACCCGTGCGGTCACATGCGTCGTGCGGCCGCGCTCAGACTCTCGAACGAACAGGGCTTTCGCTTGCCGAGTGACGCTGAGCTCGAATGGCTCGCACGGCAAGGGCGCAACGCGCCCTTCATCTTGGACTGCGCATTCGAAGCGCCTGAAGAAGACGAAGAAAACGTCGTCATTGCGGACCAACCCATCATCGCGCGATTCGGTATCGAAGATCTGTTCGAAACGCAGTGGGCGGCGGATGATTGGTTCCCGGATCACGCCGAGCGCCCCCTCACTTCGGTGGCTCGTACCAACGGCGATCCGCAAGGCGTGCGGCGCTTCGAGGAGTTCGATTTCACGGAGTTTGGCTCGGAGGCGGTGATTCACGAGTTCAGCGCGCGGCGCGATCCCGGCCGCAATTGGCGCGCGGGCGTACGCTTTGCTTTCGATCTTCCGGCCGAGTTCGGCGGCGGCAGCGGCGACTAAAGAGCGAGGGCGCGGGCGATTGGGCTAGGCTCGTGCTGGCCGCATGACACCTGCTCTCTTTCCCGAGCTTCCGGAGATCACCGAGCTCGTCGAGAATCCAACGGCCGAGGACTATGGCAAGGCAGCGCGCTATGCGCTCGGTCGCGGGCGACTGCCGCTCGCGGTGCAGCAGGTTGCGGCAGCCATGGTGCTCGAGCCGGAGGAGCGCTCGTATCGGCAACTGCTGAGTGAAATCATCAGCCGCACGCCAGATCCGCTCAAGCTGCTCGAACTCAGCGCGCACGGCACGTTCTTCGGTGTTGCGGCGGCGCGGGCGTGGCACTTGGCGTCCAAAGGGCGCGCGACGGCCGCGGTCCGGCTCATGCGAGAGGCTTCGGTGTTTCGCCCGAACACGCCGCTTCTCGTCTGGGTCGAAGAATGGTCGGCCCGTCCGGATTTTGCGCGCAAGACCGAGCCGAGTGCCGTCGCCGAGCTCATCGTCACCTTTCTTGAAGCGCTGAGGCGAATCGAACCAAATGAGGGAGCGTTTCGCAATCTGGCGGCGGTGTCAGCGCTGGCAGCCGCGGTTGCGCTCGCGCATCCACAGCATGCAGAACTGCGTGCTACGCGTTGCCAGCTGCTGCGCGAGTTGGGCGATACACAGCTCGCCCTCGATCTAGCCCTGTCGGGCCCGGAAAGCTGGGCGACGATGATGGAGGCAGCGTCCGCCTACGGGGAACTCGGCCGTCGTGAAGAGCAGATTGAGGTCTTGCGCAAAACGATCGCTCGGGCACCCGAAAAGCCTTCGCCTTACTGGTTGCTCGGAAAAGCGCTCATCGAACGCGAACAGTTGGCTGAAGCCGAAGCCACGTTTCTTGCGACGCCCACGACGGACGCGACTAGCGAGTTCTGCACAACGGCGGTGGCTCAGTACCTGCGATACCTCAGAACCGGCGATCGCGCGCCGCTGGCCGATCTCGAGCACGATCCGCGACCGAGCGCGCAGGCGTTGCTCGCCGATGCGCGCTACTACGAAACGTTGCTTCCCGATCCGTTCGACCGCCTGGTGGATGTGATTCGTGCGGCCATTGCGCGCGGCGCACAAGGTCCGAGTGTTGCCGTCAACGTCAAAGCGCGAATCGATGGCTGTGCCGCGCCCAGCGCACAGATCGCGTTCGAACTCGGGCTCGCGAGCATCGGACAGCGTGGGCGCCTCACTTTGCTTGGCGAGCGCGAGCCACGCAATTTGAGCGGACTATGGGAAATGGGAAGCAACGGCCCCGTCGCACTGGTCGAACGCGCAAGTGCTGGCGTTACAGATGCTGTTCGAGAGTTGGCACAACGGCCCTTCGAGTGGACCGCCTGGACCGACTCTGCGCTCGCGGCAGCCGACTGCGATCTCGAGCACCTTTTGCGCGTTGCGGTGCATCCGCCAGCGGTGCCAGCCGGTTTTGACTCAGTCGAATGGCTGACCAGGGTTCACACGATGGTCGCGCTGTTGATCGCGTACAACGTCGCACCTTGGCCCGAACGACTCTCCGTCATCGAACGCGCACTCGCTGCGACGGACGACTGGATTTGCAATGTCGGTATCGTTGCATGGTTTGCGACCACGCAACGTGAACCGCAGCGCATCGATGCCGCTTCCGAAGGGTTCGGGCGACTCCTCGAGCGATTGCGTCGCAGCGAGCTTCCAAGCTACGTTCGCACGGTTGCCATTCTCGGTGCGCGCATCGGCGGCGCGCATGCGGAGCGGTTCCGCGCGTTGCGCGCCCAAGTCGCGTTGGCAAAAACGGGTCGTCACTAGCACGAACGAAGAATTGACTTCAGCAGAATCAGACACGACGCACTGAGCGCCGTTCGTACAGAACGCGGCTAACTTCCAAACACGACTGGTCATTTGTTCTGAACCCGCGATGCCTTCTCGAAACCGGCGCGAGCTCTGATACACAGCTAACATGGGCATCGAAATGACTGACGCGCTATGCCAGCTCGGAAGCAAGCTGCTTGCAAAGCAACATCCCGTGCATGCCCTGGTTGGCGCGGGGCTCTCTGCGAGCGCGGGACTCCCAGGGTGGGAAGGGCTTTTGAACGAGCTGGCACCCTTACCCAAGGCCGTGCCGGGTCCGCATGACGCAAGCACACGCACGATGCCCCGCCGCGACGAACGAGCTGACAAAGACTTGCCGTGGCGCGCGCAGCTCGTCGAGCAAAGCGAAAAAGGGGAGGGGCGCAAGCGGCTCCGCGAGCATCTGCAAAGGCGCTTCTGGCGCAGTGAGGTGCCGCAGAGTGACCCATTGCGCAGCGTCGTGCGTCTGCCATTCGAGCACATCCTCACTACGAACTACGACAACTTGTTGGATCTTACGCACACCGAGGTGCATCCCAAACGGTCCCACAAGGTGTTGCGCTGGGAGGTTCCTCTGGAGCGTCTAGAGTTCGTCGAGGCCCTCGGCACGCGAGGTGACACGCGCTTTTACGTTCACCTCCACGGCCGCGCGGACCGTCCCGACTCGTGCATTCTCACTGAGGAAGATTACCGGGAGCACTATGTGCGCTCGCAGACGCTCTCACGCAACTTGTACGCGATGTTTGCATCGCAGACCTTCGTCTTCATCGGTTTCTCGCTCACCGATCCGGATTTCGTGGAGATCTTGCGTGAAACGCAGGCCTACGGAGGCGGCCGAGCCCGTCATTACGCCATCCTGCCGCGTCCGGACGAGGGAGAGGCGGGGCTCACCGCGTACCTACTCGGTAAGTACGGTGTGATGCCGATTTTGTATCCCAACATCGACGGCAAACATGAGGGACTCGCGCTCGTGCTTCACGATCTCGAGTCCCTCGCCGCGAACGGTCGCGACTGGGCCATGGTCGCGCTCGGCAACGGACCCGCCGACGACCCCAACCATGGGCAATTCGGCGGGCAGGCGGAACAAAAGGGCTACCTCTTGCGCGTCGCTGAAGCGACCAACCTCGACGATGGCTGGGCAACGATGAAGCTCCAGGTCGTGCGGACTGATGGCTCTGACATGAAGGTCCCCGTCGCCTTCTACCTCCACCCGACCTTCCGTGAATCAGTGGTGCGCGTCGTTCCCGATGCCAAAGGTCAAGTGACGCTATCGCTTCACGCCTGGGGCGCGTTCACGGTGGGAGTCGTGGTCAACGACCAAGGCACGCGGCTCGAGCTCGACCTCGCGACTCAAAAACAGTTCTTCAATCCGCGATTTCTCTCGAGCTGAGCCGTCACTTCACCAGCTCTGATTTTGTTTCTTGGTTGGCTGAGCGGGCAAGGGGCGCGAATCCCGGCACAAAGCTCGCACAGCGTCTGCGGTAATCTGAAAGTTGGATAAGCCGAGCGCGCGCGTGCCTCTGGAGCGCTAACAAGCGGTTCGAATTCGCCGGGTGGGCATTCCGTGATGCTGTGCAAGTGCGAGGAGGCTGCGGGCCTCCCAGAGCCACGCCGCGGTCCCATAGCTGTCAATCTCGCGAAGCTCTTCGACTAGCGAATAGGTACCGTCTGGCAAGGGCATTCCTGATTGGTCTAGAAGCTCGCCAAATTTGGCGACTAGCCCAGCTTCGAACATTATGCGCTGATCCTCAGGCAACGCGCTTGGAGCGTGAGATCCCCACCAGCTCCATCGCTTCTTCCACGCCTCGTCGCGCAGCGCCGATGGCAATAGAGGCCAGTTTGCGTCGGCGTGACCCCGAAAAAATCCAAGTAGGCCAAAGGGAGCGCCAGTTTCGAGGATGTAGGGCCTCCAAAAACTCCTCAGCGCTGTCGTAGGTTCGTACAGTTATTTGGGACGGCACTTTTCTGCACTCGCGATGTTTATTCTACGCAGATCTTGAGTCGCAGGCGAGCGTCGAACGGACGTCTCTCGCTTGCGACCCAAGTGAGCAGTCCGCCTGGTCGCGATGCCGATATAGTTCGGAAGTTCGTGTTCGCGCGCGACCTAGTCACAAGCCGCACACACGTCAGCGTCTGTATCGTGAAAAGCGACCGCATCGCCGACGTCACACGGATTCCCGGACGCGACAGTCTTCGGCCACGCGGCGCCGAGAGGCACCTGACGGCGGCAGATCTCGTCCGTCGCCTCGGTCGAGACGCGGTCGCAGAAAAGACCTGCGCCACACGGAATGTATTCCGCTCCTGTGCCGCTGCTGTCTTGGAGCGAACCGCACCTCTCGCGCTCTTTGGCCACGACGCGACAAGTGCCTTCAGCGGAACAGTATCCGGCGCACTCCCGCAGCCCGACCGTGCATGATGCTCCCGTCGGCTTGACTCGGGTGCACGCCCCTTCACCGACGTTCTTCTGAATGCACCGGAACCCGGGTGCACACGCGCTGTTGCTCTGACAAGGCCCTTCGGTCTCGACGGCTTGGCAGATCCCTGCCTTTCCATCCTCAGCTTTGCAATACAGGCCTGCTTGGCACAGCTGCCCTGCGCACGGCTGCCCTTCAGCGCCAGGGACCTTGCATGCGGCGGACGGGCCGTCGCAATCCAGGCCCGCACCGCAGATGACGTCGACGAACTGGCCATGGCAGTTCTGCCCTTCCAGTCCCCGCGGCTTGCACATTCCGGCGCACGCTCCCATCGCGTGGCAATGTGCGTCCGGCGCGCATTCGTCGCCGTAGCCCAAGGGAGTGCAGGCCTGTCCTGCCGGAACGATGCCGGTTACCAGGTCGCTGCATGGTGGCCCGCTCTCTCCGGGACCGAAGACGCACTTGCCACCTGCGAGCACCGCAAAGCACCCTGCGACCTTGGCCGCATTCAACGCGATGCGCGCTGTCTCTTCCGCGCGCGCTGTCTCGGAGCAGGGACGGTCAATGAGGGAGCCCCAATCCGCTGCCGCGCCGCCATAACACCGCGCCATGAAGTCGCCCCACGCGGCGGGATAGGTCTTACACAAAGCTGTGACGGTCGTTGGGGGTACCAGACTTGGATTCATCGCCACCGAACCACCGCTATCGGCAATGCCACCTGCAGCGCCTGCTCCTCCGGCAATGCCACCTACAGCGCCTGCTCCAGCGGAACCGCTGTTGTCGTCCGGACCCACCGTTCCGGTTTTGCCGCAAGCGAGCATCACAACGGTTGCCAACGCGCTCCGCGCGACCAGACCTCGTCCCCACTTCACCATGAACGCAGCATAGCGCGGAGCGCCTCCCAGAAACGACAACACTTTGCTGGCATGCGAGAGCGTGCCCTGACTTTCGGCGCGATTGCGACTACGGTCGTCCCTGATGGGCTTCCGGTTGCGGCTAAGATAGGTGCAACGGGCTACGCGCCGAACAACGCGCGAAGAGCCCGCTAACCCAAAATCTCGAGCCTGCTCGACCCGATCGAGTTTGGGTTGGTAAGCGGGCGCAGCACGCGCATCACGGCGCAAAGCTCGCTGAGATTCATCAAAGCTTCGAACGTTACCGACGTCACTCTGAGCGGCCGCGATTCGCCGCGCCCGCGCTCGCTCGCTCCGCGACGCGCTGAGCGACCACGGCCAATTCTGCCAGAGTTGGCGTCGTCGAAGCTCGGCAAGCCTCCGCTCCTTGGCTGATGGCTTCGCGCGACCACCGGGTGGGTGGGGTCAGCGCGTCGCTTCCGTCACTTCCGTCATCAGGGTCCATTTTCAGCGTCAGGGCTTTGGTGATGTCGGCGCGGTCGAGCTGCAGCGCACAGCCCGCCAGCACATCCGCGCGGATTTCACGGATCCAACGGCCGTGTTCAGTGTGAAAGTCCGTGATGAAGTCGAGATGATGTCCGTATTCGTGGGCGAGAGCATAGAACGTGCTGGTGCTGTCGAACTGGAGCCATACCCAGTCTTCGTCGTCAGATTTGTACGAGATGAGTGAGCTGACTCCCAATTGCTCGACTTGGCATTGTGCAATCGCGGTCGCATTCGGATCCGCGAGCAGCGTGACCTGGCCGCAGTTGGGAGCGCAAAGGGGGGCCATCACTGCCTCCGCTCGAGCGAGTGCGTTCGTCAACGTCGCGTGCAGGTGGTTCTCGAACCAATGCGAACGTTCGCCAATTTGGATTCGGGTGCTCGAATTCGCGGGTCCCTCGGGCGGGCGGGGTACGGACTGGCTCACGCGCGCGCGTGTGAGCTCGGTTGGCCGCGGCAGTTCCTGACAGGCCATCCCAGCAACGGCGAAGGCGAGCCCAGGTGCAACGCGCAGCCAATTCAGCATGCTCCCGCGATGTGCAACATCGAGGCCACTCGCTAATTCGCAGGAAGGCTGATGCGACGATGCGCCGACCGTGGAGAGCCGTTGACGGTGTGGTGCAACCGCTACAGTGGGTGAATCACCGCAGCGCGCGCGCCACCGCGGCTGCGTGCGGACTGTGCGGATAGCGCGACAGAAACTGCTCTGCGATCGCGCGCGCACGTTGGCGCTCGCCGAGCCCGAGCAACGCTTCAATCCGCAGAGCGTCGCGCTCCTGCCCGAGCACGCCGTTCGGAAACTCGGCCGCAACCGCGTCGAGCTGCGTCAACGCGCTGCGTGCATGGCCCGCTTGCAGCGCGGCGCGCGCCTGGTTGACTCTTCGGCTTTCGAGCAACGTGGCATCCTCTGGCGAGTTGGCTCGTGTTGCCTCTGGGAACGCGGCGACGCCCGACGGCGCGTCACTCGGCGCACTGTCTTTGTCCAACGCGCTGGGAGCAGCGAGCGTTGTGCCGTCAGTTGAAACCGGCGACGCTTCCGGTTTGACGATTGGTGAAGGCGCCGCCTGAGTTGCACTCGGCTCGGGCCCCGCACTCGGCACGACCAAGGTCGAGCGAGGCTGCACTGGCGGCGCGCTCGGGCGCGAAGGGCTAGCACTCACCGCGCTCTGCGGCGCGATCGCACTGCGGATCTCGATCGCTCCCACCGCAGTCACAGCTCCAATCGCGAGCCCGATGGCGAGCGGCTTCAAGATCGTGAGCGCGGTCACTCCACCCGCGGCAGCAGCGGCCGTTGCGGCAGGTAACTTGGTCGCCAAAGCGCTCCAAATGGCTTGTTTCGAGCCGGTTGGTGGTCCCAGGGTGAGACCCGTGTGGAGCACCTCGCGCACCTCGGGGGGCAGCGCGTTGCGCCATTGATTCGGTTCCATCAGCGCGTTCCTCGTTTGCGTGAATTGCCGGCGGGTTGTGCGGCACTGGCGCGCACGACCGCGGTTTGGAATGCCTCGCGCGCCAGGCGCAAACGCGAGTACGCCGTGCCGAGCGGCACCGAGAGCGCCTCCGCAACCTCAGGGCCGCTCATGCCTTCGACCTCGAACAGGATGAACGCCGCGCGTTGTTCGAGCTCCATCGACTCGAGCGCGGCTTCGAACAGCGCGAGTTTGTCTTGGCGTTCGAGTTCGGCAAAGGGATCGGAAGGGCCGCGTGCTTGGTCGACCGCTGCGTCGCCCAAGACTTCTCGCCGCGCGTGGGCGGTGCGGCGGCGTTCGCGAGCTTTGTTGAAGCAGATCTGAAACAACCACGTTGTCACCTTGGCTTGCGCGTCGAAGCTCGGATAGCGCCGGTGAACGATCAGGAACACCTCCTGGCAAGCATCCGCAAGGTCGGCATCGCGGACTCCGAGGTGGCGTAAGGTGCGCCACACGAAGTCGAAATGCCGCTCGTACAGGGCTTCGAACCATGGTTCTGAAGGAGGGGTTGAGCGTCTTTCCATCACCGAAAACGAAATTCCGGACCGAGCGACAGGGCCAAGCCGACGGGGCTCGACTCGAACACCTCGCCCGACCGCTCGACTTCGAGCGTGTATCGCTTGAAAGGAATGACCAAATCCATTCCGAAGCGCAAGGCCCAATGGCGCGCCAGAGGAATGCCGAGCGTTGCCCCGATCGCGCCCGCACTCCAAAAAGATGACGCGCTGCGATCTTCATAGAAGCCTTGGCCTGACGCGCTGAGTTGTCCGAGCAGCAACGTCGCACATGCGCCGAGCTCGAGGTGATCGGCTCGCGCATCGAGATAGCCGCACAGTCCGACGCGACCCGCGGCGAGATTCAACGCGATAGACCCCGGCGGGTAATCGACGCTGCGCGCGGGACCGCCAAATCCGCCGAGAACCAATTCCACATGCGGAAGCCGCAAGCGCGCCTCACCACCGAAGCTGTCACTCACCGCAGAACCGAGCAACCCGTAGTTGGCGCTCAATTGCGCGCCCACACTCAGGTAGCGGAATCGTCGCCGTGTGCGCGCACCGGGCGCGGATGCTCGATTTTCGTCTGCGCCCTTTGGTTCAGCGAGCGGCGTCGCCGCTTCCGCGCGCGACTCGGGCTCGTTGGGCGGTCGCAAATCGAGCAAAACGGCGAGAAAAACTGCGGTTGCGGCCGCGAGGGGCTCACAGGTCGGGCCATCTGCGTGGAGCTCGCGAGTGCCCTCGGTGCGCCCAGAAGTTCGGACGACGGCTCGAAATCCCGCGTCGATCGGCTCGAATTCGATGGCCACGTGCAGCGCCGAGCGCTCGGTGGCGCGCGGCGTGCCGAGCTTCAACGTCTGCGCGCGCAGGGCTTCAGCATCCGGGCAAATCTCCGCGCCGACAGCGGCTTTTGCCTCGAGTGTCGCTCCCGCGAGCTCCGTCGCCGCGTGTGCGCGCTGCGGCGAGAGTGCAAAAATGCTCAGCGCCCAGAAGACAACCAGCGAGCGCTGGATCTTTTTTTGATGGATGCGAGTACTCATCGTCCTTCACTGGGAGACAAGCCAATCACTCTGTCACGCAATCGAAGGAATCAGACAAGGCAAAAACGATGAGGAGGCGCTGGTGGAAGTGGTTCGCATTCTTTGCTCCGACGGCACTGCTCGTGCCCGCATGCGGCGTCGAGCACTTGAGCGTCGGTGCAGGAGCTCCTGGGGTGGCGGGCGCCATCGACAGCACGCCAAACGGAATGAGCGGTGGAAGCGGGGATTCCGCCGCTCTGCCGAATGCGGGCGCCTCATTTGCTGGCGGTGGGAGTTCGGGCGCGGGCGCCAATGACAGCGCCGGGGGGCGCGCCACTGGCGGCAACGCCGGAAAAGGCGAGGCGGGCACGAGCAACGCGGGCACGAGCAGCGCCGGAAAAGCCGGGGAAGGGCCGAGCAACGTGGTGTGCGACCCCGGTCGCGCCGATTGCGATGCAGACCCCGCGAACGGCTGCGAAGTGATGTTGCAAAGCGCGGCCAGCTGCGGCGCAACGTGTTCCGACGTGGCCACTTGCGACGCGAATGGCTCCGCAGCCACCTGCGTCAACGGCGGCTGCACGAGCGAGTGGGCGGCGTGGCTCATGCCGAACTCGCCGATTACCGATCCCGATGCGCCGAACCAAGCCGAATACGTCGACAACGGGGATGGCACCGTTCGCGACGGCATCACCGGATTGATTTGGCAAAAAGCCAATCGCCCTGGGATCCATGACTGGGACGAGGCGATGAACTATTGCGCGCGCCTCACGTTCGCTGGCTTCAGTGACTGGCGCCTGCCGGGGCGCTTGGAACTGATCACCATCGAGGATCCTTCCTTCGATCAGAATGGAGTGTTCCAATACGTGCTGCAAGATTCCGCGCAGCTCGCGCTCTTCTGGTCCTCGACCATCGGCTATGGCAGCAGCAACGCCACGGCGTGGTTCGTGGGTGGCGCCTCCGAATCCACGCGGCCAAAAACCGAAGAAAAGTACGTCCGTTGCGTCCGTTGACCTCAAGCGTCGAGCAAACGCCCATGATGCCATCCCGTCCCTCACTTCCGAAGCTCACTCCGCTTCTATTACTTTCGATCGTCGCGTTCATCGGCGCGCACGCGCATGCGGATGCACCGCCGCAACGCTACGAGCTTCGCGCGAACGGCGGCATCGTGTACGACACTCGCACCAAGCTGAACTGGCAACGAGCAACTGCACCAAACACCTACCACACGTTGGCTGACGCCAAGGCCTACTGCACTCAACTCAACCTGAGCGGTACGGGGTTTCGCGTGCCGACACTGCGAGAACTCGCGACGATCGTCGACACGACCCGCGCGAATCCCGCGATTGACACCACCGCGTTCCCCAACACCAGTAACGACTTGTACTGGTCCGCAACGGTGACGCCCGACCCGCCCTATCAGCCCATCTACTGGGGCATGTTCTTCGACTATGGCTCGACGCGCATGCTCGACGTAGCACCGGACTCGGTGCCTCTGGCGAGCGAGCACCTTCGGTGTGTTCGATGACTCGCTGGGTCTCGCTCCCCACGCTCTGCGCGCTCTGCGCGCTGACGGCCGTTGGCTGCGGTGGTGTGAATTCCCCGAACGCCGCAACCGGCGGCTCGGGTGGCTCGGCGGGCAGTCTGAGTACCGCGGGCAGTGAGAGCAGCGTCGGCGGTGCATCCGGCGGTGGCGACGGCTCATCCGCAGCGGGCAAAAGCTCGCTGAATTCCGCCGGCGCAACGGCAGAAGCCGCCGGCAGTCCCTCGAGTAACGGCGAAGCCGGCAGCGCCGGGGCGAACGACGCCGGAGACGCAGGAGCCGCCGGTGCCGGCGAAACTCCAGTCGATCCGCGCTGTGCCGCCGCGGTTCGCTTCAGCGGCAATGTCACCATCGCCGATCAAGTCGAGTTCAAGGATCTCCCCGTGCTCGCTGTCGTCGACGGCAACCTCAAGCTGAGCAACTCGGTCACCGATCTGGCGCCGCTCTCGTGCCTACGTGAAGTCCACGGTGACCTGACGCTCACTGAAGCAACCACGCTCCAAAACCTGAAAGGGCTCGAGCAGCTCCGCGAGGTGTACGGCACCATCAAGATCAGCAACAACCCGAAGCTCACCACGCTCGCAGGCTTCGAGGGACTGACACACATCGGCACGTTGCTGATCCAAGCCAACCCGCTGCTCCATTCACTCGAAGCGCTGCACGCGGTCACAGACATCCGCACCTTGCAACTGCAGAGCAACGCGCTCCTCGTGAAGCTCGACGGACTAGAAGGGCTGCAATCCGCGGGCAATGTGCTGCTTTGGGAAAACCCGAAACTCAGTGATCTCTCGGCGCTCACCGGTCTTGAACAACTCGAGCGCCTCGACGTGGGAAACAATGCGCTCCACACGCTCACTGGCCTCGAGCACGCCGCCATTTCCGGTTCAATCAACATCCATGAAGCTCAACTCGAGACGCTCGAAGCCCTGACGGCGGTGACGCAACCCCTGAGCATCACCATCAGCTCGAATCTGCTGCCGGATTTAGAAGGCTTGAGGAATCTAAGCAGCGCTCCAGGCCTGGTGTGGCTGGTCGACAATCCCGCGCTCACGACGTTACATGGCCTGCGCAACCTCACCGACGCGGGCTCCATTCACGTGGTGCGAACCAACGTGAAGGATTTGACGGGGCTCGAGCACGTTCACCTCAACAATGAACTCAGGGTCGAGGAATGTGATGCAATCACGACCCTACAAGGCTTCAACCCCGCTCCTGTCGCGCTCTCGACGCTGACCGTGAACGATTGTCCGAAATTGACCGATCTGAGCGGCCTCGAAGGGGTTCAGTCAGTCGCCTGGGACTTCGAAGTCTCCAACAACGTGCACCTCACCTCGTTGACTGGGCTGCAACATCTGCAAAGCACCGCGGTGTTCGTGATCGATCAGAACCCGCTGCTCACGAGCCTTTCTGCGCTTCAGAGTCTCACCGACATCAGCTCGACTTTCACGGTGACCAAGAACCCGAAATTGCCGCGCTGCCAAGCGCTGGCGCTGCGAGCGACCGCGGCGGCCGCGATGGATGAGGGGTCTGTGACCATCACCGGGAATGACAACGGCGCGGTTTGTCCGTAAGCGGGCCCAAACTCGAGTACGCTCGAATCGGCTTCGAGATTTGGGGTTAGCGGGCTCTGCGCGCGTTGCTCGGCGCGTAGCCCGCGTCACGCCGAGGTTTCCTTGACTGCGCTTGTGGCCACTTCCGGGGTGCGATAGCCCTCGTTGGGTGAAATGGATCGCGATTTGGGTAGGGGCGTGCTTGCTTGGGTTTTCGGGAGTGGCTGCGGCGCAGCCGGCGGGGACCAATAACCGAACGGCGGCTGAAGCGCTGTTCAGCGAGGGTCGCTCATTGATGGGGAAAGGTCGCTTTGCAGAGGCCTGCCCCAAGTTCGAGGCGAGCCAACAGCTCGATCCGGGACTGGGCACGGTGCTCAACTTGGCGGATTGCTACGAAAAGCTGGGCAAGACCGCGAGCGCGTGGACCGAGTATCGAGACGCGATTTCGCTCGCGCGCGCCTCGGGCTCCAAAGTTCGCGAAGAGTTCGCGGCCACTCGCGCAGCCGCGCTGCAGCCACGACTCTCCACGCTGACCATTCGCACGCCCAAGAGCGACTCGTCTGTCCAGGGCTTGGAAGTTCGACGAGACGGCGCGGTCGTGCTGCAGGCTGAATTCGAATCTGCAATCCCCGTCGATCCCGGGCCGCACACACTCGAGGCCAGAGCGCCGGGCAAGCAAGGCTGGTCCACCACCGTTCAAGTCGAGGCAGCGGCGCCGAATATGATCGTGGAGATCCCCGGCTTGGCTGACGTCGCGAGCGTTACCGTGCGCACAGCTGCGCCGGTCGTGCAGTCCGCGCCCAAGCCCGACGCACCAGCCCAGAAGGGAGCCAAGCCACAGCGCTCGATTGCGATCGTGGTCGGCGCAGTCGGCGTTGCGGGGCTTGGTTTGGGCACCGTTTTCGGGCTGATGGCGAAGAGCAGTTTGCAGGATGCGAAAGATCAGTGTGGTCCCAGCTATCCGTCGGGCTGCATGGGAGAAAGCGTCGATGCCAATTCGAAGGCGAACTCGCAAGCCACCGTCTCGACCATTGCATTCATCGCAGGTGGCGCAGCGCTGGTTACGGGTGCGGTGCTGTTTTTTACGGCCAAAACAGGCGAGAAACAGGGCGTCGCCTTGGGGTTTGGCCCTGGCGCGGCTTTCGTCCGGGGGAGCTTTCAGTGAGCAAAGCGCACGCGATGAGCAACCAGAAACGCTGGCGCGGAGTAGTGTACTTCACCGCGGCAACCTCGCTATTCGGAATGGCCGCATGCGCTAGTCTGCTGGGCATCGAAGACATTCAGCCGGGATCGAGCGCGGGCGGCGAAGCGGGCACGGGTGGCAGAAGCAGCAATGCAGGCGCGGGGGCGTCGCCCACGGCGGGACACGCGAGTTCAGGAGGCGGAGCCGTAACGGCAGGCAACGGTGGCGAGAGCGGTGGTTCGAGCGGAACCGGAGCGCAGGGCGACGGCGGTGATGCTGGCGATGCTGGTGCACCGGCGGCCGCGGGCAGCTCGGGAGCGGGCTCGGCCGTGCACGGACACGTCATCGATTACTGGGGACGCAAGCTGGCCAACGTTCCCGTTGAAGTTGCCGGCAAGACGAGCACGACCGACGCGCAAGGTGCATTCAGCTTCGACAGCGTACCCGAAGAATACGACGCGAGCCTGGTTGCGAGCTTCTCGATCGACGGCAATGGCCGGACTCGAGCTTGGGTGTATCAGGGCCTGACACGGCGCGATCCCACGCTTCAAATCTACGAAGGTTTGGCCGACAAAGATGCGTATGTCGACGTGCTGCCCGGTGAACCGAGCACCTTGACCGACTCTCGGACACTCTCGGTCTCCTTTGGCGGGCCGGAGGGGTCGAAGCAAGAAACAGACGTTTCCGGGGTCGGCATCAACGGCTCGCACAATACTTGGCAAGGCCCCGAGACGACGCAAGAGACTGCGCACGCGTTGATTTGGGAACCCGACGTCAATTCCGGCTTCCCGTCGAAGTACATCGCTTTCGACTCGACGCTGGTCGCCTTGGTGAATGCGTCGGGCAATTTCGGGGCACCGCACAGCAAGGCCAGCTTCGACCTGTCCGCCGATACGATTACCGTCGGTACCATCGTCGGCTCGGTGAGCGGAGCAACCGTCGACCGCGTCAACAAAGTGTTCCTGCGCTACACGTCGAATGCCGTCATCAAGCTACTCACCGATCAGCCGAAGGTGGCCGGGTTCAGCTATCTCGTGCCCAGCATTCCCGACTCGAACATCACGTTCGTCGCGCGGCATGGTGACAGGAGTACCGAAATAGCCGTCGTTCACAAGGACGGGCTCTCGCCCGACACCTCGGGCATCAGCGTTGCGCTGCCAACGCCTACGAGCCACCTCGCCATCACTCCGGCCTCCGATGTCGACAAAGTGACCGCGACGACGCAGTTTTCTTTCACGAAACTCAGCGAGACTTCACCGTTCGTGGCGGTGTTCACGTTGAGCGAGGATCAAACCTACGACGACATCTTGTACGTCGTCAGCGCCAAAGCTCCCTTCAAATTGCCGAAGATCCTCAACGGCAGTCACCGTTTGCGCGCCGGCGCGCTGTACACGTGGCGCGTTGAAACACACGGCGCTGCCGCAAACGTCGATGCAATGGCTGGCCCGACAGGTTTCCTCGATTCCCACAGCTTCGGCGACGACCGCGATGAACCCTTTGGGCCGCGCACCGGCGACGGTTCCTACACGTTATCGGAACAATTCGGGGTCAAGATCGCGCCTTGACCACAGCTGCGAAGCGACGCTTCGAGCACCTAGTGGCAAGCCTCTCGTGTGGCGAACTCGAGGAGTTCGTCAGCTGACGGCTGCCCGAGATCGACAACTGCACCGGTCTGGTCTGTGGTGAAGTGCTTGTACGCATGCTCGGTGCAACCGGCAGGGCAATCTCCACTCGCGTCATCGAAGACGTAGTGCCAGAGATTGTTCGTGCGGGTGAGGCAGATGGTTGGCCCGTCGCCTCCCCCGATGGCAGGGCCTGCACTCTTGATGCCCTCGAGTTTCGCGTACTGTTTGGAAACGATGTCGAGGCGGTAGTTTCCTCGGAGGGTGAGCTCTACGAAGCCTGTGTCTCCGACCGACATTTGATTGATGTTGGTCGCGCCGTACGCATCATTCAGGCAATTCCAGGAGTGATAATTGCCGTTGGCGATGGCGGTCGCGGTCGGGACATCTACCGTCAAGAGCAGCGACTTGCCGTCATTCGGCGCGAAGTAGTTGATTGAGGCGATGCTTGGGTCTTGCGCGCGGATCGATGAAAGATCTTTGACGAGCCGGTCATAGACGTCTTGCTCTGCCACGACTCGATCAGAAAATTTCAGCGCCAAAAGCTCGATGTTCGTGTCTTCCCGAGGGGTCGACATCAGAGCGGCAGCGCTTGGAACATCGCTCGCACAGTCGTCACTACCGCCTGCGCCGTTGCCTGCTGAACCGGCGCTCGAGGATCGTCCGGCAGAAGGCATTTGCTCATTGTCGACCGACCCGCTGCACCCGCCCGAGCACATTCCAATTGCGGCCAAAATAGCCGGAAGCACAAGACCACCGAATCGTTTCATTCTTCCTCTTCCGCCCAAAGTTTGGTCCAATGCGTCAACATCGGCAAACTTAACCCTGACTGCGCCGGTTCGTGCTGGAAATAGGCTTCGGCGTGGCGGAGGGATGGTGCGAGCATCACCTAGGGCGTGAGTTGCTTGGGGACGAACTCGAAGCAACCCTCGCCCACGTCGACCCAAGCGTCCTTGCTAGCGTGCAGTGCCGATGCCTGACCGAAGCTGAGCGTGAGGTCGTCAGTTTCTGCTCCGGTGGCGCAGATCAGGTCGACGGAGTCGAGCGTTTGGGCGCCCTCGACCACGGGCTCGCAAGACGCGCCCTGGACCGATGCCGTGATGAGGGTTTGCGCTCGCTATTCAGGAGACGCGGTTGACGCTGCTTACGTATGGCGCGAGCCCTCGAACATCGCCTTCACGCGGCTCAGCGCTGCGAACGGCGAGGCAAACCCAGTCATCGCTTTCGGCCGCGGTCCGGACGGCGGCGGTGCCGTGCGCGCGGGCGCCGGCGCAGCCGCCGGAACTCCGACCGTGGCCGGATTCACCGCGTCCTCACCAAAGACCTCCTGCCCATTCGGCTCGTAGTGCGCGACTTGATTGCGCGTGAGGCGTAGGCGCGAGAGCTCCCAATACATGCGGCGGCGCGCCCGGTTTTGGTTGCCGAGCGGGCGGTGCTCGGGCAGGCAATGCCACGGGGTATAGGTGAGCCGTTGCGCGAAGCGAAGCTGCTCGGCCGAGTCGAAGCGTTGCGCGGGAATGCGAATCGTGGCGGCGGGAATGAAGGGTGAGAGGCGCTCGGGCCAGCGCACCGCGGCATTTTCAATTGGCATCGCGTGGGCGTCGGTTTGAATTTGAATCAGCAGATCGAAAACGACATCTTGTTGAGCGAGCGTTGCGACCATCGCGTCACGCAGGTAGTTATCCGGCGGACGGCGCGGGAGATCGGGGACTTTGCTGCGGTTCTGTGCGCGGGGGCGCATCGAGTAAAGCATCGCGCGGTCTTGCCCGATCAGGTACGGCGTGCAGCTGTAATATTGACACTCGAGGGGGCTCGTCTGTGTCTCGTTCCACAGGCTCTGCATCAAGAAGTCGAGAATGTGGCTGCGGCGTGGGTCGAAGAAGTAATAGAGGGGCGTGCGCTTGAGGAGCTGCCTTTGGAGTTGAGCGTTCGCCAGCACGTGGGGCGTCACGAAGGTTGGCGTGCACACGCCGAGTAAGTCCTGTGTGAACTTCTCGTCATCGAGGAGTTTTGGTCCGGGAACGTCCATGAGCTTGAGCGTCATGCTCATGAAGCCGACGTCCTCGATGTCGGGTGGACTGTCAGGGCCAGGACCGGAGAAGCGAATCCACGCGGGATAGCTGCGAACGGCCTTGAAGATCCCTTGCCGGAGCTCAGGGGGCAAGTCATCGCGCACGCTGACTTCACCGCGCACGATGCCGTGAGTCTTGGTGTTGCCGACACGCTCGAACTCGCCGGGGCGATATTTGCGTCGCATGTATGCGCCCATGTCGGCGATGATGGAATCGAGCGCCTCTTCTTCACCAGGTAGATATTTCTCGTCCGCCAGATCCATCCCTTCATTGGGGCGACGATAGTTGATGAGCGCCTGGAGGAGTGCCGCGCACGGCTCGCGAAATAGCGCGTTCGTGTAGGGGCGCCAGAACGGCTCGGTACGCCGTTCGGCGTGCATCAACGCGACCAAGATCTCGTGAATGAAGTCACCCGACATGGCGGAGGTCCTTTTCAGCGCGCTACTGCGCGAGATTGGCGATCACTTCGGCTACGCGGTCCCAGAGCGCGAAGAACTCATCGTCACCGAATACGCTGCCGCTGTGCATGAACCCGCCGCGGATCCGGACCATTCGTTCGTCTTCGCCCGGTTTGGCCAGCCAGCGATATCGATCGTAATAGCCGATTACATCGAAATGGTCGGCGGCGACCATGGCCACGAGCTCGTTGGGATCAGCCGGGTCGATCAGTTGCCGCGCGCTGTTGACTACTCCGTCGTTGCAGCCCGCGTCGAGCGCGGGAATGTCCGTGAGTGGGGATTTGATGATGAAGTCCGCTGCGGCATCGCTCTTCGCGAGCTTGTTCAAGCGTTCGACGGACGCCTTTACGCGCCTGCCGCGCTCGGCGGTACCGGTGGTCCAGCCTGCTGCGCGCTCGGAGAGCGACCGGAAGAACGCATCAGAGTTCGTCGCGCCTTCGCCCACGCGCGGTTGGCCGGCGATGGTCACGCTGCTTCGCCGCGTGACGTTTGGCGAAAGGGCCGTGTCTCGGCGCGGCGCATCGACGCTGAGGTCGCTCAGCAATGCCCAGCGGCGTATGATATCGCGCGCAAAGCTCAGGCTCACCGCGCCGGCGCGCAGCACACCGTCCGCCGCGTCATCGACCTCGACGTCGCGCAAGGAGCACGCCGCGAACTTGGCGACGAGGCTCGCGAGCGCCGGCACACCGCGCAAATCATGCGCCCCGAAGACGCGCGCGACCGAATCATTGGCGATGCATGCGCCTTGGTGCGGGCTCGCGATCGAGATCACCGAGCGGATCCGATCCCTCAATGTGCCCGCGCGCGGATCGAGTGAAAGCCAAGTGCGTGGCACCTCTACGCCTCCCGGTGCCACGAGGGCGAGCGGCTGATCGTTGGTCAGGAGGTTTGCGTCCACCCCACCCGTGCTGTGTCCGACGAGGTGCACGTCGAGAGGCCCCTGGTCGTTTTCGAGGCTCTTGAGGCGCCCGGCGATGGTCTTCACCAGCTGCGTCTGACGCGCAGCGAGCGATGCCGTCGGTGGGATCGGCACCGGAACGACGTACACGACTCGGCCGAGCCTCACCTCCAACGCTGAACGCAGTGCCGCTGCCACGCGATCGGCGAAGTAGCTGAACGTCGTGAAGGTCTCGAACCCGAGCAGGCCCGGCACGAGGAATACCGCCTCCCGTGGAGGCGCGAGCTTGCGCGGGGTTTCCGGGGCGGCCGGGCCGCGCGCTGTGTCCAGCCATCCTGCCTTGGGCGTTTCTCGCGCGATACTCGTGGTCATGGGCTCTCCTCGGCATCCGTGTCTCGTGCTGGCCACAGGCGCGCGGCGCGCGATACGCAGCCCACCCCGCGTGCGACTCGGCGTAACGATAGCCACGGTGGATCTACGAGGTCGCGGACGACGAGCTTCGTACTGCGCTCGAGAGACGCCTCGGTGGTCGCGCGCAGCTTGGGCGCAAGCAAGCGTTCGGCGTTGTACCAAGCAAGGGCGCGGCTGAGTCGGAGCCCGTAGTCGGTGAGAATTTCGTCGCCGTGGCCCGCGAGTAAATCCAGCGCGCCGAGCAACGGATCATAGCGATGTGAAATCACGCTCTGGACCTCTTCGATGGCGGCTGCCAGGACGTCGTTGACGTGATGATAGTCCGGCATGCGCGAACGACCCGTGGCATCACGCAGCCCGACGTCGCAAAGCGCATGCGGCAAGTCACTGACGATGTGAGCGGTCATCCCCAGGACGAGATCTTGGAGCACGGTGGTGTGTCCGGCCTTGCCCGCTTCGAACGCGGACTTCCACACTCCCGGTGCGAGTGTGCCAGAGTCGAAGGCATCACTCGCATGAAAGTAGTAGTCCGCGAAGACGGTCGTGAGTTCCGCCACCCAAGCAGGCTCGCTGAAGCTCGGCCCTTCGAGTGCGCTCGCCAACCGCCGACTCAAGTGAGAGTAGGCGGTCGCGAAGACGCATCGCGGGTCGTGCCGGCGTTCGAACTCGAACGCTCGAGCCGTGAGATTTTCGGCCGTGCGCTCGATCGCGCCCGCGTGCGCCGACCGGCGTCTAGAGGTTGCTCTCGCGGTCCCGCGCACAGCGCTGAACGACTGGTCCGCGACGGGGCTCGCGGTCACGACAGCCGGGCCCGTTCATCGCGCTCGCAGAGTTCGGCGTCGAACAGACGGAGGGGGTGACGCTCGGACGCGAGCGCGCCGACATCCCAAGGCTCGAACGCATTTTCGATGTTGCTCAGGCCGGTGCGCGCGAGCTCGGGGTAATGCCGGAGCAGCACCGTTCGAAACGATACGTCGTCAATCCATTCGAGCCCCTCCGCGGTGTACACATCTTCACGATAGGAGTCGGTGAAGAAGCGATCGGCTTGCAAGCGTCGAGACGCATTGAGAATGAACACTTCGAACAGAGTCTCGCCGAAACCGAAGCCCGTGGGGCGATGAGCTTCCGCCAGGTTCCCCACCAACAGGTCGAGATCCTCCACCGTGTCGTACACCGAGGCGAGCGCGCCGATGGCTCCGGCGTCAGAGGTGAGATCCTCGAAACGCGTGATGGGCTCGAGTCCGAGTAAACGACGAAACTGGTTGTATCGCGGCACTCCGCGCTCGCGATCGCGCAGCACGTCGACGGCGGCGAGATCATAGAAGCCTGCCCCGGGGACACTCAGGTTTTGCAAGGTTTCTGGGTAGTTGTTGAGCACGAGTTGGCCCGGGTGCTGTCGCCCGAACGAGTAAAAGAGGTCCGCCATCGGGACCACGTTCGTGATCGCGTGGGCGCCCGCTTGGCGCAGCTCCGCGAGGCCGTAGGTCTTTTCCGCGCCCTCGACGCCGATGCGATAGAGGTCGATGCGATCGGGCAAGAGCGAATGCAGCCGGTACACGGACAAGAACTCGCGCGTGAGCGAATAGGGCACGCCATGGTTGTCCGTCGCGTTGCCGACGATGCCGCCAGCTACCGGGTCGGCGATGTTGATGGTCGCGAGCGTACGGCGCGCTTTCTTGGATCGCAGCGCGTTCGTGAGTTCGCCGTACCAGTTCGCGTTCATGGCTTGGTAGAGCGCCGGATTGGGCAAGATGGCCGGCGTCCACTCCACGGTGTGGATTTTGGCCATCACGGCCGCGTTGATGAGCCGCGCGGTGTCGAACAGCCTTTGATCACTGAACTGGGGGTAGCTCGCCGCTAGGCGGTCACAGATGGCATTGTGCTCTTTCACGAACAGCACGTGCAGCATGCTCAAGCCGAGCCACCAGTTGCGCCGAAAACCCGTATGCTCCACGCCGTCGGCGAGTACCGGTAAATTCCCGGTTTTGGGGTCGAGCGCGAGCTTACCGCGGTGATGGCTGCGGAGCGCGCGGATCGTTGCTTCGTCGCTGCCGTAGATTTGCGAACCGTCCCACCAGCTCGTGACCTCGTTGATGTGCGTGGGGTGCGTTTCGCCGGGTCTGCGGGTCGGGTCGACTTGAGTTGGACGCACGAGTAGATGCGTTTGATGCAGCGCCTTTCGCACCGGATCGTCCTCCGAGAGCGGGATCCGGTACGGCTCTGCGTTCGAGGGTTCGCCGTAGCTCACCCAATCGTGGTTCATGAATTGGATCCACGAAGCGGCCATCAAGTTCAAAAACTGCACGGCTTTGAAGCCATCTTTGCGGGTCAGAAGTACGCGGCTGACCGTGCGAGGGTTCGGCGTGAGCAAGCGCTCGCCGGTCTCGGCGACAGTGTGCGCCGGATCGGTGTTGTAACCGAAGCGCGTGCCCGCAGCGCCCGCCATCGGGTTGTCGAGGTCGTTGTAGCTCCCGTCCGCCGTGCGCGCGTACTCGACCCAGTTCGGTGGCGCCGCGCGCTCGCGATAGAACCCCGTGCCGTCAGCCGCCGCGTAAGCCGGAAAGACTTGCTCTCGGTTCAGGCGTTCGCGGCGACGCGCGAGCATCAACAGTGCGCGAAGGGGACCATGCTCGTACCAAGTGCTCCAGAGCGACTTCGCCTTCTCGCGTCCAAAGATCTCGGTCAGCGAAGCGAGCAGCTCGCCGAGCTCGAATCCCCCCCAGCTGCCGACTGCTGTCAAGAGGCGCCCGGTCATTGACCTCGGCACTTGATTCGATGAAAGGCGCTCGCTGTTGACGCCGGGTTTTGGTCCGGAGAGCAGGTCACGCTGCTCGAAGTAGGTCTTCGGCGGTACGCTGCGCCGGACGTCGGTCTTGTCGTTCGCGCGTGCCAACGCGAGCAAACGGCCGAGGTGTTGGTAGGCGGGGCGCGTTGCGATCTTCTCGAGCTCTTGAGCGGCTTTGCCGTAATCTTCGAGCCGAAAATAGGCTGCGCCGAGCAGCGCGGAGGTCGCGTCAGTCTTGTCGGCCAGCGCTTCGAGCAGCGTGAGTGCTTCGGCTGCCCTGCCTGCTTCGAGCAGGCTTCGGGCGCGCATGAGTTTGTCGACACCCTCGTTGTTGGAAATGGGGATAGTTCCGGCGTTGAGCATCACATTCTCCCTTCCATACTCGAGACGGCACGCTCGAACAGCGTGCCCAAACCGTTGAGCTTGAGCTTCAGTGGGTCGGTTTTCGGTTGTTCCTGGGCCGCGTGCCAGATCGCGCGCAGCATCTCTGGCACCACTTCGTGTGCCGGACAGCGACTCCAAGTTTCGGCGAGGAACGCGTCGTCCAAGTCGCCCGTTTTGGCGAACATCTGAGCTACCAGAAACACGACGAGCGTGCGCGGCGTGAGCGGCCGATCGAGGAACGGCGCGTCGATGTCTTGCGTGCAGCCGCGTAGCACTGCCGGTGGCGCGGTCAGACATTCACGCAGCACGTCATCCGGCGAGAGTTCTTTCTTGTGTGGATCGCTGGCGGCTTTGCGCAGCTTTCGCACGGAGTTGGCCACGTTTTCCATGCCGATGGACGTGGCGTGCACACAATGCAGGTCACCATGAGCGGCGGAGGCGAGCGCGAGCTTTGCGTTCGCGAGCCTGCCGCTCACACGATCGGCCCACGCTTGCCAGGGCAGCCTACGGGGCCAGCCCGCCAAGAGCGTGGCAGCATCATGCAGTTCTCTCGTGGCTTGATAGTTGGAGAAAAATAGCTTTCCGCACCATTGCTGTACGGCGAGGCCAATTTCCTCGAATTGCTTCTGCCCGCGCACGTAGCCGATCATCTCGTCACGCTCCGCGCCAGGTAGGCCGCGCGTCCCTTCGAGGTCGTTATCCAGTTGGTGCTGTCGTTGGGCGCGCGCCGAGTCCGAGCGTGGCAGGAACACCGGGAGCGATTTGCCGTCGACCGCGAGGTCGACCGACAAGCGCCGGTCGACGAAGGCATGCAGCCAGCTGGCTTTCGGGTCAAGCTTTCGGCTCACGCTTTCGTGTTGATTGAGCCAGGCAATCTGCTCCCGATCCGAGACCAGGAGCACATCGCACAATGGCCCTAAATGCAGACGAAAGTGTTTGCGATTGTGGATGGCGATCTTGATTGCTTCGAGGGTCATCAGGATAGCTCCGAGAGAAAACGCAGCGCGCGCAGCCCGGGCATGAAAAAGTAGGCTCCGCCAGCCACGGTGACGAAACGCGGAAGCCGCACGCATCGCTTGGGTGAGGTGTCGGTGTCGATTGTGAATTGGTTGTCGTGCAACGCGCCGACGAGCGGATCTGCCTGCTGAAACAGGCCGTTGAAGCGTGGGTCGTTCACCCAAGAGTGCTGGATGAACTCGAATTGGCGCGCGATGTTGGCGTTCAGCGCGATGAAGTAGAGACCGCGGTCTACTGCGTCGGTGACGCCCTGCTCGAGGCGCGGACCGTAGCTGCGTCCACGGCGGAGCAGGCGATGCCGGCGATTGACCGCGAGCGAGTCCTCGGTACCCGGATTGGGATCGAGCGAATCGCGCGGGTTCGCGCGGCGAACGTGCGCTCCGATCGGACAGCGTGTGCCGTCCGGGTCGAGCGCGTGATAGCTAAACTCATTGCTCGCCACCTTGCTGGGGTCATCGTGGTCGGGCCACAGCACGAGTGGCGCGCCGTTTGGCCAGCGGCCGACCATTTGCGCCGCGAGTCGGCCGCGCGCGGTCTCGTCAGCGGAACCGTCCGGGCGGCGCGAGAGAGTGTCCAGGGTTTTGCGGAAGAGCGACACGTTCTGGCGCAGCTGGCGAAACACCACGTAGCTGCCGTTGCGACCGAGATCGTGGCGGGGCGAGCCTTCAACGTCCAGCGGCAGCCTCGCGAACGGATCGTTCCTGGCGGCGAGCAGTGGACGCTCCGTGCACAAGCCGTACTCATTGGCGTAGCCGAGGATGAACTCACCGGGTTTGACGTTGTGAAGCTTCGAGGTCGCCGAGTGGTAACCCTCGATTGCGGGTTGCGAGATGCCGTCGCTGAACCCGAAGTGCTCCACGCCATCGAGGTCCGTCGTGCGCAGCGTGCGAATGAGGTTGATGCCTTGCGCGCGCAACTCCGCGCCGTGCTCGGCCTCGAGTGTGGTCAGATGCGCGGCCGTGTCCGCGTACAGTGCGAGGAGTGCATGGACAGGGGGCGTCTTTTCGCCACCCCAATCCCAGCGCTCGGGCGCGCTCTCGCCTGCATCACCCAGAAAACGGCTGGTGTCGGCGTCGGTCATGCCAAGCATGAACGCGCGCGAAAACTCGGACAGCGTGGCGTCCGGAAGGCCGAGCGCGCGCAGTCCTGGATGAGTAAACGCGACGTGGATCGCCGATTGACGGGGCGCGCTTTCGCCCGTGGCGACCTGCCCGCGAATCCCGCGCAACCAGGCGCACCCCTTCGGCGCGTCAGCAAGCCCGAGCAGCAGGTACGAGCAATGACGCAGCGAACCGTAGCCGCGAAACACGAGGCCCTGAACGTCAGCGGCGTTGACCTTGAGCGGTGATTCGGCCATCTGCCGCTTGGCGAACTTGGTGCTCGCCTTCGTTAAGTAGCATGTGACGTTCATAGCAATCTGAGCCATGCGCCTGCCTCACGTTCGTTCAGCGCGCCGCTGAGCCCCCGGCGAATCGCCGTATTGCGTTCGACGTTGACCGCGGTGAGCTCGGGATACGCGGAGTACCAAATAGGAGTTGGGAGCTGATGGTTACGCAGGAAGTCTTTGAACTCTTGTTCGCGACTCGCGCCGCCGAACAGGAGAAAGTCGGTCTTCGGGTAGCCGTAGCCATTGCTGAAAACGAGGTTGAGTCCCCACGCGACCAAGTTGATGAAGTCGTTGTTGTAGCTCTCGAGGCTGCCGTCGTAATTGCTGCAGAAGATGACACGTCGATAGTCATCGAGCGGGATCCAGCGGGCGAAGTGGATCGTTTTGACGCCTGCGAGCGAATCATGGGTAAAGAGATAGCGAGTGCCGTAGCCGATGAGCGGCAGCACGCAGCGGATCACGGCGTTCCGCACCGTTCCGGGTTTGACGAACCCTGCCGCGGTAAATCCGCTGTGGGCGGCGATGTCTTCGAGCGCGGCGAGCTCTCGCACGAGCTTCAGATTCGGTCGTACGTGGTCGGGAACCTCGCGCTGCTCCTCTCGCCGGACGAGCGCGAGCAGCAGTGCAGCGGCCGGCAGCGCGAGCGGACTCAGCGTCAATGCGCCGAGCGGGTACGCGACTGCTTCGCCAGCTCGGCGCAAGCGGAAGCTGAGCGGTAGTCCTTTCGCTGGCTTGAGTGCCCAGCGCAGCGTCGGAGTGCTTTCGACGAAGGTGCGCAGGCGACGACGTATTTCGAGCGCTGGGAGGTTCGCTGGACGTTCGCGTTCGAGCTCGGCGCGCAATGCGGCAGCAAGCTCTGCTTCCCCGCGGATCTGCGCCACCGTGCGCCCGGGACGATGCACGTAGTTGGCGTCGACATGCTGATTTTTGCCCGTCAAAAAATCGATGCGAGAACGGCGCGTCGGGTGAGCAGGATAGCCCTCGCAGTGTTTGAAGAGTCGGTCCAGCCCAACACCAGCGGTTTCGACCAACGTCTCGACGAAGGTATCGACTGGGCCATCGCAATCGCCCAGCAATAAGAGGCGAGGGCTGAGCGCTCGCCCTTGCAGATCAGTCGTTGCCGGCAGCACCAGCAACCGACCGAAGTGACAACGGCGCAGTGCTCCGAACGGCAAGACCGCGTTCTGACCAGGGTCTGCGCGGACCTCGGCGAGCACGTCTGCGAGAGCCGCTTCGTGCCCGCTTTCGACCTTGGCGATGACATTGAGCGCTTCCTGATTGGCCAAGTAGAAACCTCCCTCCGCCCAGTCCGACTGGGCGCAATACTGCGAGCTAGTGCGTGACTTCGGCAGCGAATTGCAACGTGAAATAGATGAGTCGCGTGTGCTTCAGATAGACGAGGCCAAGGTAGAGGCCCGGGCCGACTCGGCGAATTTCATCGCGCACCCAGCGCGCGACGAACGAGCGCTTCGAGTAATCGAGAACGATGCATTCGTTGCCATCGAACCAACTGCGCGCGGGGTACACATCAGCGGCGATCGCCTGGACACCGAGCGGCAAGATGCGATTCTTGAGCTCGCGGCGCGGGGCGCTGATGACCTTGCCCTGCCACGCCACGCGCCGTACGACCTTCTCGATTAGAGGTTCGAGCGGACTTCCAGGCCAGAAGATGGCTGTGCCATCGGCGACGCCTCCGGGGATTTGTCCGACTTCACCGCCGCGAAACAGCCGATCTACTTGCTCGGCGGGCATGGCAGCAATCTCTTGCACGGTTACGGGCATTCGCTGGACTCCTCGTCAGAGTAAAGGCCAAAGAAAGTCGCGCTCCGAACCCCGACAGTGCTGCGCGACCGTCGCTCGCTGGATGGAAACTATTCAGAAGCGATCCGCAATGCAAGCTGACAAGCAGTTGCCCTGCGTCGAAGCAGTGGCTGCGCCAAACTAAAGGCATCTTCGTCGAATGGCTATGGGTATTCAGTCGATGGATCGTGGACATTTAACTCAATGTTATCGGTCGCGTTGGGCAGGGTGAGCACCTGTTGCAAATGCGCGGCTGCAGTTTGGGCGCCGTACTTCGCTAGACGAATTCCCCTGCAAATGATGGGCTGTGCATAACGTCGGCGCCGCCGAAGATCGTCAATGGTATCGGAGAATTGATGACTCCGTCGGTGCTCGAGAGCCCGTGCTCGTTTCGAAGTATCGAAGCAAGCGCTCACAAAACACCTAGTTGACACTCGAGTGCGACGGGTCTCTCTTAAGTGCACGACGCACCGCGGGGATAGACGGAGCACCATCCTCTATCGCTCGACAGGGAAGGAAAATTCGCCATGCTGCTCATGCACCGCAATCGTCGAATACTTGCGAAAAGGCCCCATGGATCACCCCATGATGATCCGTCGCTTCCGCTGAACCTCGTATCCAAACCGTCGACCGACGTCGTGCGGCGTGATTTTCGCCATCTGTTGTGGACCGACGCGAATGGCGCGCCTTTGGGTATGCCCGTCGAGGTCGTCGTCACGACGCACCTCGAGCGCACCAGTGGCGAGTACGTGCTGGGCGATCTCGTGTACACGTTGAGCCTGCTGCCGGGTGAGCAAGTGCAGATGTTCAGCACTGATCGACGCTCATCGTTCAGCCTCGATACCGAAAGTAAACTCAGCTACTACAGCGCGAGCACGTTCGAAGATCAGATGTACGTGTCCGCAATGGATACGTTTTTCGGACAATTGTCGGCAAATCAGTGGGCACACGCCGATGCGGGGAGCTCGGGGTCGTTCCAAGCGCACGGTGAAGCGAGCGGCGCGTTCGAAAGCTTCTTCTCCGGGCCGAGCGCGGACATGACCGGATCCTTCAACACGAATTCGTTCGCTGACTTCGTGGGCGGAATGTCCGCGCAAGCTTCGACCGCGCACAACATGTCAGCGACCGCGACGAATACGGCCAGCGCGGTCTCCGTCGGTGCCGTCGGCAGTCGCACGAGTATCGAAGGAAAGCTCGATACGCATGTCGAGATGAACTACCGCAGCTTCCGGAACCCAAGCCGGACGCGAGCGGTCACCTTTTATTTCTTCCAGATTCGACGCATGCACCGCGTCCGTTTCTGGGTGGATTCGATCGCGTTGTCTCCACCCGAGCGCACCATGTGGCGAATGGCGAGTGCGGCTGCAAACGGGGAAGGCGGAAGTCTCGGGCGAACGCTGCCGAGCAACTTGGGGGACTACGGGAAGTTTCGTGACGCACACGCGCTCGTGGCCAATGAGCTCGTGAACAAGCAGCTGCTCGGCGCGCGCATGGGTGGATACGCAATGCTCGATACCGTGCGCTCCCAGACTACCTTCGACCAAGTATTCTCGCTCGCGACTCCAGGCCTGTACGTTCACGGCGGTCGTGACGTGAGTGACGTGGCTGATCCCTCGATCTTTCGTGAGCTCTCACAGTTTGGCGGCGCGCTGGCTGACGAGGCTGAAGGCATTGCCGTTTCATTCATCGAACGGCTCAGCTCCGGAATCGTGCCGGCGGTCGTCAACACGGTCACGGGCGTGCAGGCGCTCATCTCCGGAGGCACCGCTTCACTGCCGTGAGGACCGATGGCAACCCGAACCATACTTTCGATCGATGGTGGGGGGATCCGCGGGCTCATCCCCGCAAAGATCCTCGAAGCACTCGAGGACCGATGCGGCAAACCCGTCGCTGAGTTGTTCGACTACGTCGCGGGCACGTCGACCGGCGGGATCTTGGCGCTCGGGCTGACCAAGCCCAACTCTCTGAATACGGGCCCGGAGTTTGCGGCGCGCGATCTAGTCGAGCTTTACGAAAAGAATGGCGCAACCATCTTCTCGCGTTCGGTGCGGCACACGATCGAAGCGGTGGGCAACCTAAAGGGACCCAAGTTTGCGGCTGACGGCATCGAAGACGTTCTTCAGAAGTATTTCGGCAACGCTCGGCTGGCTGAAGCGCGAACCCAGGTGCTCGTCACTGCGTACGACATCGAGCGTCGGATGCCGTTCTTCTTCCGCAGTAGCCGAGCCGTCGAGAAGCCGCTCTATGACTTTCCGATGTGGCAAGTGGCGCGAGCCACCTCCGCGGCCCCTACGTACTTTCCTCCTTTCCGTCTGAGCTCCGGAGATGACCAATACGGGCTCGTCGACGGCGGAGTCTACGCCAACAATCCGGCGCTGTGTGTGTATGTCGATGCCCTCACTCAAGGCCAAGGGGACGATGATTTCATCGTCGTTTCTGTCGGAACGGGCAATTGCGATCGCAGGATCCCGTGTGCCGAGGCCGTGCACTGGGGTCTCCCATTCTGGGCGCACCCGTTGTTCGACATCATCTCTGACGGCGTTAGCGATACGGTCGATTACCAGCTGAAGCAGCTGTTGCCGACTCGCGGCGGTGCGCAGCGCTATTATCGGTTTCAAACCGATGTCCCCGACGCCAACCAGGAAATCGACGACGTGCGGGCGGAAACCATCCGTACACTGAAGGTCGTCGCCGAGCGCCTCGTGGACAGCAGTGAAACGACCTTCGCCGAGCTCTGTGCTCGCTTGACGAGCGCAAAGGCCAACCGCGCCTGACGACTGCTCCGCATTGGGTCTGCCGACGCTGAAGATTGGATCGAGAGTGCATTATTGCCACGCTTCGTCCGACGCGGCGCGCGTGTGCCGCGAGATATCCACCTCCGTTCACGCTAGGCTGGCCGTATGCTCAAACTGTACGGCTTTGCTCGAGTGAACGAGGGTGCGCGGGGCAACACGCGCGACATGCGTGTGTTGTGGGCTCTGGAAGAGCTCGGAATGCCCTACGAGATCATCGGTATGGATCACCCCAACCACGATCTCGATTCACCCGCGTACCGCGCGCTCAATCCTTTTGGTCAGATCCCGGTGATCGATGACGACGGCGTCGTGGTCTCCGAGTCCGGCGCGATCTTGCTCTACCTGGCGCGTAAGAGTGGTGAGCTGATACCGCGTGATCTCGAGGGCGAGGCACAGGTGCTTCGCTGGTGCTTCACCGCGCTGACCACTATCGAGTTGCCCGTGCTCTCGCTGTGGTTCGTCAATCTGTCTGGTGGCAAAAACAGCCAACCGAGTGAAGCGTTGCATGGCTGGGCCGAGATGCGCTTGAAGCAGCTCGATGGCTGGCTGGATAGTCGCCAATTCATTGCGACTGACGACTTTACCGTCGCGGACATCCTGATGACCCACGTGCTGGACGTTGGAACGCCGCGGGAAATGCTCAAGCAATACCCGAACCTCGTTGCCTACCGCGAGCGCTGCACCGAGCGGCCGACATGGAAGAAGACGGTCGAGGCGTACCGTGCGCGAGTCAAAGCAGCTTGATGCTCTTGCACTCGCCGACCCTCGAGTATCATCAACGAACGATGGCCTACGATGAGAAGCTCGCAGAACGCGTCCGGGAAGTCTTGACGGACCACCGCGGCGTGACGGAGAAACCGTTGATGGGAACGTTGGCCTTCCTGGTGAACGGGACTCTCTGCTGCTCGGTGGGTCGTGATGGTCTCTTGGTTCGGATCGACTCGGAAGAGCGAGCAAACTTGCTCGATGAGGCATTCGTGTCGCCGATGAAGATGGGGACGCGAACGATGAAGGGCTTCGTTCGTGTCGCGCCCGAGGGCTTCCGAACGCGCCCCAGGCTTGCGAAGTGGATCAAGCGTGGTGTGGCCGCCGCGTCAGTTAGCGGGCAGAAACGCCCAAGTCGCGCGGCCAATTCGCCAGTTCGTCGTGCGCGTTGAGCGATAGTGTAGCCTCTGCGCGTGCTACGTTCGACGCTGATCGCTTGCTTGCTGCTCTTCGCGTCGAGCGCACGCGCCGAAGATGTTTCGACGGTTCCAGCGCCGAAACCGCGCGTGATGAGTCCTGCTGTCGCCGTCGGCGTGTGGGCAGCGGCGCAGCTCGTCCCGAGTCCGCTACTGGTGATCGGCAAGGAGCATGTGGGCGGCGGGGTTCGCTGGCAGCTGACGCCGATCTTGTATTCGTTCGGCATTGCGGAGCGGCCGTGGCGCACCTTCTTGGTGTCGCCCATTGCGCGTCACTCGGGATCCATCGAGCTGCACGTTTCACCCGAGTGGGCCTGTTGCGCGCCGGACGAGCGGAGTAGCTGGCTCGTACGCGCCGGCCTGCGCTTGTACCTTCCGTTGCTCGAGCATGGGGAGAAGCTCTCGTGGTCCGTCGGCGGCGCTTACTACCGCGCCGCCGGGGGGGGAGGAGGATCCGCAGACCTTGGGCTCTACACGTTCAACGGCGCGTTCGGGTTGAACGTCACTGTTTCCCCTTGGTTGACCCGTCGTGAAGTGATCACGACCCTGACGATCAGGCTATTTTGATGCGTGCTCGAGCCCTCATCGCGCTCACCTTGAGCCTGACACTCCCGGGCTGTGGCTTTGCTTGGCGAGCCTTCAAGCGCAATCTGTCCGCGCCGCCCGAACGCGTGCTCGCGCACAAGATCAGCGATCCGGTGAAACCGAATGCTCGGCTCGCTGCCTTGTGGATTGGGCACGCCACGGTGCTGCTTCAAATCGATGATCGGTTCGTGCTCACCGACCCGGTGTTCGTGCACACCCTGGCTCAAGCCTCACCGCGCTTGGTCGAGCCAGGCTTGGACCCGGAACGACTGCCGCCACTCGCCGCGGCCGTCGTTTCGCACATGCATTTCGATCATTTGTCCTTTGGAAGCTTGGATAAGATCGAGCAGCGCACACCCATCGTGCTCGTGCCGCCGGGCGTGCGAGCCAACATGCCGCGCTACTCGTTCGAGATCCGCGAACTCGAGCCGTGGGCCTCGTACGAGCGAGATGGCTTGCGCGTCACCGCGGTACCCGTGCAGCATGTCGGCGGCCGCTACGCCCTCGATGCGGCCTTCGAGACCCGCGCGTTCACCGGATATGTCTTCGAATACCACGGCCTCTCCGTGTATTTCGGTGGCGATACCGCATACATCCCGAGTGCGTTCAAAGCCACACACGCGCGCTTTCCAACTCTTTCACTCGCGCTGCTCCCCATCTGCCCGGACGCGCCGCGTGACTTCATGCAGTACACGCACGTCAGCCCGAACCAAGCGCTCGACGCCTTCGTATTGCTCGGAGCGCGCCAAATGATTCCCATCCACTTCGACACGTACATCAACTCGGACGACGCTCCAGGCGCGTGCCCGAACGAGTTGCGCGCTCGGATGCAAGCGCGAGGGCTGAGCGACGAGCAAGTTCCGATTCTTGCCATCGGCGAACAACGCGTGCTGATTGAGAAATAGTTCCGCTACGGTATTTCGGGGACGCTGATCCAGGAGGGTTGGCAAGCGGGCTTTGCGCGGCGCTGCGCGCTCAAAGCCCGCTTGCCAACAAACAAAAATGGCAGCGCGCCCTGACTCAGGCGAGCCCCTCCTCCGTCAGGGCCCGTGCAACCGAGGGCAACTGCTTCAACCGGGCCGAGTAGCCTTCGAACAGTGACGGCACTTCGATGCCGTGATGAGCCGCCCACCTCAGCATCACGAACAAGTAAGTGTCGGCGATCGTCAGGTGATCGCCGACCAAGAATGCGCGATCACCGAGTTGCTCGGCGAGGGTGCCGAAGTGCTTGATCAGCTTCTTTCGCGCCCGGTCCTTCTCCTCCTGACTGGCGTCCGGGTAGAAGAATGGCTTGAAATTGCCATGAATCTCGCTGGTCATGAATGCGGTGGCCTCCAGGACGCGAAAGTGGGGCAAGCCTTGTTTCGGCAGCAACGAACCCGCCCGATCGGCAATGAAGGCGAGAATAGCCAAGTTTTCGGTTAGAACCGTGCCGTCGTCGAGTTCGAGCGTCGGCACATAACCCTTGGGGTTGATGGTCGAGAAGTCACGACCATCGGGCGTCGTCCGCTTTTGTCGGTCGATGGGGACGAGTTCGTAGGCGAGTCCGGCCTCGATGAGTGCAATGTGATTGGCCAGGCTGCAAGCGCCCGGAACGTAGAATAGCTTCATGATTTTCTCCTGAACAGGGCAGAGCACCGCAAGGGCGTCCTGTGGCCCGCAGTGGTTGCTTGGCTGCTTAGGAATAGGCGCTAGGCTCTGGACGAGCAATGCCGCCGCGTCCATCAGACTTATCCCAGGTTCCAATCCGGCTCGAGTTGGCGGACGGCCGCAATGATGTATTGGGGGATGTGCTGAGCCTTGGGTTGCTGCGCAACGCGATGTACAAGCAGATCGATGCTCGCGCACCGTGGGGCTTGGACATGCAAGCGCGCGACCGCGCGATGCTGTACTTGATCGCGCGCGGGCAGGCACGTTTGGAGCTTTCAGGGCAAGCTCCGCTGGTGCTCGAGGCCGGGCAGGCGGCGTTCCTTCCGCGGGGAGCTGCGCACGTGCTGCGTGATGCGAAAGGCACGCCACCGTCGGCGGTGTGTGACGGCGTGTGGCGAAACCCCAGCGCTGGGACTCGGCGTATCGGGGGGCGCGGCGCGCAGACCTCCATCATCGCGGCGTTTTTCGAACTCGACCGAGTTCCGCCGCCGCTCTTCGGCAAACCGTCGGACGTGATGGTTCTCTCGCATGACGCATCGAAGTCCGATCCGGCCACTGCTGCGACCATCGCGCTCGTTCTCGCCGAGCTCGAGCAGCCCGGACCCGCGAGCGTCTTCTTGCTTCAGCGGCTCGCTGACGTACTCGTGGTGCGAGCGATGCGAGCATTGGCAAAGCAGCCGGCATGCCTCGCGCGCCAACAGCACGGGCTCGTCGCGCTGTCTGACCCGCCAGTTCACAAGGCGCTTTCATTGATGCACGCGCAGATCGCGCACGCTTGGAGCGTCGCGGGGCTGGCCGCGCGAGTCGGGCTTTCGCGCTCTGGGTTTGCTGCTCGGTTCAATCAGCTCGTCGGTGAGCCGCCTCTGCAGTACCTCGCGCGCTGGCGTGCCACGCGCGCCGCAGAGCTGCTGCGTGACACCGACGACCCAGTCAGCGCGATTGCAGCGCGCGTCGGCTACGAAAGTACACCTTCCTTCAACAAGGCTTTCAAACGCTGGCAAGGCACGAACCCGGGCGCGTACCGGCGCGCGACCCGATCCAGTAGGTAGGGCGCTCAAATCGGGATTGTTCCGCCTCAAGCCGAATCCTTTGAGCGGCCGACAAGGATTTGTGGCGCGATCCCCTGATCCGCTGAGCTGTGAGTGATCGATCGCCGTGTGCCGAGCATGAAGCGTCGATGCAAATTCCGTCGTTGCCCGCTCGAAGCGTGATTCAGCGGGGGCTGCTGGTCGCCATGAGCGCTTGGCTCCTGCAATTGATTCCAGCGTGTGGTTCGGGGTCGGATGATCAGGATGCCGCTCGGGGCGCGCCAGGTGCTTCCGGCGCTCCTCAGGGGGCGGGCGGTGCTGCGGGCGCGCTGGGCTCCAGTGGATCGCCCGCTTCGAGCGCCGGCGCTGCGGGTCACGGAGGGGAGGGACCGACTGGAACCGCTGGTTCGAGCGCGGCCGCGGGCTCGAGCGCGACAGCCGGCGCGAGTGGCGCGGTCGCGAGTGCTGGCAAAGGCGGTTCAAGCGGCAGTCCCAGCACCGGCGGTGCAGCGGGCTCTGCCGGTGCACCCGCGAGCCATGATTGCACAACGCCGCCCACGGGCAGCACGCTCGTCGGTTGGGCTGCACAACCAGGCATGGGCGTGGAGACTACCACCGGCGGCGGCAATGCGACGCCGCAAACGGTGACCACCCTTGCTGCGCTCACCAGCGCCGTTGCCGGCACGGCCGCAAAAGTGATCTACGTCACGGGCAAGCTTGCACCGGGCAAGATCAACGTCGGCTCCAACAAGACCATCGTCGGGCTGTGTGGCGCGGAAATCCACGGTCACTTGGGGTTGAGTGGGTCGTCGAACGTGATCATCCACAACTTAAAGGTTGTCGGCTACGGCGTCGGCGACTGTTCCCTCGACCCAGACTATGATGCGGCTGTCGGTTGCTCGTCGGGCAATGACGCGATCACCGTCAACAATAGCTCACACCATCTGTGGTTCGATCATTGCGACATCTCTGACGGCACCGACGGCAATCTCGACATCACCAAAGGCTCTGACTTCGTGACCGTGTCATGGACCAAGTTTCACTACACTGCGCGCAAGGATCCCGAGGGCAATGATTCGACCGGCGACTCGGGTCACCGATTCTCGAATTTGATCGGCGCCGCGGACAACGTGACGGGTGACGTCGGCAAACTGAATGTCACTTGGCACCACGACTGGTGGGCGGACAACGTGAATCAGCGTATGCCGCGAACGCGCGCGGGCAAGATCCATTTGTTTAACAACTTGTTCACGGCAAGCGGCAACAGCTATTGCAGCAATGCCGGTCAGGGAGCGGCGCTCTTGGTCGAAAACAGCATCTACAGCGGCGTAAAGGCGCCGTTTCAAGTCGACTCGAACTCGGTCGGCTTGGTTTCGAAAGGCAATGCGTTTCCGAATAGCAGCGGTAACACCACGGGCTCTGGGAGTGCGTTCACGCCGCCCTATCAATATTCGCCAGATGCTGTCGACAACTTGCAGGCGGCCATCGAGGCGAACGCCGGACCCAAGTAGGTCTTCACCAGAAAGCTACGCAACGGTCGCGTGCCCCGCATGATTCCGTAGCAGCGTAGGCCGACAAAATGGTGCACGCCAACTCGCTTTCGCCGTTTTCGTCAACCCGCACAGAATTCGCCGCCACGCCGCATGAATCAACCGCCTCGCGCGTGGCGGTCGTCGCGATCGACATGGGCTACGGGCACCTCAGGCCCGCACGCTCCCTCGCCCGCGAACTCGGTGTCGAAATCCTGCACACGGATCGCCCGCCGCTCGCAGATCCGGAAGAGCAACGACGTTGGGCGGCAACTCGCACCTTCTACGAATCTGTGAGCCGCATCTCGGGCATTCCGTGGATCGGACCGCCACTGCGCGGCTTGCTCAATTCCGTCACTGATATCCCGAACTTATACCCATTCCGAGATCTCTCCGGCGCCACCTTTGGCGTGAAAATTCTCGAACGCTCGGCTCGTCAGGGCCTCGGTCGTTCGATCGTGAATTACTTGCGCGAGCGCGATCTCGCGCTGCTCACGACGTTCTACTCGCCCGCGGTTTTGGCGGATTTTCACGGCTACGATAAGCTATTTTGCGTCGTGACGGATTCCGACGTGAACCGCGTTTGGGCGCCGATCAATCCCAAAGCCACCAAGATCCGCTACCTTGCACCGAGCGCGCGCGTCGTTCGCCGCTTGCAAGCGTACGGTGTGCCGGCGTCGCAAATCGAGCTCACCGGCTTTCCGTTGCCGCACTCGCTCGTGGGCGGTCCTGAAGGCGCCATTCTGCGCAAGAACTTGCTCGAGCGCCTTGCCCGGCTCGATCCGACCCAAGCATTCCGCCAAGCGTTTGCGGCCGATCTCGAGCACGTCGGCAAGCTGCCCGCGACCAATGAGCCGCCGCACTTGGTGTTCGCGGTGGGCGGCTCGGGCGCACAGGTCGAATTGAGCGCGTCGTTTTTGCCGAGTCTTCGACCGCTGCTCGAGCGCCGACGGCTGCGCTTGACGCTCGTCGCGGGCGTGCGCCCCGAAGTGAAAGCGCGCTTCGAGGATGAGCTCTCGCGAGCGCGCCTCTCCGAGCAACTCGGTCGCGGCGTCGAAATCTTGTACGAACCGGTGCTCGAGGACTACTTCAATCGCTTCGATGCGCTGCTGGCTGATACCGACATTCTGTGGACCAAGCCGAGCGAGCTCGTGTTCTATGCTGCGCTCGGCATTCCGCTCTTGCTCTCGCCACCGGTCGGTATCCATGAGAGTTACAACTTGCGCTGGGCCCGTGAAAACGGCGCCGGCTTCAAGCAGCGCGACGCGCGAGTGATCGGCGATCGCTTGCTCGAGCACCTCCACGACGGCAATCTCGCGTCCGCCGCGTGGTCCGGCTATCGCCGTTGCCCGAGTCAGGGGCTGTATCAGATCGCTGAACGGGTGCGGGGGTAGGGGACGCGTGCGCGCGTCTTACCCAACCTCAAAGCCCATAATACGAGAGTATCGCACGCGGCCCGAGGGAGTATCGATTCCTCGGCGACTGCTGAGGCGCGTCGCTAGGCGTTTCTTCCAGCTCGATAGTCACGGCGGCAACTCGCGGTTTTACCGTCGATCGGCGCTCGGCGAAGGCAGGTCGAGTGTTTTCGAGGGGCAGCGACTCGACACTGATGGCTTTGGGCTCTTCCGTCTCGACGACGGGGGTAATGACGAGGCGCGTCTTGGCAGAACGCCGCGACGAACCATCGGCAGCGACTGAGCTATGCGTGAGGGGCGGCGGCAGGACCGCGCGGTGCGGCATGCGAATCCACACCACAGAGGCGGCTGCTGCGAGCACGAACGTCGCGGCGACCAATGACGCAACCAGCAGCAAGACCTCCGAAGCGCGGGGGGCGACGTAAGATGTGAGGGTCGTGAACGCCTTTAGGTGCCGCGCGCGTCGCGCGACCAACACGGTCGGCGCGCGACGCGTGGGGTCAACTTCCGGGGTCGTTCCCAGTGTGGTGGACACGGCGCCGATTGTGGACGCTTCATCACATACTCGCTTGAGTTCACGAATCGCATCGCGAATAGAACTGAAGCGATAGCGGAGATCGCGACTGCATGCGCGCCAAAACCAGCTGTCGAATCCACACGGGACGATTGCCCACCCCGAGGGCACGGGCAGCGGTCCCGAACCAATCGCGAGTGCAAGTCCGCCGATGGTCTGCGCGTCGAACGGCTTGCGACCGACCAAGCACTCGAAGGCCATCACGCCAATCGCCCACACGTCGGAGCGGCAGTCGAGCGCGCGCGAGCCGACCAGTTGCTCCGGGCTCATGTAGTAAGGGGTGCCCAAGGGCGCCGCAGCGCGGCCCGCACCGCTGGTTGGCCTGTTCGTGCATGGGGCGCGCAGTTTTGCGATGCCGAAATCGAGCACTTTGACGATCTCTTCCTCATCGTCGCGCGCGATGAATACGTTATCTGGCTTGAGATCTCGGTGGATGATGCCCGCGTCATGCGCGCGCGAGACGGCCCTACCCAATTGCTGGAACAGCGCGCCCGTCTCCTTTGGGTTCAGTCGACCAACTCGCCTCAAACGAGTCCCAAGTGACTCACCATCCAGCAGCTCCATCGCAAAGTAAGGCGTTCCTCGGTGGACTCCGTAGTCGAGAATTTGCACGACATGCGGGCTGCGCAGCGCGGCCGCTGCTTGTGCCTCGCGCAAGAAGCGACTCAACCCTTCACGCGACCTGCCAAGCTCCGGGTTCATGAGCTTGACCGCGACTTCTGAGCGAAGGAGCAAGTGCTCAGCGCGCCACACCTGGCCCATGCCACCTTGGCCCAACCGGTCCAACAGTCGGTACTTCTTGGCGATGACTGATTGGGGTCCCCGGCGCACGATGATGCAGTCTAGTCTCCAGCCAATTGCTCAGCAATGACCGCCACGCCGGCTCCTAGCACCACTGTACAAGCCAAGATTTGCCAACGCCGTCGCCGGTTCGCACTCGCGCCATGCGCACCACTCCTATGACGCTGAAATTCTGCCGTTTGAATTCGCGTGCTGCGATCGCCGGGGTAGTGGCCGGCGAATACCGCCATCCGCTAGCAACATGAGGCTCGAGCTTCCCATCTCCGTTCGCATGAGCGCCTCAACTTTCGCGCCGACATGGCCTTGGCGATGGCCGAGCCTCGACTGACCTTGACCACGGGACGAGGAAGTTCTGACTACCGTCGTGGATTGGCACGCCCGAAGGGATTCGAACCCCTGACCGGCGGGTTAGAAACCCGCTGCTCTATCCGGCTGAGCTACGAGCGCGTATGGGGAATTGGATGGCATCCGTGGGATGCGAGGGCCGCATCCTTTCGATCGAGGGCGGCCTTGTCAAGAAGTGTGGCGCAAAGGCGACGCTTCGCCAGGCTGGCCCACGCGGGCGCGGTTCCGGCCGCCTTGCCGGTGTGGTCGCCCAGGGAATTCACGAGCAAATGCCAGTCCTTTTCCACGAACGGCGGGCGCGGGGCTAGTATCCGCGGGCGGTGAAGGTCCTCCTCGTCAACCCCAATCGTGAGCGCATGCCGTGGCCGGCGATGCCCCTTGGGCTGTGTACCGTCGCAAGTGGCCTTGCGCTAGCTGGGCACGACGTCCAGGTGCTCGACTTGATGTTTGCGACGGACCCCGCGCGCGAGACCGCGAACCGGGTGCGCAAGTACGAGCCCGATGTCGTCGGGCTCAGCATTCGCAACATCGACAATTGCAACTTCGAGGTCCCGCACTTCTATTTGACCGAGATTCGCGATCAGGTCGTGCGCTCCGTGCGCGCCGCGTCACCACGAGCAAAGATCGTGGTCGGCGGCAGCGCGGTCAACGTCTCGCCCGCGGATACGTTCGCGTTTTTGGAGGCGGACTACGCGCTCGTCGGTGAGGGCGAGGAAGCGCTACCAGAGTTCTTGCGTGCGCTCGAACAGGGCAAACCGCTGAATCGACTGCCGGGGGTGCTCGAACCCGGCAAGGGCAGCACCAAAGCGTTGCCGATTTTGGATACTGGGCGCCTGGCGCGCGGTGAGCCGCCGGCTGGCCGCGCGTTGGTGCATGATTTCGCGGAATCTCCGCGCAGTGAGGCGTGGCGCTGGATCGATCTGAAGCAATACGCGGCGCACGGCAGTCCCTATTCGATTCAAACGAAGCGCGGCTGCGCGTTGAAGTGCTCGTACTGCGTTTACAACAACATCGAGGGGCACGCGTATCGCTTGCGCGATCCAGTGGAGGTCGTCGATGAACTCCACGTCGCGGTGGGCAAGCATGGCGTGCGCGCGGTCGATTTCGTAGATTCGACGTTCAATTTGCCGCTCTCGCACGCGCGTGCGATCTGCGAGGAGCTGGAGCGACGTCCGTTGTACGGAGTCGAACTCTCGACCATGGGGTTGAATCCGGCGGGCGTGACGCCGGAGTTGGTGCAAGCCATGAAGCGCGCTGGCTTCAAGAGCGTGATGTGTACGCCCGAGAGTGCTTCGGAGGTGACGCTCAAGACGCTGCGCAAAGGCTTTCAGAAGCACGCCGTGATTCGCGCGGCGCACGCGCTGCGCGAAGGTGGTTTACCCACGTACTGGTTTTTCATGCTCGGCGCGCCGGGGGAAACCATGGATACCGTGCGTGAAACGTTGGCATTCTGCGAGGAACACATCGCGCCCACGGACATGGTGCTGTTCTCGACGGGGATCCGCGTTTATTCGGGCACGCCACTCGAACGCCAATGCAAAGACATGGGTTGGTTCGCCGAAGACGACCCGCTATTTTTGCCTTCTTGGTTCTTGTCGCCCGAGCTCGATCTGAACGAGCTGTATCAAACGCTGATGAACGCGGCCGCGCTACATCCGAATTGGATGACCAACGCCGAGACCGTCGTCAGCCCCGCGATGAACACGATGATGAAGGGCGCGTTCAAGGCGCTCGGCTGGAAGGGCCCGTTCTGGAAGCATTTGCCGCGCTTGTTCGGGTTTGCCAATCGCATTGGGGTGCGTCAGCGCGGGCTCGAGCAGCACGCCGCCAATCTGCGCAAAGTGACGGACGTGCGCCACTATCGCGGCTAGCTCCGCTGCAGGCGAAGGCATGACCGCCGTTCGTCCGCCGCCCGCAGCGCCGCCTTGGGCGAGTTCGCTATTCAGCGTCGGGGTCACTGGCACCAACGGTAAAACCACGACCACCGCGATGATAGCGGCGCTTTTGGGCGAGCTTTCACGTCCGGTAGCGCGTGTCACCACCGTCGGCGCCTTTCTCGATGAAGAGCGACAAGAGGTGCCGGCGCACTACGCCGGATTTCTCGAGACGTTGCGGCGCTGCCTGGAGCGCGGCGGGCGCTATGCCGCGCTGGAGTTTACGAGTGAAGCGTTGGCGCTCGGGTTTGCCAAAGCTTGGCCCTGCCGCGTCGGGGCGTTCACCAATCTGAGCCTCGATCACTCCGATGCGCACGGCTCGCCCGAACACTACTTGGCTAGCAAAGCGCAACTATTCATGGCGCTCGCTCCAGGCGCGACGGCCGTGCTCAACGGTCGAGACTCCGCGGCACAACTCCTTTCGGAGGTGATCCCCGCGGCCGTGAGCGTGCTCACCTACGGCGTGGCTTCACGCGGTGAAGCTTGGGCGCCGCTCGATCTGTCCGTGCGCTCGATGCAGCTCAGCTCGGAAGGTACCCAGTTCGAACTCGAACCGTGCGCGCGTTTCCCGGAACTCCCGCGTTCCTTGAGTATTCGCGCAGTGGGCGAAATATTCGTCGAAAATGCGTTGGCGGCGCTGGGCGCGGCGCTCGCCTCGGGCGTGCCTGCGATCGCCGCGGCTCGTGCCTTGTCGCTCGTCACGCCGCCACCAGGACGCTTTCAGATCGTTCGCGAGCGCCCGCACGCGGTCGTCGACTACGCGCACACGCCGGACGCACTGAGCCGTACGCTCGCTACGGCGCGCGCATTGTGCCGGGGCCGACTGAGCGTCGTGTTTGGCGCGGGTGGACAGCGGGATCGCAACAAGCGTCCGCTGATGGGCACTGCGGCGCGCATGGCCGATCGCGTGATTCTGACCTCGGACAACCCTCGAAACGAAGATCCGCTCGCGATCATCGCGCAGATCGCCGAAGGCTTGGTGGGGCATCCGCATGTGGTGCGTGAGGTGGATCGCGCACGCGCGATAGAGCTCGCGATCCGCGACGCAGCGCCAGAAGATCTGGTGCTGATCGCAGGCAAAGGTCACGAACTGGAGCAAGAAGCCGCAGGCGTACGCACCGCCTTCTCCGACGTGGCAATCGTGCGGAGCGTGCAAATCTGACACTGCACGTTCCAGGTTCCAGCGCGGAAAATGCCGAGATTTGCGCGGTTACTCCTATGGCACAGGCCATGCTCATCACGGGGTCAATCGCGCCTCGATGTGTGCGAGCTGTCGCACATCGCGAGGTGCCCTCAGACGAGGAGCTTCACGCATGGTCATCGAAAAGTCGGGTTTTCTTCTAATGGCGGGGACACTCGCGGCCGGTGGCGTCGGTGGCTGGCTGGCGCACGACGCGAAGTCGCATCGGGAGCGCACCCAATTCGCGGAGCCGCCGGCCACGGCGTTGCCAGTCGTCGCCAGCGCCGCTCCAAAGACAGTGGTTGCCGATCTTGCGCCTGCGCTGCCCGCCGCACCCGCGTGCGACGATAACGTGGGTGTGGTCGAGGACTGTCCAGCGATGGGTCCGGCGGATGAAGGCGTTTGCACGAACTTTGCCGCCAAGCGCTGTACGGAGTTCAAGTCTGCATTCAAACCCAAGGTCGCCCAAGCTGCGGTTGCCTGCGTGAAGACCCTCAAAGGCAATGCCGCCTGTGATCCGGCGCGCGTGAACCTGTGTGGTCACAGCGCGCTCATGGCTGCTTGTCTCGAACCCATCCCCGAGCCCACTAAGGCGGAGGCGAGTGGCACCGCCGTAAGTTCGCCGGTGACGAACGCCTGCGAGAGCATTCTCAAGAGCTGTGCTGGGCAGCCGCTGATGCCCACCCTAGCGGATTGTCGGCAAACACTGTCGGGAATGTCCGAGTTCGGCCGGGCCAGTATGGTGCAATGCATGGCAACCCATTGCGGAGACAAGGGCCTCTTAGGATGCGAAGGAACCCGTGCCACGGCGACCGCAGGCGGTGGGTAGCCAAAAGCAGCAAGCCTCCTGAGTCTCCCAAATTCGAAGTGCATATTCGATATCCGGAACGAGGGAGGAGCCGGGTTTCCCCCGATGATGACGACGCGTCAGGCAAAGGCGCCGAATCTCTCGAATCTTCCTGACTTGACTCGTGAGACCTGTGCTGGCGCGTCTCTTGCTCGGATGCGCGGCAAGTGCGCCACTGCGTTCTGGGGAGGTCTCAATGAAGAAGGCGATTTGGGCTGCGACGTTTCTGGTCCTTGGTAGCGGTTCGGTCGGAGTCGCGGCGCTCGATAACGTGCGAATGCAGGGGTCGGACACGCTCAAGGATTTTACCTTGAGCGTGATCACTGCTGCCGTGTGTCCGGGCTCGGTTGGCATCCAATATTTCGGGGGCGGTTCACCATCGGGCGAGAGCAACATGGTCGCGAGCCTTTCTGGCAGCACGAGCCAGCCGCAGACGACAGCGCCCATGTCTCGTTTTCTCCAGGGGAGTGGCAGCAGCGGCGTTTGCGCGGTCGACGCGCATCGCGCCGAGGCGATCGCCTTCGGCGCGCAGTTGCTCGCGGTCTCCCTGTCGAGGACGCATCTGGCGTGCGATCCGCATGCCACCGTTGGAGCTTCGCCAAACTCTGGTTGCACCCCAGACCCGACGAGTCCGAAGACGGGTCTTCGCAATAGCGGCGCATTGACCACAGGATACGTTCTGGGTGACGGCACCTCGGTGATTCCTGGATGGCGCGACGTATTGCGCCTCGTCTACCTCGGCTTGCCAAAATCCGCGGGTAAGAATCCCGCTCCTCCCACCAATTCGGCGAACAACAATCGCAATTGCAACAGCCCCGAGCGAAAAGAGTTGGTGAACAGCTGGGGCAATTTGTTCGAAATTGCGAACTGTTCGAGCGGCAGCTGCACGCAGCTCAACCACGCTTGGCGTCGTGATCTCGTCTCTGGAACGAGCGATGTGTTTCTCGACCTAATCAATGCCAGGTCGTATCCGTACTGCAACACGCGGAGCGCGTTCGATGCGCAGCCCACGCTGCCCATCAATCCTCCCACCAAGCTCGCGGTCTACCCAAACCCGGGTGTGCGTAGCGACGGTTCATCGATTTTCGAAGACCCCTATCAAGACTTCGATCCGATCCGTCGCGTGTGCCAGGGCGGTGGGCTGGGCGAGGGGGCGAGCTTACCCGAGCCGGACAACAGCACGACGCCCCCGACGCAACCAGACTTCCCGGTCGCTGTCGCCGAGCAGGTCTGCAGCGCGCAGGGCAGCTTGGGCTTAGTGCTGCCGATCCGTCCCCCGCTATTCAGCGGTCAGAACGTCGATCAGCTTTACCCGAACAAGCCCTGCTTGGCGGGGAACCTGATCTTTGGGGCAGCCCCGAAGATCCCGAACACGGCGAACTCGACCTTGTGCCCGAACGGCGACGTGACCTTCGGCAATAGCGCCTCGGACTACGATCCGGCAACCGGCATCATCGCCAACAGCTCGAACACCTGCCTCATTCCAGCGACGAGCGCGGGCGACGCGCGATGCATCAACGGTGCGAACAATTTCAACGCACCCATCGACGCACCTCCTTCCGGAAATATCCCCGGGAACCGTCGTGATGGCCGGGTCTTCAATCTGCATCAGTACAACCAGTTCGGCGGCTACCGTTCCGATACGTTGCTTGGTGCAGGGCGTAACGTCGTCGGCAACTTCAGCCGCATTCATACGACGCGCACCTTGGTAGCGGCTGCACCCGGCTGCCCCGGTATGAGCGGCGATCAGCGCTGCTGCGCGCAAGACGATGCGACAGCGCAAATCGGTTGCTTGGTCGAGGCCGACCAGTGTTCGTTCGGCTACAGCAGCGGTGTGGAGTCCACCTCGCAGGTATTGACCACGAGCGCTGGGACCGAATTGGCGTTTGGAGCCTCGATCGACAATGTCAAGTTCGACACCGCGTGCGTGGGCTCACAGTACCCGCTGTGGACCAAGGCGTATCTCAGTTCAATTCAAGGCTTCGAAAACACTACGGGCCAGGAGTTGTTCTTGGCGCGATGCTTCGCGGGCGCGGTCGCCGGCGGTGCGACGCAGTTCGCGAGCCTGCTCGCGGCCGCGAGCCTCGTTCCGCTGCCCACGGGACCCGTGTGCGAGGATTTTCCCAATCAAGGCTGCTCGTCCAACAATACGCCGAGCAATGCATGTGTTGGCAACGCGACTTTCGGGCTCCCGGAGTGATAGCTCAACGCGCGAGGCGCTATTCACGCTCGTAAGTGCCGATGATTTCACCCCAAGCGAGCACGTGGTCGGTCATCGCATCGAGCAAGGCTTGGCGCTCTTCGCCGTCGCCGAATTCCAAAGCTACGTCCAACGCGAACACCTGAAAGTGGTAGTGATGCACGCCATGTCCGGGCGGAGGCGCTGCCGGCGTATAGCCCGCGTCGGACTTGCTGTTCCTTCCGAGCCGATATTGATGCTGCGTTTGCGCGTCGACATCAGTCGCTTTGCTCGGGATCCCGTACACCAACCAATGCACGAACGGCTCGAGCCCCGGTGCATCCGGATCTTCGACCAGTACGACTAGCCCTTGGGTTGCGGCGGGAACTTCGGCGAAACTGAGTGCGGGCGGCGCGCCCACGCCGTCGGCCGTGCAGGAAATAGGCAGCGCCCCATCCGCCTCGAAGGCCACGCTATGGACGGTGATTTCGGGTGCTCGGCCCGGCGCAACCTTCTTGGCTGCGAGCTTTTCGTTGCCCGCACGAATGCCTTGCAGGGCATGCCCTGCGGCCACACTGACTTCATGTACGATGTCCATAGGCCACCGCGGCTGCAGAAAGCATACCGGGCAACCCACTGACAAAAGTCCTATGCAAAGGCGGCGCTAGCGAAGCCGCTTGCTGACGCGATTAGTCTCATGTGACCGATCTGCGCTCAGGCGAGCTTCGCGCGGTAGCTGCCCTCGTCGAATCCGACCAATGCGAGCCCTTTGCCTAGGACCAGCGGCCGTTTGATCAGCTTGCCGTCAGCAGCCAGCGCATCGAGCGCTTCTGTCTCGCTCATCGTGGCCAAGCGCTCGCCAAATTTGCCTTCGCGGTACGAGACGCCGGAAGTGTTGAACAGCTTTTTTATCGGCAAACCGGACGTCGCCAGCGCCTCCTTCAGCTCTCGCTTCGAGGGCGGATGTTTCACGATGTCGATCAGCTCGACGGCAACGTCACGATCGGCCAGCCACTTGAGGGCCTTCTTGCAGGTGCTGCACTGTGGGTAGTGATAGACGCGGGGTTTGCTCATCGGACTCGTTGCCTGTTCGTTTGCTTGAGTGAAGATTGGCTGAGTGAAGGAGTGAGAAGCGGGCCGGGGATGTGTGCCTCGACGCGACCTCAGCATACACGGGTGTGCGCCCGAAGCCCGAAGATGGGGGCGCCGCGCATGCGCGCGTTTGAAGCCGAGTCGGGCGTGGTGTTATGCTCGGAGGTCATGGGAGCTTTACGGATCGCACCTTTGTCGTGCGCCACCTGGTTGTGCGCCGCACTCTGCTTATTCAAGGTCAACCTCGCTGTCGCGGCGACCGACGAAGAAAAGGCGGGGGCCCGCGCAGCCGCCACCCAAGGCCAAGCCGCCTACGAACATCAACGTTGGGCCGAGGCCCTCGATCTGTTCACGCGGGCAGAGTCGCTCGTGCACTCGCCGGTGCACTTGCTTTACAAGGCGCGCTCTCTCGTCCAGCTCGGCCAGCTAGTGAAGGCACGCGAAGCCTACCTCGCCGTGACTCGAGACGATTCCCCCAGTACTGCGCCGGCCGTCTTGAAGGCGCGCGAAGACGCAGCAAAAGAGGTCGCGCAGATCGAGCCGCGGCTCGCCGGCCTGATCGTCAAGGTCGACGGACCGGGTGCGGCTGAAGCGAACGTGGAAATGGACGGCGTAAAGGTGCCGGTCGCGTTGGTCGGTGTGTCGCGTCCTGCGGATCCCGGTCAGCACACCCTCCAAGCTTCCGCGAACGGTGCCGCTGCCGATCCGCAGGTCATCACGTTGAAGGAAGGCGGCACGGCGACGATCACGCTCGTGCTCAAACCCGTAGCGGGCGCGGCACCGGTTGTGCCTCCTCCCACGGCACAACCCGCGACTCCGCCGCCGATGACCAGCGCAGCGGTCGACACGAATAGTGCGGCTCAATCAGGCAACGGTTTGCGCACGGGTTCGTATGTCGCGTTTGGTGTCGGTGTTGCAGGTGTTGCGCTGGGCACGGTGTTCGCGCTGAAGGCCAAGAGCAAATACAGCGATGGTAACGACCTTTGCCACAATCAAGATCCTTGCGAGCTTTCGTCGGCTGATGCGGCGCAACGCGAGCAGCTGGGTAAGGACGGCGACAGCGCCAAGACCATTTCCATCATCAGCTTCGTGGCTGGTGGCGTTGGCTTGGCCGCCGGCACGACCCTCTTCATCCTTTCAGGAAAGAAGCAGAGTGAACCCGCACAAGCGGGAGTTCATCCGTGGATCGGCCTCGGTTCGGCCGGAGTGAGCGGTCGCTTCTAAACCACACGCACGCGCCGCGCGTAGCAATTTTTGGCCAATCGGAGTCGTCATGTCTTATCGAAATCGCACTGTGCTTTGCGGGTTGTTCATCGGTTCCACGATCGCGTCCGCGTGCGGCGGCCTCAGCGACGTGAAGATCGTCATCAATGACAACGGTGGTAGTGGCGGCAATCCGAGCGGTGGAGCGAGCGGCAAAGGCGGGGCAGCGCCGAATGGTGGTGATTCGCCGGGTGAAGGCGGCGCGGCGGGTGCCTCAGGCGCGGCCGGCGAAGCGGGCGTTGCTGGGGAAGGTGGGATGGGTGGCGAAGGAGGACAAATCACGCCTCCCGATCCGATGCCAGGTCCGCCTACGGTGGTCTCGGTATTGCCCAAGGACCAAGCGACCGACGCAGATCCGCGTGGCGGGATTCGAATCAGTTTTTCCGAGCCGCTCGACCCTGCAACCGTGACCGGCGCCAGTGTCCAGCTCAAGGACGCCGCTGGCGCGGTGGTTGACGGCACGCTGGTCTACGCGGACGCGGTGGCTGTGTTTCAGCCGAAAGGCCGCATGCCCCTGCTCGCCAACTACACAGTCAACGTGTCGCAGGCCGTGACCGACGCAGGCGGGACGCCCATGGAGCGACCGTTCATGTCTTCGTTCGCGGTCAGGGATGGTGTGTGGGGTCGGGGTGAGAGCTCGCTGTCAGACGGCAGGGGAGGGTTCGATCGCAATAATATTCTGGTCATGGCGAGTGATGGTGGTGCACGAGCGGTTGCTGTCTGGGCACAAACTCCGGACGGTGGCACAACCGATGACCTTTTTGCGTCTTTGTTTAACGAAGGCAAGGGCTGGGCGACGCCAGTCAAGGTCAACACCAATGCGGTGAAGTGCGAATTCCCGAGTGTCTCCATGAACGCGAGCGGGAACATCCTAGTCGGCTGGGTAGAATACGACTCTGCCGTCACGCCGCAGTCTTACAGCGTCCAAGCTCGACGCTTCATCGACGGAACATGGGACGCAACCTCCACGAAAATCGACGTCGCCTCTGCGGCTGCCTATAGAATCGAGCCGGAAGGCGTCTCCGTGGCCCTCACTGCTAATGGCCATTCCCACGTGGTGTGGAATACTTTTGATAACAACACGACAACGACGCCATCCGTGAACGAGTACGGAATGCTCGCCCGGCATGCAGACGCCGACGGCAAGTGGGACGCTTCCGTGACATCGTTGACATCCGTGCAAGCGGCCTCCAAGGTGAGCACCCCGGCGCTCGCGTTCGACAGCGCTGGCAACGGATTTGCTGCCTATCAGTTTGCCAATAGCGCTTCACCCGCTCGCGTCAGTACCATCGTGACGCGGTACCTTCCCACCACTAACAAGTGGGGTACCAGTGCGGTGACCAGCGCGCTGAGCGACGGCACCGCTATGCCTGTCGCTGTAGCAACTAGTCCCACCGGCGAGGCCATTCTTAGCTACCTTCGGCAGACGACCGTTGACGCCAGCACCACCACCTACGAGCTCATGGGCAGCTACTTCAATAAAGCTTGGAATGCGCCAGCGGTGATCAGCGCTGCAACGACGTCGATCGGGTCTTCTGGTTGGCAGATGGCGTCGGCGGCCTGGACCGGAACGAGCTTCTTGGTCGCTTGGTCGCAGAGTGCGGGCAGCGTCGCCAATGTCTATGCTGCCCAATACAAGACATCTTGGGCGATTCCGCTGATTATCTCCGACGGCACCCACAGCGCGACGTTCCCGTGGCTGACTGCGGACGGTCGAGGCAACGGGCTGGCTGTTTGGTCCCAAATCAGTGATACCGCTGTTACGGGCAACGTACAGCCCATCGACATCGTCTCTTCCCGCTTCCAGGGCGCGTCCGAGAAGTGGTCGATTGCGTCGCGCGCGAGCAGCGCTATCGGCGGCTATCGTTACCCACGAGCGGTGACTCTCGCGGACGGAACGAGCGTCGCTGCGTGGCAACGCACGATCTATAATGTCGGCAATATCAAGCTCTTGGCCGTTAACGGCGTGTTCGAGAACGACTTTCAGTAGAGTTGCGAGACGGATCGCGGAAGGTCGGACGTAGGCTCTCAGCCCACCCTCATCCCATCACGACGGGCTCAAGCGAAGTGTTACACTAAATCGGATCGGATCCTTACTGATCCACCGTTGTTCGACGAGGTCTCTAAGCTCCCACGTCGTCAGCAGGACAAGATTGTGGAGTTCCTGGCCCCAATCATTGAGGACTTCAAGCGCAGAGCAAGCTAGCCAAACCGCAAAGCTTCACTTCGGATTCGTCAAACGCTCTAGCAGGCCAAATACAAAAAATGGTGCGTGCTCTGGCACGCGTTGGTTCGTGGATTTCGCAAAGATGCTGGCCTCCGCGGGATCATCGAATAGATGAAATTCGTTGACCCTTTCGCCCCATCTCGATCGCCACTCGGCGCCTTCATTGCCGACGTACCCACAATTGCTCAGGCCACTAGTGAGCCACTGATCTGCAACGTCGTATCCAAGGATGCGCCATTCTGGTCCCGGGCATTCTGGCACTGCTTGGTCAAGGCGCTTCGTCGCCCATTCGTCTCGTTCTTCGACGGAAAGCAAGTCCCAGACAATTACCGTCGAAAGCAAGCAGGCCGCCGCCATGTCCGTTCCTAAGCGTTCGGCCGCAGCGCACATTGCATCGAAGTCGCTCCAGTGGCCTAAGACGCCGCGCCATTGATTACGATCCGCTTTCGGGAAACAGGACGGCCAGACCGTTTGATCTACCGAAAGGGGGTGTTGAATGTCATCGCGCAGCAGGAACAGCGATCTTCTCTCTTCGTTCCAAGCCGGCTCAAATGCCTGGCTGCCCACACGAATATCGAACCCGATCAGCCTATCGATACTCATTGCGGCCCTGCGACCTCTGCCTAAAGGCACCCACCAAACTCCCGCTTCAAGTAGCACTGACAGGTGTTCGGGTTCTGATGGTACTCGAAGTAGTGCCAGTGATCGTTGCAAGGGTAATGCGGATGATCATAGTGGTACTCGGGATCCGGCGCTTGCGGGCACGGCGGGCATTTCGGATTCTGATCGAAGCATTGATCCGATGGCGGTGGCGGATCACAAAGACCTCCCAACGGCCCATGGCAGAAGCGATCACCTTCATCATTCAGGCAACCCGCCATCGTTCCGCCACCCAGCAAACAGCGTAACAAGTCACCGGGACCCGTCCCGTTAGGGTCGGTTGCATTCGCCGGATCATTGTTCACGTACACGTAGATGTTTGCTTGTCCGCCGTCGAAGAGGATCGGATCCTTGCTGATCCACCTGCCAACCACGGGATCATAATCCCTCGCGCCAAACCGCACCAGCCCTGTCTCAGCGTCATACAGCCCGCCCGCAAACCCAAACGGCACGAAATCAGCCGCGCCCGTTATCACAGTTTGCTCACCAAACGCTGTATACTCCGCCACGAACGCAACATCGCTTGCATTCGACACGTTGATGGCGCGAAGCACGCTACCTACATGATCCGTGAGCAAGCGGTACGTCACGTTGTTCCTGACAACTAGATCTGGCGTATTGGAGTTGGAGCCGTACACGAAGACCGACACCAGAGTACCCGACCCGTCCAATTCAGCAACGGGCTTAAGGCCGTCCCGATAAAGCCACTGCTTGACCGTCGTGCTCCCGACTTTCTTCGCAATGCGGCGGTCTTGCCCGTCGACTATATATGAGATGACCGGGCCATTCGACGGCGCGACTGACAGGAGGTTGCCCAGAGCATCGTACGTGTAGGTGGTGACGGTTGCGGGCGAGGTACGCGTATCCGTCTTGGTCCGGAGACTCCCGTTGTTGGTGTAAGTGTACTTGTACGGGCCGTAGCTCGTCAGGCGATCCTGCGCGTCGTAGCTGACCTCTGAAGCGATGACCGAGAGGGATGGCGTGATCGCGGCGCTCCTGTTGCCGTTCTGACTGGCGTAGTCGTAGTGTTCATAGAGATTACCGTCTCTCACGACATCCGTGAGGCGGCCCTCGAGGCTGTATGTGTAGTCGAAGGTAACGGGCGTTGCGGTGCCGAGTGTCTGTTTTCGGCGAAGAATCCGACCAAGCGCGTCGCGGCGGGCTGGCAGGTTCGTGCTCAGGTCATCATACTCGCTGCGTAGGAGCGGTGATGTTCCGAATTTGGCGGTCTTGCTCGCGAGTTGGCCGAAATTGTCGTAGCCGTAGGTCTCCGTGAGCGAGCCGAAGTTGACGCTCTCCACGAGGCCATTCACGTTGTGCGAGATCGATAGTGAATCACTGCTAGGGGGAGAGCAATTGGTCAGCGAGGCACAGGTTAGGAAGCCATCGGGGTCCGCGTACCCGAACTTAATGGCCTTGTCCGTGCCGGCGGTGTCCGTGATCGTCTCGACGATGCGCGAGAAATCATTGTTATAGCTCCAGCCCACCGCGCCGATGAGCGCGCCGTTCGTGGATTTCGACCACTTATTCGACGTGGTCAGACGGCCAAGGTAGTTGAAGGCGAGATCCGCTCCGTACGGACCGGTGATGGATTTGAGACGGCCTGGAGCCTGTCCAGGCGCAGTTTCGAGCGCGCTGAAGTAGTCGAAGTGCGCGTTCCCGGCGGGGTGATTCACGTCTGTCAGCTTGCCTGTGATCGGATCGTATATCCAACGGGTGGCCACACTATCGGGATCGGTCTTTGATTCGAGTTTTCGATCGGCAGTGTACGTGAAACTAGTTCTAGCCGGGCCTGAAGGTACGCCCGGCGGGTCGTATGTTTGCAGCTGATTCAAAAAGGTGCGGGTCTGAGCATGCGCCATGGCGCCCGGTGGCGTTACCGAACTGAGGTTCCCGTTTTCGTCCCAGGTGAAGCTGGTGGAATCATTGTTAGTCAGCTCGGTGGTGACGCGACCGAAGGAATCCGTTGAGTAGGTTGTCGACTGCCGCACCACGGCGTTTCGAAGATACTCCACCTTGTTCAGGTACCCCCCCATCTGTGGGGTCCCGAGCCCGAAATATGAGTACGTCTTCTTGAGTTGAATCGTACCGTCGTTGCGGAGCTCGCTTGCCACCTTTCCTGTTTGAGTCACCGTGTCATCATAGGTGAACGTTGTCGCGGTCAGCGTACCGATCTGGAATGAAGCGGTGCGACCCACTGAATCAATGGTGCGGAAGGTCTTGCGCCCGGCAGACGACGTGGTCGTGAACTGACGTGTCATGGTCGTGGGGTTGGCGCTGTATTCGACTTTTTGGGGCTGCGTGCGACCGTTCACGTTTTGCGTTTCTATGAAAGATAGAACGGGAGACGTCGGGTCGTTCGGATCCCATAGCACAGTGTTACGAGACCGCACCGTAGTCTTCTTAGGATCAGTCGCGCCGCCCAAGAACTCGACTGTAGAGGAGGTGATCGGCGAACGAACACCTAGGGTCGGGTCGGTATCACTGAGCGAGAAAGTGGATGAACCGTCCGGGCTTCGTTGGTGCGCGCTATAGTTGTTCCCGTCGGGAGCCGGATCAGCTCTGCGGCCATCCAGGTAGACGACGCGCGTGACTGGCAAGGAGTCGGGTCCGGTGACCGTGCTGGCAGAATGCAGCGGATCCAACGATAGGGTGTCATAGGTGGTCGGCCGCGAAAGTTGATCAGTGCGGGTAACTCGCCATCCGTTCGCGATTTTCGATTGGGTCAAACTTTGGCTATGACCGAGCGGGTCACTATCTGAGGAGAGGAACCCGTTCGTGAAGGTGAACTGATATGGTTCTGATTGAAGCCAGCCCTTTGGATCCCACATTTGCTCGAGCAGGCCATCATTGCTGCTGTATGCGAAGAGATCCACTCCACCTTCTGGCTCTAGGGCGACGCTCAACCTTTTGTCCGGGTCGCCCAACAATAGCAAGGTCGTTTGACCGAACGGTGCCGTGACATCGACTTGCGTACCGCCTTCGCCAGAAGAACGCCCGATAGTCATTTCGTGCCGGCTGGGATCAGATAGGGCCCGGTCGGAAATGCCGCTCAAATAACCTGCAGTGTCATAGCGAAATGCATAGCGCAGGATGCCCGTGTGCGCGTCGATGGTCTCGGCGTGGTGGCCCTGTCTATCGAATTTGTACAATTCCCTCCCATCCGCAGAGGGCACGACCGCGGGGAACGATTGAGCGATGCTCGGCTTGCTGCAGCGAATGGTGTTGTCGAACGGGTTTCGGTCCGCGACATAAAGAGTACCGTCAGGTCCGATCGCGAGCGCTCCAGGGGCGCCGATCACGGTTTGGCGGCCAGTGAGGCCATCGGGGCCCGGGCCGGTGGCACGCTCTCCCGTGCCAAGCACAGTTTCGATGTTACCATCCGGGCCGATCCGCTTTACCTTACTAGCACCACCGTCACTGATGTACAGTAGCCGGTCTGGCCCAACCGCGAGCGACGCTATAGATTGGAGGCAGGTGGTTTCGGCACGGCCTTCGTCGCGGCGAGTTTCAGCGTAGTTGCCGCATGAGCTGAATTAGGTTGGTGTCGTCAGTCCACTACCTGACTCGGGTTGAGCGTGACAGCTGGAGCAGGTGACCAGTCTCGCGTTGCGCCGCTCC
>Ga0164241_10000488_pt1 | contig 72195 bp, 60 predicted proteins | sample OricomyardsoilBY_FD_108780 | JGI IMG/M metagenome (GOLD analysis project Ga0164241, IMG submission 108780) | Backyard soil microbial communities from Emeryville, California, USA - Original compost - Back yard soil (BY) | ecosystem: Environmental > Terrestrial > Soil > Unclassified | place: USA...
GGGCATTTCCGAGCACGACAGCTCCGGCAGCGCCTTGCGCACGGACCACCGCCGCGGCAAGATCCTGCGCCGGCAGGGGCATGAAGACCCCACCGTGAACGAGGACTGGATCACGGACAAGGATCGCTTCGCGTTCGCGTGGCAGAACCTCGATGATCGCATTACGAGGCCATTGGTTCGCAAGGACGGCGAACTCGTGGAAGCCTCATGGCCCGACGCCATTGCCGCTGCCGCTGCTGGCTTGCGTTCGGCGCTGGAAGGCAAGAAGCCCAAGGGAGCCGCGGTGCTGCCAGGCGGGCGGGTGACCCTTGAAGACGCGTACGCGTACCAAAAGTTTGCGCGCGTGGCTCTGGGCACCAACGACGTAGACGCCCGCACCCGCATCGCGAGCAACGAAGAACTGGCGTTCCTTGGCCACCACGTTGCCGGACGCGGGCTGGGCGTCACCTTCGCGGATCTCGAGAAGGCTCCCGCTGTGCTCCTCGTTGGCTTTGAGCCAGAAGACGAAGGCGGCGTTGTCTTCCTGCGTCTCAAGAAGGCGGCGAAGCGAGTCTTTGCCGTGGCGCCATGGCGCAGCCGGGGCAACGAGAAGTTGAATGCCACGCTCATCGCCACCCGTCCGGGAGACGAGGCGCGCGCGCTCGCCAACCTGCCGGCCGACGCGGCCGCGGCCATCGCCCAGCCGGGTGCCGTCATCATCGTTGGCGAACGTCTTGCCGGTACCCCCGGCGCACTCACGGCGGCCTTGGCGCTGGCTAAGCAGACGGGTGCCGCGCTCGCATGGATCCCGCGCCGCGCCGGAGAGCGCGGCGCCGTCGAGGCCGGTGCGCTTCCCACCTTGCTTCCTGGAGGCCGCGACGTCTCCGCAGCCGCCGCGCGGCAAGCGATTGCCGCCGCGTGGGGCGTGGAAGATCTCCCCGCTGCCCCCGGTCGCAGCGCGTCGGACATCATCGCTGCCGCCGCAAAGGGGCAGATCGGCGCGCTCGTGGTTGGCGGCGTCACGCCCTCGGACCTCACGGGCGACGTTGCCAAGGCGCTCACCAAGACGGACTTTGTGGTGAGCCTTGAGGTGCGCCGCGGAGAACTTGCCGACTACGCGGATGTGGTGCTCCCCGTGGCACCCCCGTCAGAGAAGTCCGGCACCTACGTCAACTGGGAGGGACGCCTGCGTTCCTTCGCCACCGCCATCTCCACCGACGCGCTGAGCGATCACCGCGTGCTGGATATTCTCGCGCGCGAGCTGGGCGTGGATCTTGGCACGGCAACCGTTGGTCACGTCGCCGCGGAACTGTCGGCGCTCGGCGCCGACGACCAGACGCGGCCCGCAGCGCCAAACGTGAAGCCAGCCCCAGCGTCGGGCAATGACGAAGCCGCAACAACCGTGCTGGCGTCTTGGCACCAACTCGTTGACGAGGGCGCTTTGCAAGACGGCGAGCCGTATCTTGCGGGAACGGGCCGCATCTCGGTTGCCCGCATCTCCGCCGCCACCGCCGCACGTCTTGGCGTTGGCGCCACCATCACCGTCAAGGGGGCGGCGCGCGCCACTATCGAACTGCCCGTTGTCATCACTGAAATGGCCGACGGCGTGGTGTGGGTGCCAACCAAGTCGCCGGGTTCGTGGGTTGCCAGGGATCTTGGCGTGGAGCCGGGTGCCACTGTCACCGTCAAGGGGGTGCCTGGATGAGCGCGTTGAGCCTGATGGTGCACGCCGCGGCCGTGGCACCAACGCCGATGCCGGTGGTGGACACCAACACCGCGCTCACCCACGTGCAGAAGCTGTGTGGCATGACGGACGCGACCGTTGCGGCCACCGAGGCGCAGACCACATGCATTCACGACGCCACGCTCGCGGGTGACTCGATCTGGCTAGTGATCATCAAGGCAGTACTGGTGCTCGTGTTCTTGCTGCTATCCGTGCTGTTCGCGGTGTGGTTTGAGCGCCGCGTGATTGGCCGCCTCCAGGCGCGTCCGGGTCCCAACGTGCACGGCCCCTTCGGTTTGCTGCAGTCCGTGATGGATGCCATCAAGCTGGTTTTCAAGGAAGACATCACGGTGCGCGCCGCGGAGAAGGTTGTCTACATCCTGGCGCCCATCATCTCCGTGTTCTGTGCGCTGTTGATCTTTGCGGTAATCCCGTTTGGACCCGCAACGCGCATCCCCTTCACCGATGAGATCACGCCGCTGCAGCTGACCGACTTCCCGGTTGCCGTGCTGTACGTGCTGGCGTGCGCGTCCATTGGCGTCTACGGCATCGTGCTTGGTGGTTGGGCCTCTGGGTCCACCTACCCGCTCATGGGTTCGGTGCGGTCAACGGCCCAGGTGATCTCCTACGAGCTCGCCATGGGCCTCTCGCTCGTCACCGTGTTCATGCTCTCCGGCTCCATGAGCACCGCCAACATCGTGGACGCCCAGACGGACCGTTGGTGGATATGGCCGCTGTTCCCCGCATTCGTGCTGTACGTCATCTCCATGATCGGCGAGACCAACCGCCTGCCGTTTGACCTCCCAGAGGCGGAGGGCGAGCTCGTGGCCGGCTTCATGACGGAGTACTCCTCCACCAAGTTCGCGTGGTACTTCCTCGCCGAATACATGAACATGATCAACGTATCCGCGATCGCGGCCACCCTGTTCTTGGGCGGCTGGCGAGCGCCGTGGGCGGCGTCATGGCCCGGCGCGGAAATGCTCAACTCGGGCATCTTCCCGCCCATCTGGCTCATCATCAAGATCTGGCTCATCATGTTTGTGTTTGTGTGGATCCGCGGCTCCCTGCTGCGCTTCCGCTACGACCAATTCATGAAACTGGGGTGGAAGATACTCATCCCCGTTGGGCTGGGCTGGCTCGCGTTCTTCGCGGTTGGGCGCCAAGCGTTCGGCGCGTGGGGACGCAATCTCAACGTGTTTGACGCCGTGGCCGGGGTGGTTGCCATCCTGATCGTGATTGCGGTGTGGAGCTTCATCAGCGACAACGCCAAGAACACGCCTGAGCCGGAAGATGGCGACTCCGAGCCGCAAGTGCTTGACGCATTTGCCGGTGGCTACCCCGTACCGCCGCTTCCGCACCAAGTGCTGCCCCCGTCGCCCCGTTCCGGGCGCACCGTGGAGGCACGCGTCGCCGCTAGCGAAAGGCAAGAAGATGTCTGAGCACGACGAGCGGTGGGAGGTTAACCGCGAACGCGATGGAGCCACCACGCCCTTCGTTTCAAACTTCCCCAAGAAGGGCGCCATCGGCGAGGTGCTGGCACCTGTCGCCGGCTTTGGCGTGACCCTGCGCAACTTCTTCAAGCCCGTAGTCACGGAGCAATACCCGTACAAGAAGACGCCGCCCATGCCGCGGTATCACGGTCGCCACCAATTGAACCGCTACGCGGATGGCCTTGAGAAGTGCATCGGCTGCGAGCTCTGCGCGTGGGCGTGCCCGGCAGATGCCATCTACGTTGAGGCTGACTCCAACACGGTTGACCAGCAGTTCAGCCCGGGCGAGCGGTACGGCCGCGTCTACCAGATCAACTATCTGCGGTGCATCTTCTGTGCCATGTGCATTGAAGCGTGCCCAACGCGCGCCCTCACCATGACCAACGAGTACGAACTCGCTGGGCCAACCCGCGAGGGGCTCATCTTCGAGAAGCAAGACCTGCTCGCACCCCTTGAGACCGGAATGCTCGCCGCGCCCCACCCCATGGTCCCCGGCACCACCGATGGCGACTATTACCGAGGCGACGTCACGGAGGTGGTCAACGCGCAGATCGAGTGGGTGCGCGAAAACCGCCCAGAGGACCCAACTTTGCCCGAGAACGTGGAGCAGGCTTCCGGTGCGGGGGTAGCGCGTGGTTAACGCCTTCATGTTCTGGGTGGTCGCAACGATCACGGTGGTTCCGTCCTTCGCGCTGCTGCTCGCTCGCAAGGCGGTGCACGTAGCCGTTTCCGTTGTGCTCGTGATGATTGGCCTCGCGGTGGCGTACATCATGCTCGCCGCACCATTCCTTGGGATGGTGCAGATCGTTGTCTATACCGGCGCCGTGATGATGCTGTTCGTGTTTGTGCTCATGCTCATTGGCGTGTCCGGCAAGGAAGACCTCACCGAGACGCTCAAGGGCCAGCGCTGGATTGGTGTGCTGGTGGCCGCGGGAATTGGCTTCTTCCTCACGGGCGTGATCTCGAGGGTCACGCTGAGTGTGGCGGAGCCTACCGAGGGCAACCCAACGGAGATCGCCGGTGCACTGTTTGGCCACATGGTGGTCATCGTCGAGACCCTTGGGTTTGTGCTCATCGTGGCGGCGGTTGGCGCGCTCGTGCTCACGCACCAGCCGCGGCTGGTCCCCAAGCACACGCAGAGGCAAATTGCGGAAGCGCGCGTGCTCGTGGGCGCCGATCCCGTCAACAAGCCCATGCCGGGCGTCTACGCGCGTCACAACGCGCTCGACGTCCCAGCGCTCGATCCCAAGGGCGAGCCCATCGACGACTCAATCTCCCGCGTGCTTGAGGTGCGCCACCAGACGCTGGACGAGGCGCCCTACCGCGCTGACATCGAGGAAGGACAGCCGGAAGAATGAATCCCGTTGCCTTCATCTACCTCGCCGTTGTGCTGTTCTCCATCGGCTCAGCCGCAGTGCTGCTACGCCGCAACGCCATCGTCGCCTTCATGGGCGTTGAGCTGATGCTCAATGCGGCGAACCTCGCCTTCGTTGGCTTCAGCCGTATTCAGGGCACGGTTGACGGCCAGGTACTCGCGTTCTTTGTCATGATCGTTGCCGCCGCCGAGGTGGTGGTTGGCCTCGCGATTGTCGTGGCCATCTTCCGCGCTCGCGAGTCCATCTCGATCGATGACCCATCGGAGCTGAAGGGCTGACCATGCTTGATCTGACCTGGCTCCTCGTGGCCGTGCCCCTGGGCAGCGCGTTTGTGCTGTTGCTTGCTGGGAAACGCGCCAACCCATGGGGCCACTGGCTAGGCGTGACAGCGTCGGGCCTTTCTTTTGTAGTGGCCTTTATCGCCTTCATCCAGATGCTTGGCCTTGACTCGGCAGAGCGCGCTCACGAGGTCCACCTGTTCTCGTGGATCAGCACGGGCGAACTCAACGTGGACGCTGGGCTGCTGGTGGACCCGCTGTCGATGACCTTTGTGCTGCTCGTGACGTTTGTGGGCACGCTCATTCACATCTATTCCGTGGCGTACATGGAGCACGACGTCGACAGGCGGCGCTTCTTCGCGTACCTGAACCTCTTCATCGCCGCGATGCTGCTGCTGGTGCTCGCCGATTCGTACCTGCTGATGTTCTTTGGCTGGGAGGGCGTTGGCCTCGCGTCGTACCTGCTCATTGGGTTCTGGTACCACCGCAACGAATACGCGACCGCCGCGAACAAGGCATTCTTTGTCAACCGCATCGGCGACTTCAGCTTCATCATCGCGATGGGACTCATGTTTGCGGCGTTCGGGGGCGTTGACTTCAAGACCGTCTTTGACGGTTCGCCAGCGGCCTCTACCGCCCAGCTCACCGCCATAGGCCTCACGCTGCTGCTTGCCGCGTGTGGAAAGTCCGCGCAGTTCCCGCTGCAATCGTGGCTTGGCGACGCGATGGCGGGCCCAACGCCTGTCTCCGCGCTCATTCACGCGGCCACGATGGTTACGGCCGGTGTGTACCTGGTGGTCCGCTCGGCTCCCATTTACGCGGGCGCACCAAACGCGCTGCTGGTGGTGGCCCTCGTTGGCGCGGTCACACTCATCTTTGGAGCGATCGTCGGTATGGCCAAGGACGACCTCAAAAAGGCGCTCGCCGCCTCCACGATGTCGCAGATCGGCTACATGATGCTCGCCGCCGGCCTGGGACCAGTTGGCTATGCGTTTGCCATCTTCCACCTCGTCACGCACGGCTTCTTCAAGGCAGGCATGTTCCTTGGCGCCGGCTCCGTGATGCACGGCATGAACGATCAGGTGGACATGCGTCGCTTTGGCGCGCTCCGCACCGCCATGGTGGTCACGTGGGCCACGTTTGGGTTTGGCTGGCTCGCGATCCTTGGCGTCCCGCCGTTCTCTGGGTTCTTCTCCAAGGACAAGATCATCGAAGCCGCGTTCATCGGCGAGGGCTGGCAGCCATGGGTATTGGGCCTCACCGCGCTCATCGGCGCGGGGCTCACGGCCTTCTACATGTCTCGCCTGTTCTTCATGACATTCCACGGCAAGGCGCGCTGGACGGACGAGCAGCACCCGCACGAGAGCCCCAAACTCATGACGGTGCCCATGATCATCCTGGCAATCGGTTCCGCATTCCTGGGCCTCATCCTCGCCACCGGCGATCGCTTTGTGAACTGGCTCGCGCCCGTCACGGGACACGCCGAACACGGCGAGCCGGTGCTGCCAGCGGCCGTCCTGATGACCGCCACGCTGGTGCTGGTGGCGCTCGGCGCCGGCTATGCCTGGCTCAAGTACGGAAGGGCCGACGTGCCGCTCACCGCTCCCGCCGCAACGCTGGCAACCATCGCAGCACGCAACGATTTGTTCCAGGACTCGGTCAACAGGGCGGTGCTCGAGCGCCCCGGCACGCACCTCACGCGCACCCTCGTTTACGCGGACGCCGCGATCGTGGACGGCGCCGTTAACGGCACGGGCGCGGGTGCGGCCAAGACCGGTGAGGCGCTCAAGGTGGTGCAGGGCGGCAAGGTGCGCGCGTATGCGCTCATCATGCTGGCGGGCGTGCTGTTCGCGGCGTTCTTCGCAGTGTTGGGGGGCAAGTGATGTTTCCCCAACTGAGTCTCATGGTGGTGCTGCCGCTCATTGGTGCGGGCGTGGTGTTTGCGTTGCCACAGTCCCTGCGCAAGCGCGCGCGGGAGATCGCGCTGTTCTTCTCAGCCGCGGAGCTTGTGCTCGCGGTCAATCTCTGGATGCACTTTGACAGCAACGATGCCGGCGCCATCCAATTCGCGGAGACGCACCAGTGGATCCCTCAGATTGGCACCAGCTGGGCGCTCGGCGTCAACGGCATCGGGCTTTCGCTCGTCTTGCTCTCGGCAATCCTGGTTCCGGTAGCCATCCTCTCGGCGTGGCGAGACGACAAGTCTCCCAAGCGTCGGGCAAATTACCTGGCCCTTGTGCTTGCGAGCCAAGCGTTCATGATTGGCGTGTTTGCCGCGCGAGACGTATTCCTGTTCTATGTCTTGTTCGAGGCAATGCTCATCCCCATCTATTTCATGATCGGGTCGTTTGGCGGTGCACAGCGCCGGTACGCGTCGATGAAGTTCCTCATCTACTCGCTCGTTGGCGGGCTCATCATGCTGCTTGGCGTCATCGCGCTGTACGCTGCGGGGCCGGGCGGTGAGCAGGGCTTCCTCACGGACAAACTCACAGGCCTGGACCTGTCCACCAACACGGAGCGGCTGCTGTTCCTGGCCTTCTTCATCGCATTCGCGATCAAGGCGCCCATGTTCCCCGTGCATACGTGGCTGCCAACCGTTGCTGAAAGCGCTCGCCCTTCCACCACGGCGCTGCTCGTTGCCGTGCTGGACAAGGTGGGCACGTTCGGCATGCTCACGCTGTGCCTTGTGCTGTTCCCCAATGCCTCGCGCTGGGCGGCACCCGTCATCATCGTCTTTGCTGTCATCTCCGTCATTTATGGCGCGATCTTGGCGATAGGCCAGGACAACATGCTGCGGCTCGTGTCCTTCACGTCAATCAGCCACTTTGGCATCATGGTGCTGGGCATCTTCGCGTTCGCGCAGACCTCGGTGGAGGGCGCGGCGCTGTACATGTTCAACCACGGCATCTCCACGGCGGCGCTGTTCTTTGCGGTCGCGTTCCTCATTCAGCGTCGCGGCAGCGCGTCGCTCAGGGACTTTGGTGGTCTGCAAAAGCGCGCCCCGGTCCTTGCTGGCACGTTCCTCATCATCGGGCTGTCGTCGCTGTCCTTGCCCGGTCTATCGCCGTTCATCTCCGAGATCATGGTGTTCATTGGCGCGTTCCCGGTGGTGCCCGTTGCGGTGATCTTTGCGGCCTCGGCGGTGGTGCTCTCTGCGCTGTACATCCTGCTCATGTACAAGAAGGTCTTCACCGGGCCCCAGGCGCCAGAGCTGGACAACATGCGGGACCTGTCCTTGCGTGACCGCGTGGTCACGTGGCCGCTCATCGCCATCATGCTGGTGCTTGGATTCTTGCCAGGAATATTGCTTGGCGTGCTGACGCAACCGGTGCACGACATCGTCACCATCGTTGCCGCTGAGGAGGTTGGCAAGTGAACTGGACTCAGCCGGAGATCACGTGGGGGCCGTTGGTTCCCATTCTGGTGGTGCTCCTCGCGGCCGCGGCAGGCATCCTCGTAGAGGCATTTGTGCGCACGCCCGCTACCCGACGCGTGGTGCAGATCGGTTTGGCGCTCGCTGCTCTTGTGGTTGCGCTTGGCGCGGCCGTGGTGCAGTGGGCAACGCAAGAGGGCAGCGGCACGGTAGTGCTCAACCTCATGCTCGTAGTGGACAGGCAATCGCTCGCGTGGCAAGTGATGCTCGCAGTGTTCGGCATCCTCACGGTGCTGCTGTTCGCGGCGCGCACGCGCGCAGGCGAGGAGGACTTCACCGCGCTGGGATCAACCCCGCCGGGCTCGCTTGACGAGACTCGCGCGTTGCGCGCTGGCCTGCAGGTCACCGAGGTCTTCCCGCTAGCGCTCTTTGCCGTTGGCGGCATGATGCTGTTCACCGCCGTCACGGATTACGTGTTCCTGTTTGTGGTGCTGGAGCTGTTCTCGCTGCCTCTGTACATTCTGGTGGCGCTCGCGCGCAGGCGCAGGTCGCTGTCTCATGAGGCGGCACTGAAGTACTTCCTGCTTGGCGCCTTCTCTTCCGCGATCTACATCTTTGGTGCCGCGCTGATCTACGGCGCAACCGGGCAGACTTCGTTCACGGCCGTGCAGACCGCCATCGAGAACCTCGCGGGTCACGACCCCCTCATCATCGCGGCCGCGGTGCTGATTCTGGTTGGCCTCTTGTTCAAGCTGGGCGCGGTGCCCTTCCACACGTGGGTGCCCGACGTCTACCAGGGTGCCCCCACGTCCGTGACGGCCTTCATGGCCGCGGCCACAAAGGCCGCCGCTGTGGCCGCGCTGTTGCGCGTTGTGTACTCATCGCTGTACCCGCTGGAGTGGGAACTCAACTGGCTGTTCTGGACCATCTCCATCATCACGATGATCCTCGCCACGCTCATCGCCCTGGTGCAGACGGACATGAAGCGCATGCTCGCGTACTCGTCCGTGGCCCACGCGGGTTTCATCCTGGTGGCATTCGCGGGCTTCAGCCCCGCGGCCCTCAGCTCGCTGCCGTTCTACATGCTCGCCTACGGTCTCGCTACCTTTGGCGCGTTCGCCGTTGTCACGCAAGTGCGGGAACGCACGGCCGACGGTGTGGTTGGCGGAGAGGCCAACCGCCTTGGTCAGTGGGCCGGGTTGGGCAAACGCGCTCCGTGGCTCGCCACGGCGATGACGCTGTTCCTGCTCTCCTTTGCGGGCATTCCGCTCACGGCTGGCTTCGTTGGGAAGTTTGTGGTGTTCCGCGCGGCGATCGACGAGGGCGCGTGGCCCTTGGTGCTCGTTGCGGTGCTTGCTTCGGGAGCCGCTGCGTTCTTCTACGTGCGCATCATCGTGTTGATGTTCTTCACGGACGTTCCTGAGGATCAGGCGGACCTCATCGAGATCGAGTACTCACCGTTCACGCGCGCCGTTGTGGTGTTTGCCGCGGTGTTTACGGTGGTGCTCGGCGTGTTCCCTGGACCCGCTCTCGCCGCCGCGGAGGATGCGGGCGTGCTGCTCTCCTCCTTGACCGCCACAGTCGGAAGCTAGCGGCGTGCCTTCCCTCGTAGGTCAGGGTGAACTCGACGAGGCCCTGCAGTTGCGCCTCGCGCTCGTGGAGGAGCGCCTGCGTGATGCGGTGTCGCAATCGGACCGCCTAGCGGATGCCACGTCACGCCACTTGGTCAACGCGGGCGGCAAGCGACTGCGCCCCGCGCTCGCGCTGCTCACCGCGCACTTGGGCGATGCTTCGCGCCCAGAGGTCGTTGATGCCGCGGTAGTGGTGGAGCTCACTCACCTCGCCACGCTGTATCACGACGACGTCATGGACTCCGCGCCCACTCGCCGCGGGGCGCCCGCGGCTCACGAGGTGTGGGGCAACTCGGTGGCGATCCTCACGGGCGATTTGCTGTTTGCGCGCGCATCATCGGTAGTGGCTGGGCTGGGCCCGCAGGCCGTGCGCATCCAGGCGGAGACGTTTGAGCGGCTGTGCCTTGGCCAACTCCACGAGACCGTTGGCCCGCCAGACGGCGTGGACCCCGTCGATTTCTATCTGCAGGTGCTCGCGGACAAGACGGGTTCACTCATCGCCACCTCTGCCCGCTTTGGCGCCATGTTCGCGGGCTGTGCTCCCGCAGTGGTGCAGCAAGTGACGCGCTACGGCGAGCTCGCTGGCGTGGCGTTCCAACTCGCGGACGACGTCATGGACGTGCGCTCCGATGCCGCGACCATGGGCAAGACCCCCGGCACGGACCTGCGCGAGGGCGTAGCTACCATGCCCGTGCTGCTGCTTCGCCGCCGGGTTGCTGCGGGAGGCACACCGGAAGACGCCGCCTTGCTCGCAGACATCGACGGTGACTTGAGTTCCGATGCCGCGCTCGCCGCTGTGGTTGCGCGCTTGGGCGAGCACCCCGTGGTGGAGGAAACGGCGGCGCTCGCGTCTACGTGGGCCGCGCGTGCTGCTGAGGCCATCGCCAACCTGCCTGCCGGCGAGGTCAAGGACTCGTTGCTCAAGTTCGCCGAATCGCTTGTGGTGAGGGCTGCCTGATGTCGAGCGACACGCGCCACTCAGGAGCCGAGCAGTGGGCGCGCGTTGACAGCTACATTGAGCAGCAGTTCACAGAGGCCGACGCGGTGGCAGCTTTGGTGCTGCGCCGCCAGCGCGACGCCGGGTTGCCAGACATTGCCGTGAGTCCCGCACAGGGCAAATTGTTGGAGGTCTTGGCACTCGCGGCCCGCGCTAGGCGCGTGGTGGAGTTTGGCACCCTTGGCGGCTATTCGACACTGTGGTTTGCGCGCGCGGTTGGCGCGGGTGGACGCGTGGTGACGTTTGAACTCGATCAGCACCACGCCGATGGAGCGCGTGCCAGCCTCGATGAGGCTGGCGTGGGGGACAGGGTAGAGATCCGCGTTGGCCCGGCCGTGGACAACCTCGGCACCCTCGCGGCGGACGAGCCGTTTGACCTGGTCTTCATCGACGCCGACAAGCCAAGCAACGTGGCCTATTACGACGCCGCCATGACGCGCGTGCACCCTGGCACTGTGGTGATCGTGGACAACGTGGTGCGCGATGGCGCGCTCGCGGACGCCGATTCCACCGACGAGCGGGTCATCGGCTCGCGCGCGATCGTTGAGCGCGTTGGCGCGGATGAGCGCGTGAGCGGCTCGGTGGTGCAGACCGTTGGCGCCAAGTTCTACGACGGCATGATCATCGCCACGGTGCTGTAGCGAACCCTCGAACTAAAGTCGCGACCCAACGATTCGCCCTCGGCGCCCGTGTGTAGGGGTATGACCAACATTGGGGAGGGTTCGTGAGTGGCTGGCAGTTGCTCGTGGAGCGGCTCATTGCCGAGCGCGGCTCGCGGCTCGCGGCGTATGCCGGGATGCTTGTTTCGCGCGGCGACGATGCCGAGGACCTGGTGCATGACGCCATCGTCAAGACGTTCTCGCGCAGGCGCGCCATCACGGACCTCGACCATGCCGAGGCGTATGTGCGCAGGGTCATGCCCACCCTCGTCATCGATAGGGCGCGTTCGCGCTCGGCACGTCAACGCACCACCCAGCGGGCGTTCGAGCGAGAGCGGATTCCCGCGGATCTCGATGCGGGCTTGGACGTCCGCCGCGCCCTTCAAGAACTTGCCCCGCGCGAGCGTGCGTGCATCGTGTTGCGATTCTTCGACGACTTCACGGTGCCGCAGATTGCCGCCCACCTGGACCTCGCTGAGGGAACGGTGAAGCGCTACTTAGCCGACGCGTCGGCCAGGCTGGCAAGCTTGCTCGCCGTGGAAATTGACTCAAGGGAGACGGTACGGGTTGAGGCCGTGCCAGGAGAGGAGCTGCGATGAGCACGCTCAGTGGTTCACTGCTAGACGCCTTTGCCGCAAACGAGGCGGGCGCCCGCGGCCGCAACCGCGATGCGCGGCGCACGGTCTCTGCCATTCGCCGCCGGCGTACGGTGCGGGCCGCTGGAACGGGGACCGTTGCGGTTGTGGGTGCGGGCGCCATTGGCGCCGTATGGATGCTCGCGCCCGGTGGGAGGTTCGCGCAGCCTGCGAGCCCGGTGCCGAGCGCCACGTGCACGGTGTCCATCTACGCGCCTCCCAACTTGGCGGCGCGGGGCCACTTGTCGTTTGCGGTGCGCGGCTACGTTGATCTGCGGCCGGACTCGCCGGACCCAAGGGTGGTAGCGGTGCTAGCGGATGGGACCACCACCCAGGTGTTGCCTGACGCCCACGGTGACTACATCTATGCTCACGACGGCAAGCAGTATCCGCTCGTGATGAAGCAGATGATTGAGGATCCAGCGTTCCGCGCCCAGCCAATCGTCTTTGACTTTGACGAGTGGGGAAACTCCAGTTTTCTTGATTGGGACGGGCACAGCCGTTACGAGGATGACTACAAATGGACCACCGTTGTTCCCGCAAACGTGCCCCACGGGGTCGACACCGTGGAATTGTCGATGACCCTGGCGATAACCACTCTTGGTGGCGGCATGGGATACCTGGGAGATTCCGTGCCGGAGGGCGCATACACAGACGCGGTCATCACCACCGCACAGGGTGAAGAGGTCACCCGGCTCAAGGAGGGGGATGCGATGCCGGACATCGAGGGGCGCACGGACGTGATCTCGGTGGCACTCCGTGTGGGTGGATTGCCTCACGGGGAGACGTTCTCGATCGCGTCCACATACAACGCTGACGGTGCGCCCCCGCCCACGTGCGAAGGCGGAAACGCCGGTCTCAGTACGGTGACATCTTCTCCGTTTGTGCAGGAGCCCCAACCCACTGGGTCCAGCGAACCGCTGCCACCTGGCGTCTCTGAAGCGCCTTCGTCTACACCGGCTCCGTCGCAGGGATAGGCGCGCTGCGGGAGCGTGCTCGCCAGCCGTCAACGGTGATCACGACGAGTGCCACCCACACCAGGGCAAACCCAATCCAGCGCCCCAGAGACATCTCCTCGTGGAAGTACCACACGGCGAGCATGAACATCATGGTTGGAGCGATGTACTGCAAGAGGCCCGTGACGTTGAGCGGCAACCGTGCGGCTCCGGCCGCGAAGAGCAGCAGGGCGCCTGCGGTGACGATCCCGGTGGAGACTATGAGCAGGTCGTGACCTAGACCCAGACCGGGCGCCCCGCGTTCGCCAAAGGTTTGGCGGCCCGAGTTGTGAATCCACACGAGAGCAAGCACTGCAAACGGGGCGAGCACCATGGTCTCCACGGTGAGCCCCGTAATCGCATCCACGTGCCCGCCAACGCGCTTCTTGATGAGGCCGTAGAACCCAAAGGACAAGGCGAGCGCCAGGGAGATCCACGGGAACCCGCCGGTCTCGAGCCCAACGATGACCACCGCGACCATGGCGATCGCCACCGCGATCACCTGCATGCGTCGTAGCCGCTCGCCAAGCACCACCACGCCTAGCGCCACGGTCACAAGGGGGTTGATGTAGTAGCCGAGCGACGCGGCGTTGACCTGATCGGTCACCACGGCGAACACGTAGACCAGCCAGTTGGCCGCGATGAAGACGGCGGCCACTGCGAGAGTGGCGAGAGTGCGCCAGGTGGTGAGCGCTACGCGCAACCGGGACCAGCCCCGCGCGGCCGCGACTATGCCAAAGCAGACCACGAGCGACCACACCGCTCGCTGCGCAGTAATCTCAACTGCTCCCGCCGGGATGAGCGCGTGCATGAGGAGCGGAAAGACGCCCCACACCAAATAGGCCGATGCGCCAAACAGCAGACCGCTGCGGTTCAAGGGTGCGCTCGTCACGTGCTCATTCTCTCAGCCACCAAGGGGGCCAGTTGAGCGCGTGGTGGCTAGATTGTCAGGTATCCATCCACGCCGGTGCCGGGAACGGCGGCGCGGGCGGTGCCCGCGGCGAGGGTGTTTCCGTCTTGAGGGTCGATGAGGCAAAACGCGCCAGTTCTACGGTGGGCGTCGTAGTCCTCGATCGCGAGCGGCTGCGCCAGTTGCAGCGTCACCACGCCAATGTCATTGAGCTCAAGCTCCTCGCCTGGAATGATCGAGGCGTCGAGAGTGCCGCCGGGGAGCGAGATGTCGAGCTTGCCTTCCATGCCAACCACGAGGGCCTGCACGAGCGCCGATCCGTGTTGCACCAGCACGCGCTCGCGCAATCGCAACGGCCGCTGAGCGAGCCATGCCACGTGGGCAACGAAGTTCTTGACAGGCAACGCGGCATCCCCTGCCGCGCTGAGCAGGTCACCGCGTGCCACGTCAACGTCGTCCGCGAGCCGAATGGAGATCGAGGTTCCGGCAACCGCCTCGGTGAGCGGACCGTCGGCCGTATCAATGCCCGCCACAACCGTGCGCTGGCCAGAGGGCTGCACCACCACAGCGTCGCCTACGCGCACCGTTCCCTCGGTGACCTGGCCGGCGTAGCCGCGGTACTCCGTGAACTCGGGGCTGACCGCGGCCTCTTGTGGGCGCAATACGTACTGGACGGGGACGCGCCAACCGCCTGTGGCGATTGCCGCGAGCTCGTCCGCGCCCGGCACGCTTTCCAGCAGCTCGAGCACCGTGGGGCCGTTGTACCAAGGCGTGCGGGTGGAGCGCTCCACCACGTTGTCGCCAACGAGGGCGCTGACTGGAACCGCGATGGCGTCTGGCATGCCGAGCTTGGCCGCATGCTCCGCTACCTCAGCGGCGATGCGCGTGTACGGCGCCTCTGCGTAGTCCACGAGGTCAATTTTGTTAACGGCAACGATGACGTGCGGAACACGAAGCAGCGCGGCAACGGCCAAGTGGCGCAGGGTCTGCTCGCCAACGCCATGGCGCGCGTCAACGAGCACAATCAGCGCGTCCGCGGTGGACGCCCCCGTCACGGTGTTGCGCGTGTACTGCACGTGGCCAGGGCAGTCGGCGAGGATGAAGGTGCGCGCTGGAGTGGAGAAGTAGCGGTATGCGACGTCGATCGTGATGCCCTGCTCGCGCTCGGCGCGCAAGCCATCGGTGAGCAGTGCGAGGTCAACGGTCTCGCCACCGCGGGCACGGCTCACGCGCTCCATGGCCTCGTAGGCGTCGGCGAGAATCGACTTGGTGTCGTAGAGCAGGCGACCAACGAGCGTTGACTTGCCGTCGTCAACGGAGCCTGCCGTGGCGAAGCGCAACAGCGAGGTGGCGCGCTGTTCTGACGGCTGCGATTCAGTAAGCGTACTCACTAGAAATACCCCTGCTTCTTGCGGTCTTCCATGGCCGCTTCACTCATGCGGTCGTCCGCGCGAGTGGCGCCGCGCTCGGTGACGCGCGTGGCCGCAACTTCGGCGATCACGTCCGCAACGGTGACGGCGGCGGACTCAACCGCACCCGTGCAGGAGGCGTCACCCACCGTCCGGTACCTGACGGACTTGGTGGCCACAACGTCGGCTTCGCGAACGGGTACCGCGGGGTGCGGAGTGAGCAACATGCCGTCCCGCTCGAACACCTCGCGCTCGTGGGCAAAGTACAGGCTGGGCAACTCGAGGTGCTCGCGCTCGATGTACCGCCACACGTCCAGCTCCGTCCAGTTGCTGAGCGGGAAGACGCGCACGTGCTGGCCCGGAAGGTGACGCGTGTTGTAAAGGTTCCACAGCTCCGGGCGCTGGTTGCGCGGATCCCACTGGCCAAACTCGTCGCGCAGCGAAACCACGCGCTCCTTTGCCCGCGCCTTCTCCTCGTCGCGGCGAGCGCCGCCAAACACGATGTCGTAGCCGTGGCCCGTGATGGCGTCCAGCAGCGGCACAGTCTGGAGAGGATTGCGCGTGCCGTCGGGACGCTCACGCAGGCGGCCGTCGTCGATGTAGTCCTGAACGGACGCCACCTGCAAGCGCAGGCCTAGCCGCTCAACAGTGGCATCGCGGAACGCCAACACCTCGGGGAAGTTGTGCCCCGTGTCCACGTGCAGCAGCTCCACCGGAACGCGCGCGGGCCAAAAGGCCTTCGCCGCCAAGTGCAATACCACCACGGAATCCTTGCCGCCGCTGAAGAGAATGACGGGCTTGCGCGAGGTGGCAACCGCCTCGCGGATGATGTGGATGCCCTCCGCCTCAAGCGCGGCAAGCGTGTCGAGCGCGCCGCGGGTATCGGGCGCGGCGGCTGGGGCGTGGTCTGGGCTCGTGGCCACGGGGTTCTCCGTCTCGATGCTCACGTGTGGATCCCGCATTCGGTCTTGTCACTGCCCGCCCAGCGACCGGAGCGAGGGTCCTCGCCGGCCGCCACCTTGCGCGTGCACGGCTCGCAGCCGATGCTGGGATAGCCCTGCGCAACGAGCGGATTGCGCGGCAAGCCGTTGGCAGTTTGGTAGATCTCCACTTGGAAATCGCTCCACGCGGCGAGGGGGTTGATCTTCACAAGTCCGTGCTTGTCATCCCACGTCACCACGGGCATCTGCGCACGCGTCGCGGCGTCTACGCGGCGGGCGCCCGTCACCCAAGCGTCGTACCCCTGCAGGGACCGCGCGAGCGGGTCCACCTTGCGCATAAAGCAGCATGAGTTGGGGTCGCGTGCAAAGAGGTCCTTGCCAAACTCGGCGTCTTGCTCGGCGACGGTCTTCTGCGGCATCACGTTGACCACCGTGATGGGGAAGCGCTTGGCCGCATCGTCACGCGTGACGATGGTTTCCGCAAAGTGATAGCCAGTTTCCAGGAACAGCACGTCCACGCCGGCAAGGCGCTTGCCAAACATGTGAGGCAAGATCGTGTCCTGCATGGACGACGCTACGGCGAGGCGGGCGCCGAACGTCGCCACCGCCCAATCAGCGATTTCTTCCGCCGTGGCGTCCTCGAGGCGCGCGTTGACCTCCGCACACGTCTCCGCGTTCCACACGGCGGGGTTGGCTGAGGTGAGAGAGGCGGTCATTTGAGAAGCTCCTCATCCACTCGGAAGGCCCAATCGGAGAACTGCTCGCCGTCTTCGCGTGTAGCGAGGAAGTTCTTGGTGACGCGCTCCACATAGTCGGGCATGCCGTCGGCCTTGACCTTGTGGGCGCGAATCTTGCGCCCAAAGTCGTTGTCCTCGCCGCGCCCAAGCCGGCCACCCAAGTGCACCTGATACCCGGGCACCTGCTCGCCCGTAGCGTCGTCCAATACCAACTGGCCCTTGAAGCCGATGTCCGCAATCTGCACACGCGCGCAAGAGTTGGGGCAGCCGTTGACGTGCACGGTGATGGGGGTGTCGATGGTGGGGAAGATCGCGTCGAGCTTCTTGACCACCTCGCGCGCCGTGGCCTTGGTCTCCACGATCGCGAGCTTGCAGTACTCGATGCCCGTGCACGCAATGACGTTGCGGTGGAACTCGCCGGGGCTGGATTCGAGCTCCAGGGCGCGCAGGCCGTTGACCACGTCGCTGACGTTGGCTTCCGGCACGTCGAGGATCAGGATCTTCTGCAGTGGGGTGAGGCGAATGCGGTCGGAGCCGGCCGCCTCCGCGATTTCCGCGATCCGCACGAGCGTGGTGCCGGAGACGCGGCCGGCAACGGGTGCCACGCCAACGTAGTAGAGGCCGTCCGCCTGCTCGTGGATGCCAACGTGGTCTCCGCGATTGGCCGGCGTGGACTCGAGCGGGGCGGGACCCTTGGGAAGCTCAAAGTGGAGGTACTCGTCCTGCAACACCTGCAGGAACTTCTCCAGACCCCAGTCCTTGACCAAGAACTTGAGGCGAGCGCGGTTGCGCAAACGGCGGTAGCCGTAGTCACGGAAGATGCTCGTGACGCCCTTCCACACCTCGTGCGCGATCTCGGGCTTCACGAACACGCCCAGGCGGCCGCCGAGCATGGGGTTCACGGACAGACCGCCGCCCACCCACAGGTCGTAGCCAACACCCAACTCAGGGTGCTCCACCGCGCAGAACGCGATGTCTTGCACCTCGTGGAGGATGTCTGGGACGGGCATGCCGGAGAAGGCGGTCTTGAACTTGCGCGGCAAATTGGAGAACTCTGGGTTGCCGATGTACAGATCCTTGATCTGCTGCATTTGCGGAGTGGGGTCAATGAGCTCGCCCTTGGCCACACCGGCCACGGGGGAGCCGAGAATCACGCGCGGGACGTCACCGCATGCCTCTGCACTCATGAGGCCAACGGACTCGATGCGGCGGAAGATGTCCGGCACGTCTTGGATGCGCACCCAGTGCAGTTGGATGTTTTGGCGGTCGCTGACGTCGGCGGTGTCCCGGCACAGGTCGCGCGAGATCTCGCCGATGGTGCGCGCTTGCGCAGCGGAGAGCTGCCCGCCATCTGACCGGACGCGCAGCATGAAGTATTCGTCGTCGAGTTCGTGCGGTTCAAGGATGGCGGTCTTGCCACCATCGATGCCGGGCCGACGCTGTGTGTACAGACCCCACCAACGGAACCTGCCGCGCAGATCACCAGGGGGAATAGACCAGAAGCCCCACTTGGAATAGAGGTTCTCGATGCGCTGGCGCACCTCGAGGGGGTCGCCTACGGACTTCATCTCCTCGTTGGGGTTGAGCGGCGTCCTATCGCCCAGTGCCCATTGGCCGTCCTTATTGACCGTGTCCTTGCGCGCCGCGGCCTCGCGCGTGCGGATGAGGCGCGCCTCTTCGCGGTGGCGGTGGCGCTCCTCGGTCTCCGTCAGCGGCGCGGCGGCGCGCGCTGGAGCCTCGGGGGTGATTTCGGTGGTGGAACTCACCAGCGCTCCTCGCGATGTCAGGCACCGGCCAGCCGGGCATCACGCCCAGTTGAGGCCGAGCGCCAAGGATTTGGGACAGTCCTGTGGCGGTCAGGCCATGGGACACATGACGGTGCCGAGGCGCGCGGAAACCGCTCCGCGGAGAGTGCTCTGGCTCGTCATGGCGGCAAGTGTTACACACATGCGCGATTGACACTACCCAAATCCCTCTCTGTTAAGTAGGAATAATGGCCATTCGATGAGTTTAGACACGTTGCGGGTGTTGGGGCGAGGCTGCAAGCGCGCGGCGCCAACGCTGAGGGAGCTGGCGCCGCGCACCCGGCAGAGGTTCCCCAGGGGTTGCATCCCTGGAGAACGCCGCGTCGAGTAACGCTAATGCAGTCTTCAGCGTTGCCTCGCGCGACGGTTGTGCCCCGGGCTGTGGCGCGCGGGTCGTTTGTGCTCCGTCGCCGACGCTAGGGGCAGGCGAGGGGCACATCAACTGCGCGGGACGGAGTGGCAACGCGCGGCGAGCGCTGGCACTCTCCAAAACTTGGCGCGCTGAAAAAATCTTTGCGAAGGATTCAACTACGCGCGGTTGCAAAGTTTTAGGAAACTTTTAGCGCCCCGCGAGACCCAGCGCGCACTCGCGTAAGGCGACGGCTCGTGCCACAGCCCGGCCAGCGTCGGGCAATGCAACGCGCGCGAAACGCCCAACCGGTCGCAGGGTTCCCGCCCCTATAGACACTCCCTCGCCGCTACGCCAGAATCAGCCGCGGAGTCTTCAATAAAACTTTCACGAACTTTCCCCGGGGGCAACGATGCCAGCGAGAGCACCACGCGCACGGCTAGCGCACGTGGCGGACAGGGCCGGTGTGAGCCTTGCCACCGCATCGCTCGCGCTGCGGCGCTCGCCGCGAGTGGCTGAAGGAACTCGCATCCGCATTGAGGCGGCGGCTCGCGCGCTGGGATATCAGCCACTGCACGCGCCCCAGAGGCGCGCCACGCCGCGAGCGCCCCACGGGGAGACGGCCATTCACGTGGGGGTGGTTGCCGCCGTTGGTCTCGAGGAACTCCTCACGGATCCGTTCCAAGTGACGGTGATGACGGGCCTCCTGGACACCCTCGAGCAGGCACACGCGACGGCCACATTCCTGCCGCCTCCCGATCTGTCGCGCAATGTCGCACTGCTCGCGAGCGCCCCAATGGACGGCGTGGTGCTGGTTCACAGTCCGGCCGCGCTGGGGGCGGCGCTCGCGGTAGTCGAACGGCGCGCGCTCCCAGCGATTTCGCTGGAGCCGCGTCCGGGGGACACCGTACCGGGCGTCATGTGGCTGGATTTCGACGGCATGCGTCACCTGGTCTCGCGCATGATCGCGCTGGGGCACAGCGAGGCGCTCGTGGTCACCCTGCCCTTTGGAGGAGGCCGACGCCGGCGTGGGTTTGTGCCCATTCCCGCCCAAGCAGACGTGCCGTCGCAAGCCGTACGGCAGCGACTCGAGGCGATCCACGAGGCGGGACTTGGGGTCTCCGCCGTCTACGAGACAGAGGCTTCGAGCGTTGCCGAAGGTGAGCGCGCGGGGGAGGCCATCGTCATGCTTGCCGAGCTCCCCACCCTCATCGCGTGCCAATCCGATGTCTTGGCAGCAGGCGTATTGAGCGCCCTTGAGCGGCGCGACATTCGGGTGCCGCAAGACGTCTCCGTGACCGGCTTTGACGGACTCGAGTTGCCGCTCATTGCACCCCACGTCCTTACGAGCGTGCTGCAGGACGGGTACGAAAAGGGGCGGCGCGCGGCGCACCATATCCTCGCGGCCATTGCGGGAGAGGGTCCAGAGCCGTCGGCCATGAAGCTCGCGGTGCGGGATGGCACCACCTTGGGGCCACCCCGCGCGGTCCCTGACGGAGCACCGAGTGCGGAGAGCCACTCGTGACGGGCGTGCGGCTGCGAGATGTCGCCGAGCGCGCGGGTGTGTCCATATCTGCAGCATCGATCTGCTTGCGTCATGGAGATGGATTTGCCGCGGAGACCATCGCCAGGGTTCGCGCAGCGGCGGACCAACTGGGCTACGCCGTGCCGAGCGGGGTTCGAGTTCCCAAGGCGGAGCGTGTTGGCGTGGCAGGGGTGGTGCTGCACGACACGCCTGTCAACGCGCTCAGCTGCGCGCACACACTGGAGATTCTGCGCGGGCTTGCCGGGGAATTGACGCCAATGGGGTTTGGCATCGAGGTGCTTCCTGCCGAGCAGGGACCGGGTGCCGCGTGCGCCTATGACAACGCGGCAGTCGACATCGTGTTCTACCTGAGCCTCGCCGAACCTGCGCATGCCACCTCAGAGGCATTGCGCATGCGCGGCATCCCCACCGTCCATCTGCAATCAACGCTCGATGGACCCATTGCCGCTGTGCGGACGGACGACGTCACACCCATGCGCGAGCTCATGAGTCACGTGGTGGGCCTTGGCCACGAGCGGATCGCGGTCCTGACACAGCGCTCCGGCTACAACGTCCGAGCGGGCCTCGTGGCCGATGCCCGGTGGGAATCGGCTCAGGCCCTTTATGCGCGCGACCGCCTGCGTGGGATAGCGGAGGCGGGAGTTACGCCGTTTGCGGTCTACGAGGCAAGGGCGTCGACCATCGGCGAGGGCCTCGCAGCGGGCAGGGTGCTGCTGGATCTGCACCCACGCCCAACCGCCGTTGTGTGCCTAAGCGACATGCTCGCCGCAGGCGTCATGGTGGCCGCACGGGAGCGCTCCATCAGGGTGCCGGAAGACCTTTCCGTGACCGGTTGGGACGGCGTTGACCTGCCCACGCTCGCCCCGCACCGGCTCACCACGGTGCTGCAAAGCGGAACTCAGAAGGGGATGCTGCTTGCCGCATTTGGAGCGGCGGTGCTGGCGGGCCGCGCCCCCACGCCGTTCCGAGTGCCGCAATACGTGTTGCTGGGGACCACCACCGGTCCGGTGCCCTGATGGGGCGCGTGACATTGGAGGACGTGGCGCGTCGCGCATACGTGGCCAAGTCCACGGCGTCCAGGGCGATGCGTGGAGACCCGCGCATCGCTGCGCGCACTCGCAGACGCGTTACTGAGGCGGCCCTGGACCTGGGATATGACCCTGCATGCGACCTGATGCTGTCAAAGGTTGCCGGAATAGTCTCCGCGAGCGGGTTGGATGATTCGTTCCGCGACCCGTTCCAACTGCAACTCATCGAGGGCATTGCGGACGGGCTTCACACGCTCGGCATGGCTGTGCTGTTTGTGCCACCCTTTGGAACTCCCGGCCATGATCAGGCGCTCTCGCGCATCCCGCTCGACGTCTGCTTTCTCCTGCACGGCTTCTCCACCTACGCGAGCACGCGCGCGAGTTTGGAGCGCCGCGGCGTTCCCGTGCTGGTGCTCGAGGCGGAGGCGCAGGATCCCGACGCGGCGGTGCGGACAAATGAGGCCCACGCCTTTCGCCAAGTGATCGCGTCCCTCCTGGATGCGGGCCACACGGCAGCCGCCGTGGTGGCGTTGCCGCTGTCTCATCACCGCATGCACCGTGGGCTGGTTGAGATGCCCAACCTTCGCGACATCGACGTCATCCCCACGCGTGAGCGGCTCGAGGTCATGGTGCAGACGGGCCTAGCGGTTGGCCCCATCTTCGAGGCGACACACTCAAGCGAAGTCGATGGCGAACTCGCGGCCCGTGCGTTCCTTGAACTTCCCGATCTCCCCACAGCGATCGTGTGTCACAGCGACGTACTTGCCGTTGGCGTCGTGACGGCGTTGCGCGAGGCGGGCCTCAACGTGCCCAACGACGTGTCCGTCACAGGGTTTGATGGCCTCGACTTCCCGCTCCTGGCGCCGCTCGTGCTGACAACCGTGACGCAAGACCCCTTCGAGAAGGGACGGCTCCTCGCCGATCAGGCCAGAACTCTACTGCTGGGCGGCTCGCCCCAGCCGGCGCTCATGCAGCTGACCATGCGCGCCGGCAATTCGGTGGCGAGCCCACGTGCCGCGCGGGGTGGCCAATGACTGGCCCCCGAGCCACCGTGCGCGCCGTAGCTGCGCTCGCCGGGGTGGCACCCTCCACGGCATCACTGATTCTTCGCGGTGAAGGACGATTCGCGGTCGAGACTGTGGAGCGGGTGCTCGCGACTGCCGAAAGTTTGGGCTACGAGGGTCCCGCCGGACCGGCGCGTCGGCTCGCGGTAGGCAACACCAATGTTGCCGCCGTCGTGACTTTTGGGTCCATTGCCACCACCCTGCAGGACGCGCATTCACTCGGTGTCATTCGTGGACTCCACTCCACGCTCGCGGAACACGGCGTTGCGCTCATGCTGCTGCCCGCGATCGATTCTCCTGGCTTTGCGGAAATGCTCGCGACGACGCCCGTCGACATCGTCTTTGTGCTCTCCTCATTCCACGACATCGCGCAGGTGCGGCAGATCACGGCGCAACGGGGGATAGCTCTCGCCTACCTCGAGAGTTCTGGGCCCGAGGCTCCCCCGCCGATGATCCACGTGGATGACCTCACACCCATGAGGGCCTTGGCCGTGCACCTCAAGGACCTGGGCCACGTCCACGTTGCCACCGTCACCATGCGGTACTCGACGTTCTCGGTCTCGGGGCTCGTGGCTCCCATGCCCCTCAATGAGATTGCCAATCCGGTAACACGTGGCCGGCTCCAGGGGCTTCACGAGGGAGGCTTGGTACCCACCTACATCTTCCAGACGGCTCGCGCCGCCCGCGAAGAGGCCATCGAAGCGGTGGACGTCCTCATGCGGATGGACCCCCGGCCAACCGCGATCGTATGTCAAACGGACGCTCTCGCAGAGGGCGTCATGGAGGGCCTCAAGGAGCGGGGCTTCGATGTCCCCGCCGATGTCTCGGTAACGGGCTACGACGGGAACCACATCCCCAGCCTGGCACCGCAGCGGCTTACGACGGTGGTTCAGGACGCTGTGCGGAAGGGAGCGCTGTTTGCCCACGTTGGGCTCGCACTGCGCGCCGGCGAGGAGACATCCTCTGTGCCCTTCGCAACCCACTTTGTGGTGGGGACAACCACCGGGCCGGCACCCCGCGATCGCGACGGGGGTACGCGAGCCAGCCTCAGCGTCGGGCATCCCTAGGTGCGCCGCCGCCCAGAGCCGGGCGTGTGTACGGCGCGCCGGTATGTCTATACTCTGGTGCCGTTGCGGCTCACGCCGCGCGACCACCGCCCCCGCGAGAAAAACGAGCCTTGTGACTAGCCAACGACCGCTGCGCGTCGCCATCATCGGCGCCGGCCCAGCCGGCACCTACGCTGCCGATATCCTCACCAAACAGGGGCTCGACGTCTCCATCGACATCATCGAGCGACTGCCCGCGCCCTTTGGTCTGGTCCGCTACGGCGTGGCGCCAGATCACCCGCGCATCAAGCAGATCATTGTGGCGCTCGCGAACGTCCTTGGGCGCGGCGACATCCGGTTGCTGGCGAACGTCAACATTGGCACGGATCTGACGCTCGACGACCTCCGCGCGCACTACGACGCGGTCATTTTCGCCACCGGCTCGTTCTACGACGCGAACCTCGAAATCCCTGGTATTGACCTGGATGGATCGTATGGTGCCGCCGATTTTGTGTCGTGGTACGACGGCCACCCCGACGTTCCGCGCACGTGGCCTTTGACGGCCCGCGAGGTAGCAGTATTTGGCGTGGGAAACGTTGCGCTCGATGTTGCCAGAATTCTCGCGAAGCACCCCCAGGATCTCTTGCCAACCGAGATTCCGGCCAACGTTCACGAAGGCCTGCTCGAGTCCCCTGTGACCGATGTTCACATCTTTGGCAGGCGCGGCCCGGCGCAGGTGAAGTTCTCGCCGCTGGAACTGCGCGAGCTGGGTCACGTGCCCGATGTCGACATCATCGTGTACCCCGAGGACTACGAATTTGACGACGGCTCCATGGCCGCCGTGGAGTCCAATCACCAGACCAAGCAAGTGGTTAAGACGCTCACGGACTGGACACTCAAGGAGCCCACTGGCGCCTCGCGGCGCATCCACTTGCATTTCCTGCAGTCGCCCGCCGAGGTGCTGGGCGAAGACGGCCACGTTGCCGGCGTGCGCGTGGAGCGCATGCGCCTCACGGGCGACGGTAACGTCACCGGCACGGGAGAGTTCATCGACTACCCGGTGCAGGCCGTGTACCGCGCCGTTGGCTACTGGGGCAGCGAGATCGAGGGCGTGCCGTTCAACAATGACAAGGGCGTGATCCGTAACGTCGAGGGTCGCGTCATTGACGACACCGGTGCCGCTGTTCCCGGTTTCTACGCCACGGGCTGGATCAAGCGCGGCCCTGTTGGCCTCATTGGTCACACCAAATCCGATGCCGCGGAGACCATCTCTCATGTGGTCGAGGACGCTGCAACGCTGTACGAGGAGACGCAGGCGAGCCCCGAGCAGCTCAGCCCGGACAACATCCTGCGGCTGCTCAAGGAACGCGGCGTTCCCGTTGTCCAGTGGCGCGATTGGGAAGTGCTTGACGCTCACGAGCGTGCGCTTGGCGAGCCTCACGGCCGCGAGCGCATCAAGGTCGTTGACCGCGAGGAAATGACCGACGTAGCCCTGGGCCGCTCCCGCGTCTAGCCCGCAGGGAAGGGCAAGCCGCGCCCGCATCACCGCTTGGGTTGGAAGCTGCCCGCATCACCGCTTGGGTTGGAACCTAACCGCAACGTTTTGGGTCGCGACCTGCCCGCAACCCTTTTGCGTCGCGACCTGCCCGCAACCTTCGCGCTCACGGGGGACGGAACAGCCGCCGGTCCCCCTGGACGGTGAATTTTCGCGCCCAGGAGGGACGCACGAGTCGCGCGGCTCGCCGAAGCACCTTCGCGTCGGGAACCTCACCCCTACCCCGAACCGTTCATAGGATGGCCGCTGTCAACGGTGCGGCACTCGATAGGGAGAGTAAGTGGGCAAGAAGTACTTCAACGGGGCTAAGACCTTTGGCTTGTTCGTCGCCATGTGGGTGGTGCTGCTTGGCGTGGGCTCCTTCGTCTCGGGGGGCGCGTACCTGTGGCTGTTCGTTGGCCTTGGCCTCGTCGGCACGTTCTACGGCTACTGGAACTCGGCAAATCTCGCGATCCGCGCCATGCATGCGCGCCCTGTCACCGAGGTAGAGCAACCCGCGATGTATCGCATCGTGCGCGAGTTGTCACGCGAAGCGAACCAGCCCATGCCGGCGCTGTACGTCTCGCCAACCGACGCTCCCAACGCCTTCGCCACCGGTCGCAACCCCAAGAACGCGGCCGTGTGCTGCACCACCGGCATTCTTGCGCTCCTCAACGAGCGCGAATTGCGAGGGGTCTTGGGGCACGAACTCCAGCATGTCTACAACCGGGACGTACTCATCTCCGCGGTGGCCGCAGCCTTCGCGGGCATGATCACGGCAATTGCCCAAATGCTGTTCTGGTTTGGCGGCCGCGACAACGTGTTCGGCACCCTCGCGCTGCTGTTCCTCGCGCCCATCGCGGCCACGCTCATCCGCATGGCGATCTCGCGCACGCGTGAATACGATGCCGACCACGATGGCGCTGAACTTACGCGCGACCCCCTGTCCCTAGCGTCGGCCCTTCGCAAGCTCGACGCGGGCACGGCGGCCAAGCCGCTGCCGCACGACCCCAAACTTGAGAATGTGAGCCACATGTTCATCGCCAATCCATTCCGCGGCGAGGGCGTAGCGAAGCTGTTCAGCACCCACCCGCCCATGGGGGATCGCATAGCGCGGCTCGAAGAAATGGCGCGCGGCAATCGTTGAGTAAATGCCGGACGTCTGGCGCCTGACCTGTGAAGATCGGCACTATGACGACGCACACTTTTCGTACAGCCGCGATCGCGTCCGCCGCGCTTGCTGCGGTGATCCTAGGCGGATGCGCTAGCGACATCACGACTGCGGATCAAGCGCAGGCCCAGGTGATGGTCAAGCAACAGGCCGTGACCGACGCTGAAACGGCGTTCTCGGCAGCTTCCGCCGCCTTCTGCGACAACGCGAAGGACTACGTCGTCGCGCTCGACCGCTACGGCGACGTTCTCCACGCGACAGATCCCACCGTTGGCGACGTGCAGGAGGCGGGCTCCGACCTTGCCCAACCCAAGGACAAGGCATACGACGGCGCACAGGACGCGCTCAAGGCACAGGAGCAGGTGCTCACTGCTCAGCAGGAGCTCGCCGATGCGCAGACCACTTTAGTTCGCATTCAGGCGGGCATCTCCGGTACCCCGAGTCCCGTGGCAAGTCCAGACCCGACGCTGGAGCCGCTTGCGCCGGTCGCATCGGTTGATCGCGTCAAGCAGGCGGAAAAGGACTTCGCCACTACACAAGCAGGGATAACCGCCCAAACGCCGCTCCGTGAGGCTGCCGAGCAATTCCACAGCGCAGCGGTAGGCCTCGAACTTGCGTGGCTGCATCTGCTTGTCGACACCGGTTGTGCCACTGACGAGCAACTTGCCCAGGCGGATCAGGTTCTGTCGGCATTCACAATCGCGTTACAGCAGGACCTCAAGGACGCGGGCTACTACAAGGGAGACGTCGACGGCATCTACGGGCCCAAGACCACCCAAGCAGTCTCCGACTTGCAGGAGGCGAGCGACCTCCCGGTCACCGGCGCCGTTGATCAGTCCACCATCCTTGCGCTCCAGGCCGACTTGGTTGCGAAGGGTCACGACGAGGCGAAGCAGGAGCTCGCGACCACCGCTGCCGTGCAGCAGACGCTCGCATTGCTCGGGTTCTGGGACGGGTCCGTGGACGGGGTGTGGAGCGACGAACTGACGGACGCCGTCAAGGAATTCCAGAAGGCACTCGGGGTGGAGGAAACCGGCGTCATCGACGCCGCGACGCTGGCGGCGTGGCAAGCCGCACTCGAGACCGCCAAGAATCCATCCGAAAGCCCGTCGCCCTCACCTAGCACCGCGCCAACGGCCACGCCTGCCAACTGAAAGCGCGCGGGTCAGCAAGGCGCGAGACGTTTGGTCTAATCGCGCTGTCCCGCAGCACCAAGGAAGCGGATGAAGACTGCGATCCAGCCAAAGATCAACGCAAATACAACCACCTCAAAGGCCGTGAGCGAAAAGTATTTGACGAGGTACAGCACGAGCGCGCCCAGAATTGCGGCCAGAAAAAGCCAGCTCGCCACAAAGTACGTACGCGGCATTCCGCTGAGGTAGCGTCGGCCCCCAATCAAAAGCATCAGGTACACAACCGCCATGCCCGACGCGCTCAACGTGTGGATCCAGAAACTCACGTCTACCGGGAAAAGGCCAACGCCCACGAGCATGAGGCCCATGATCACAAACAGACCTGAAACGGTGCGCGGCGACGAGCTGTCGGAGAGGCGACCCTCGCTGACAAGGGCATGCATGTCATGCGAAATGTAGACGGCGAACGTCGTCACCAGCAGCCCGCCCGCGATGAGGGTGCCATTGAAGATCCAACTCGACACATCGTTGTACGTGCCGAGTTGGCTGAAGTGCTCCTTCCACCACAGAGGATCGGACGTGGTCACGGCGGAGGTCAGGGTGCCAAGCACCACGAACGCCATGAGCAGCGATGACGTGCGCTGCGTGTTCATTCGCGCTACAGAAGGGAATACCAGGTACGTCGTAATTCCGAGGGTGAGAGCCATCATTAGCGTGCCAAAGAAGGTCAGGACGCTGAATCCCCCCAGGGCAACCGACAGCACAAAGAACAGCACATAGGCGCCCAGGAATGCGAGCGCGGTGTGCACAATCACCACCGAGATCGTGTTCACGGCAAACGTCCACCTGGCAAGCTCTTGACGCCACTCTTGACCCACGCGATTGCGCGAGCGCCAGTAGCCAATGGCGGCAACGAGCGCCGCGACTACTGCCGCCGCGCACGCCGCAAACAGGCCGTACGAGTTGGGTCCTGACAGTGTGGGGTTGGGATTCAGCCGCGTGAAAATGAGGCCGACGATGGCGCCAATTCCGCCACTGATCATGGCTAAGTAGATGGCTTGGGAATCAACTTCCAACTGCGATGAGCCAGCACGTGGCGTTTGGTCGCTGACGGGGGCTGATTCGGCGCTCATGTGGCGAGTTTAGGCGCGCCGGGGTAATTTCCCGAGGGCCGCAAGATGTCGCGAGGAAAATGTTCGGCGCCCAGCGCGCGGAGAACAACGCGCGTACGCTCAAAAGTACGGACGGCGAACGTCCGTCCTTGAAAGGGAGTGATAACCCATGAACGGCCTGACAGACGCGCAAGAGCGCGTTGATCAAGGCATTGTTCCCGAGGGACTCATGCGAGCGGCCGTAGTAGTTGCCGCAGATAAGCCCCTCCTCGTCACCGAGGTACCGATCCCCATACCCGGTCACGGCCAGGCACTCGTCCGCGTCATCACGAGCGGAGTGTGCCACACCGACCTTCACGCGGCGCGAGGCGATTGGCCCGTTCCGCCCAAGGCCAATCTGATTCCCGGACACGAGGGCTACGGCGAAGTAGTTGCGCTCGGCGAAGGGGTCACCACCCTTGCCCTAGGCGACAAGGTGGGCAATGCGTGGCTCTGGAGCGCGTGCGGCACCTGCGAATACTGTCGCACCGGCTGGGAGACGCTATGCCTCAACCAGCAAAACGGCGGCTACAGCGTTGACGGTTCGTTCGGCGAGTACATGCTCGTTGACGAGCGTTTTGCCGCACGGATTCCGGATGGTTGTGATCCTGACGAGATCGCGCCCATCCTCTGCGCGGGAGTCACGGTCTACAAGGGCCTCAAAGAGACCGAGGTGAAGCCAGGTCAATGGGTTGTGATCTCGGGAATCGGCGGGCTGGGCCACATCGCAGTGCAATACGCGCGCGCGATGGGCATGCGCGTGGCCGCAGTCGACATTGACGACGCAAAGTTGGCGCTCGCCAAGCGCCACGGCGCCGAGGTCACGGTCAACGCGGCAACGACGGACCCCGTGACCGAGATTCAGACAAGCACCGGCGGAGCACATGGAGTGCTCGTGACCGCCGTGCATCCCGAGGCGTTCGCACAAGCCACTGGCATGTGCCGACGCCATGGCACCGTCGTGTTTGTTGGGCTTCCCCCAGGGGACTTCCCGGCCGACATCTTCTCCACGGTGCTCAACCGCCTCACGATCCGCGGCTCGATAGTCGGTACTCGCCAAGACATGGTCGAGGCCATCGACTTCTACGCACGCGGCGAGATCCACCCAACTGTCAAGGTTGAGCGGCTCGACGACATCAACGACATCTTTGACCGCATGCTCGACGGCAAGATCGATGGTCGCATCGTGATGCGATATGCCGACGCCTGACTCGGCAACCGTCGCCAGCGCGGCCCCGGCGCGCAGGCGACCCCCTCGTGAATTTAGCGGTAGTTGACGAACTGTAGGTCGGCGTCCACATCCGCGCCGCGCAGCAGCGCCATCGTCGCCTGCAGATCGTCGCGGCTCTTGGATGACACGCGCAGCTCGTCGCCTTGGATCAGCGCCCGCACACCCTTGGGGCCCTCGTCGCGCACCAGTTTGGTGAGCTTCTTCGCGATGTCTTGCGAGATGCCCTCCTTGACCTCGGCCACCAGGCGGTACTCCTTGCCCGAGGGCACCGGGTCTCCGTACTCAAGCGACTTCATCGAGATGCTGCGCTTGGCAAGCTTGGCAATGAAGACGTCGAGTACCGCCTTGACGCGGTCTTCGGAATTCGCCTTCATGAGCACGGCTTCGCCAGAGAACTCGATGGACGCCCCAACGCCCTTGAAGTCGTAGCGCTGCTGGATTTCCTTCACGGCTTGGTTGAGCGCGTTGTCCACCTCTTGGCGGTCTACCTTGCTCACCACATCAAAACTGCTGTCACCGGCCATGGCTTGCTCCTTGCTCGCGGGTAGGCGCGGTTCGCGCCCGGTGCCTGAATATTGCTATCCTTCCATGCGCGTCGCATTGCGTCGCATGGCGGGTTACCCGAGCGGCCAAAGGGGGCTGACTGTAAATCAGCTGCGAGAGCTACGGGGGTTCGAATCCCTCACCCGCCACGTTCAAGGCCCGACATCGTCGGGCCTTTTGCGTTTCTCCCAGCCGTTCTCACGCGATTTCTCGCGCGATTTCTCGCGTAGGTTCCGCGACCCGGCCCGACGCTCCGCTTGGCGTTGCGTATCCCCTTGCCTGACGCTGCGCTTGGCTGTGCGTACCGCCTTGCCTGACGCTGCGCTTGGCTGTGCGTACCGCCTTGCCCAACGCTGCAGTTGGGTTTGCGTCAAACTCCCAGCCCGCGTATCCCTCCTGGGCGTGAATTTTCACCGTCCAGGGGGATGGATTGGAGCAACGTCCCTCTGGGCCGCGAGAGTGCGCGGGCGCGGGGTCCAGATGCGCGGGGCGAGGAGATGCGTGGTCTGGGGGGGGGTGCTAGGCGGATCGTGTGCGCTGGGAGGACACGGGGACGGTCAACGCACGGATTTCCGGCCCTGCGTCCTCACAGCGCGAGATGCGGGGTGCGAGGTGCGCGGCGCGCCACCCCCGCCCCCAACCCACCCAGTCAGTGCCCTCCCATGAAGGGCGACATCGCGCGCGCCAGCACGCTCTCGTGGCGCGTGATCCGCTCCTCAGTGTCCGCGAGTGTCATGGCGGTCAGCCCGGCGTTGACGGCGAGCCACCGGAGCGGCTCGGGCTCCCACTTGCGCGAGTTGTGCCCCACCCACGGCAAGGTAGTCAGCGGCGAATCGAGCCCCAAGATCAGATCGCGAAGCGTGCGCCCCGCAAGGTTTGTGGTGGTGACGCCGTCGCCAACGTAGCCACCAGCCCACGCCATCCCGGACTCCGCATCCAACCCCACCGAAGCATGCCAATCCCTGGTAATCCCCAAGTTGCCGCCCCAGCGATGGGTGATCTCTGCGTCGGCCAGTATGGGGAAGAGCGAAACTAGTTCACGATGCAGCGACCTATGAACGCGATCGTGGACGTCGTACTCGGGCTTGATGCGCGAGCCAAAGTGGTACGGCGCCCCGCGACCGCCGAACACCATGCGATCGTCGGCTGTGCGCTGCCCGTAGATGATGAGGTGCCGAAAGTCGCTGAAGGTCTCGCGCCGCGCGAGCCCAATCTGGTCCCACACACTCGCGGAAAGAGGCGCGGTGGCGACGATGAGCGAATACACGGGCGCCACCGAACGGCGTTGTCCCTCGAGCGTGGCGGTGTAGCCCTCCGTGGCACGCACCACAAAGTCCGCGGCGACGGTGCCGTTGGGCGTGGTCACCACGTGTGGCGCAATCGCCAGCGCCGGCGTCCGCTCGTAGATCGCCACGCCGCGCGCCTTGACCACGGCCGCGAGTCCGCGCGCGAGCTTCGCGGGATGGATTGCCGCACAATCCGGCGTGTACATCCCGCCTAGCGTTCCCGCAGCATTGAGCCGCGCGCGGGCTGCCTCGGCGTCGAGCAGCACATGCTCCGTGAGCCCCCACGCGTGCGCCTCTGCAACGGTGGCTTCCGCGCGCGCCAGTTGCGTGGGCGTGCGCGCGAGCGTTACCGTGCCGCCCTTGGCCAACCCCGCATCGATTCCCTCTGCGGCCGCAACACGTATCAGTTCATCGATCGACGCTTGCATCGCCGCATGCTGCGCGAGCGCGCCTTCGCGGCCGCCCTGCTTGGCGAGAGTTTCCAGCGAGCTGGGGAACAGCGCTGACGCCCAACCCCCATTACGGCCCGACGCTCCAAAGCCTGCGATGTCCCGTTCCACTATGGCGATGCGCAGGTCTGGGCGGGATTCGCTCAGGTAATACGCCGTCCATAGCCCCGTGAATCCCGCTCCCACGATGGCCACGTCAACCGAAATATCGCCGCCCAATGGTGGGCCCGGCTGGAGCGAGTCGCCGCACGTCTCAAGCCAAAGCGAAAGACGCCCGTAGGCGTCGGCGGGTTGCTGGGTCACGGGGTCAGTGTCGGGCTCCACGCGGCCCCGAGTCAACGCGGGCACGAGTGCGGGAACCGGATTAGTGCGTCGTGCGTCGCCCCCGGTAACGAATAGATATTAATCCGCAAGTTTGTCGCGCCAGCGGTTGGCGGCGGGCGAAAGTGGTGCCAGTATCTGTTCATCACCCCGTAATCGCGGGTCGCACGATGAGCCCAGCAACGGCGCTGTCGCTCGAACGTACATGGAGGTCCTTGTGGAAGAGCTTTCGCCAGAGGAAACGCCCAAGAAGGGTCTTTCTCGTAGAGGTTTCATCATTGGGGGCGCCGTAGCCGCGGCGGGAATCGGGGCCTTCGCATTGGCGAGCAAGGGCGGGGGCGGCAGCAACACGGCTGATTGCATCACCACGGACCTTTCCAGCACCGAGGCAAAGCTTGCCGTGTCCAACTGGCCCGAATACATCGACGTTGACGATGGCGACTACGTCTCGACCCTCACCCAATTCCAGAATTCAATGGGAATCCAGGTGGCCTACACGGCCGACATCAACGACAACAGCGAGTTCTTCGCTAAGGTCCGCAACCAGCTGGGAGCGTGTCAGCCAACAGGCCGTGACCTGTTTATGCTCACCGACTGGATGGCCGCCCGCATGATTGACGCCGGATGGATCCAGAAGCTGGACAAGGCGAACGTGCCCAACCTCGACAAGAACCTTCTGTCGTCGTTGCGCGGCGTTGGCTGGGACCCAAACCGCGACTATTCGGCGCCATGGCAGGCCGGATTCACCGGTATCGCGTACAACAAGTCCTTGGTCGGTGAGGTGCGGACCATGGATGAGCTCCTCACGAGAGCGGATCTGAAGGGCCGCGTGACGATGCTGACAGAGATGCGCGACACCATGGGCCTGTTGATGTTGTCCGATGGCGCGGACCCGTCTAACTTCAGCGACGATGACTGGAACAAGGCAACCGAGAAGCTCTCCAAGGCACGCGCGGACGGGCAGATTCGCTCCTTCACGGGCAACGAATACATCACGGATCTGGCTGCTGGAAACATCGCGGCCTGCGTGGCTTGGTCGGGCGACGTCGCCGCTGCCGATGACGAAAACCTCGTATTCCTGCCGCCGGACGACGGCATGATGGTCTGGGCCGACAACATGCTCGTGCCCGTGCAAGGCATGCACAAGGCGAACGCCGAGAAGTGGATCAACTGGTACTACGACCCGAAGATCGCGGCTCAACTCGCTGCCTACGTCTGGTACGTATGCCCCGTCGACGGCGCTCAGAAGGAGATGGAGAGCATCGACCCCACGCTTGTTGACAACCCCCTGATCTTCCCCACGCCCGAGTACCTGGCGCAGACCCATGCGTTCATGGCACTGAGCGAGGAACAAGCGTCCAAGTACGAGAAAGACTTCGCGAATGTCACTGGCTGATCAGCCACGCCGCGACCTGCGGCTGACAGGTCTGACGAAGCGCTATCCCAACGGATTCGTTGCAGTTAAGTCTTTGGACTTGGTGATCCCGCAGGGCTCATTCTTCGCACTACTTGGCCCTTCAGGGTGTGGCAAGACCACTACGTTGCGCATGGTCGCGGGACTCGAGGATCCAACGGCTGGCCAGATTCATATTGGCGATCAGGACATCACCCATGAACGGCCCTATCGCCGTCCGGTCAACACGGTATTTCAGAATTACGCACTCTTCCCGCACCTCACGATCTCGGAGAACGTGGCCTTCGGCCCCAATCGGCGTGGAGTCAAGGACGTCGAGAAGCTGGTCAAGGAAACCCTTGAGCTAACTGAACTGACCGAGCAGTCCGGCAAGAAGCCCGCGCAGTTGTCAGGCGGCCAGCAACAGCGCGTCGCTCTCGCGCGCGCCTTGATCAACCGACCTGAGGTCCTTCTGCTGGACGAGCCGCTCGGCGCACTTGACCTCAAGCTGCGCCGCGCTATGCAGATGGAGCTCAAGCAGATACAGGACGAGGTTGGTATCACCTTTGTGCACGTCACGCACGACCAGGAGGAGGCCATGACGATGGCCGACACGGTAGCCGTGATGAATGCCGGTGTCATCGAACAAATGGGCTCGCCTTACGACCTGTACACGAACCCGATGACGACATTCGTGGCGAACTTCCTTGGCCGATCAAACCTCCTGCCCGGCACGGTGGTGGGCCGCGAGGGAGCGGGTGCCGACGCCGTCGTGAAGGTCGATCTTTACGGAACGGTCGTGTCGATCCCCGCGGCGAAGGTGCACACGGATTCCAAGAAGGGCTGGGTCGGCATTCGGCCCGAGAAGGTGCTCATTCAGCCCGCGGGTGTTCCGATCGATGCGCCGGGAGAGCACTTCTCGGGCGCGGTGGTTGTGAGCTCAAGTTACCTGGGCGTCTCCACGGAATACGTGCTGCGCATGCCATGGGGCGGCGAACTCATGTGCTTCGAGCAGAACACCGGCCGGCGCGGAGGTCTCTTGACCGTTGGCACCAGCGTCGACGTTTCGTGGAGCCCCAAGTTCGCATTCCTCCTCGATTCGTCGCAGGACGTCGAGGCGGGACTCGAGGAAGACTGACGTGGGAGCACTCCAGCGAGTATTGACCAAGCACCCGGCCTATTTCCTCGTAGGGCCCGCGGCGCTTTGGCTCCTTGTGTTCTTCGCGTTCCCGTTGGTTTCGCTCATAACGACGTCGCTTTCGGACCCCTCGGGGTCGCCGATCGCGGGGTACGACATGACGTTCCGCTTCCAGAATTACTCCGAGGTGATTTCGGAATACTGGCCTTACCTGGTCCGCTCGTTCGTGTACGCGGGCATCGCGACATTGCTGTGCCTGATTTTGGGATATGTCCTCGCCTACGCCATCGCCTTCAAGGCCGGTCAGTACAAGACGATTCTGCTGGTGCTCGTGGTGGCGCCGTTTTTCACCTCGTTCCTCGTTAGGACCCTGTCGTGGAAACTGATCCTGGGCGATGACGGGTGGGTTGTGCACACGCTTCAGGCGTTGCACGTTATGCCTCCAGACGGCCGCATTCTCGCGACGCCGGTGGCGGTCGTGGCGGGGCTCACCTACAACTTCCTCCCGTTCATGATTCTGCCGCTCTATGCGAGTCTCGAAAAGATCGATCATCGCCTGCATGAGGCCGCCTCCGACCTCTACGCGAGCCCCGCACGCACCTTCTTCAGGGTGACTTGGCCGCTGTCGTTGCCGGGCGTCGTCGGCGGCACCCTACTGACTTTCATCCCGGCGGCAGGTGATTACATCAACGCTTCGTTGTTAGGTAATACGAATACCCAGATGGTTGGAAACAAGATTCAGCAACTCTTCACCACCGCGAGCGACTATCCGCACGCATCGGCACTGTCCGTGATTCTCATGGCGCTCATCGTCGTCATGGTCTTGATGTACGTGCGCAAGGCCGGAACTGAGGAGCTGCTGTGACGCGCATCGGCCGTTGGATCGGCAGTCATTTGGTGCTCGCGCTGGGTCTGCTGGTGCTGTTGTACATGTACATTCCGAACTTCATCGTGGCGCTTATGTCGTTCAACGACGCCTCGGGCGCGCGAAACCTTTACGAATTCCAGTCCTTCACCCTGGACAACTGGCTTAACCCTTGCGCCCCGCTGGGGATGTGTGAGTCCGTGAAGGTGAGCATCGCGATCGGGTTTGCTGCAACCATCTTCGCCACGATTCTTGGGACCCTCGCATCATTCGCCTTGGTGAGGCATCGCTTTGAGGGCCGTTCAACAATGAACCTCATGATCTTCTTGCCTATGGCGACGCCCGAGATCGTCATGGGCTCGTCCTTGCTCGCGATGTTCGTCGCCGCGGGGCAAGGCGGCAAATTGGGATTCTGGACCATCCTGATCGCCCACATCCTCTTCTGCCTGTCGTTCGTCATCGTTACCGTTCGCTCGCGGTTGGCGGGTCTTGATTCCAACCTGGAGAAGGCCGCGATGGACCTCTTCGCAAACGAGTCACAGACCTTCTGGCGAATCACCTTTCCGCTTGTCTTTCCCGGAATTCTCGGTGCGGCCCTGCTGAGCTTCAGTTTGTCATTCGACGACTTCATCATCACCAACCTGAACTCGGGCCAAACCGTGACGTTCCCCATGTTTGTGTGGGGAGCCGCGCAACGCGGAGTGCCGATGCAGGTCAACGTGGTGGGCACCGTGATGTTCATCCTCGCGCTCACCATAGTGATCGTGGGCGAGGCGGCCTCCAGGCGCAGAAGGAGACTGCTCGCCGCTCGCTAGCCGGCCGAGCCTCGCCAACCCGCTTACAGCATCGCCCCCGCGGCAGTCAGCACCTCGCGCAGAATCCCGGCAATCTCGTCAAACTCGCGTTGCCCAACAATGAGCGGCGGTGACAGCTGCACCACGGGGTCGCCGCGGTCATCCGCACGGCAGTAGAGCCCCGCGTCCCACAACGCCTTAGAGAGGTAGCCGTAGAGCACGCGCTCGCACTCTTCCTCGGTGAGCGACTCGCGCGTTGACTTGTCACGCACCAGTTCGATCCCGTAAAAGTAGCCGGCTCCCCGCACATCGCCAACGATGGGCAGATCCGTGAGGGTGGACAGCGTCTCAAAGAAGGCATCCTCGTTGTCCCGCACGTGCGCCAAGAGCCCCTCACGCTCAATGACATCAAGATTCGCGAGCGCCACCGCCGCAGACACCGGGTGCCCTCCCCACGTGTAACCGTGCGCAAACATCTGGCCGGGCTGCATGAACGGCTCGGCAATGCGGTCCGAGACGAGCATCGCCCCCACGGGCGCGTACCCAGACGTGAGGCCCTTGGCAGACGTGATGATGTCCGGCTCGTAGCCGTAGCGCGTTGACCCGAACATCTCGCCCAGCCGCCCGTACGCGCAGATCACTTCATCGGACACCAGCAGAACATTGTGCTCGTCGCAGATCTGCCGTACCCGCTCCCAGTACCCCGGCGGGGGAGGGAAGCACCCGCCCGCATTTTGCACGGGCTCCAGGAACACCGCGGCCACGGTGTCCGCGCCTTCCGCCTCAATCGCGAGGCCAACCTGCTCCGCGGCCCAGCGGCCAAAGGCGTGTGGGTCGCTGCCGTCCAGCAGGCCGCCCGTCATGTCCGACGCTCGGTACAGGTTCGTATTCGGCACACGGAAGGTGCTGGGAACCAACGGTTCAAACTGCTGCTTGAGCTCCGGGATGCCGGTGATGGACAGCGCGCCTTGCGTGGTGCCGTGGTAGGCCACTTGGCGCGAGATCACCTTGTGCTTCATGGGGTGACCAGTGAGTTTGAAATAGTTCTTGGCGAGCTTCCACGCTGATTCAACTGCCTCGGATCCGCCGGTTGTGAAGAACACCCTGTTGAGCGAGCCCGGCGCGTACGCGGCCAGGCGCTCCGCGAGTTCTATTGCGCGCGGGTGGGCGTACGACCAAATGGGATGAAAAGCCAGCTCGCGTGCCTGAGCTGCCGCAGCGTCGGCCAATTCCGCGCGTCCGTGCCCCACTTGGGTGACGTATAGACCCGCGAGGCCGTCAAGGTACTTGCGGCCGTTCGCGTCCCAGATGTGCGCGCCCTCGCCGCGCACGATGACGGGAATCTCGGCGTCCGCCCAGCGCGAGTGATCCGTGAAGTGCATCCACAGATGCTCGCGTGCGGAACGCTGGAGTTGGGCGTTGTCCATGCCAGATCCTTCCAAGCGTCAGGCCGGGAGGCTTGCGCGCCCAACGGTTGATGCGTCGGTCATGTCCTCGAGTTCCACGCCCTTTGTCTCGCGGACGCGCTTCAGCACAAAGAAGAAGGACACGAGCGCCATGAACGCGTACAGGCCGTAGGCGAACGGCAGCGAGAAGGTGGAGAGGGAGGGGAAGGTGATCGTCACGGCGAAGTTGGCGATCCACTGAGCGGCTGCCGCCACTGCCAGCGCCGTTGCACGGATGCGGTTGGGGAACATCTCCCCAAGTAGCACCCACACCACGGGACCCCACGTGGCGCCAAAGAACACCACAAAGCCATTGGCGCCTATGAGCGCCGTGGTGGCCGCTTGGCCGGAGAGCACGGCGTCGCCCGCGTCGTTGACGCTCGCGTGCGAGAAGGCGATCGCCATCAAAGCAAGCGTCACGAACATGCCAACGGAGCCGATCAGCAGTAGCCGCCGCCTGCCCAGCTTGTCCACCAGCAGGATCGCCACAATCGTCACCACAATGTTTGTGACGGACGTGATCGTGGAGGTGAGGAACGCGTCGGATTCCGAGAAGCCAACGGACTGCCACAGCGTCGTGGAGTAGTAGAAGATGACGTTGATGCCCACCAATTGCTGCAGCATCGCCAGCAGAATGCCCGTCCACACGATGGGCTTGAGCCCAAACGAGTTGCCGCGCAGGTCCTTGAGTGAGCGCTCGTCGTCTGTGCCCAGCGATTCCCGGATTTCGGCAACTTTGCCTGCTGGATCGTCTTCATCCACGGAGGCAAGCACGGCGAGCGCCTCGTCGTCCCGGTGCTTGCCAACGAGATAGCGGGGCGATTCCGGCAAGCGCAACGCGATTGCGCCGTAGATGACAGCGGGGATGGCCTCCGCCATGAACATCCACCGCCATGCCTCAAGTCCAAGCCAGAGGTCTTGCGATGCGCCGCCCGCGGTGGTGGCGAATAGCTGCGCGGTCAGCAACGCGGCAAAGATACCCGTGACGATTGCCAATTGCTGCAGCGAGCCCAGCCTGCCCCGGAACGTCGCGGGCGCCACTTCCGCGATGTAGGCGGGAGCAATGACGGACGCCGCTCCTACCGCGAGCCCACCGAGGACTCTCCACAGAATGAGGTCGCCAACGCCAACCGCGAGGCCGGACAAGATGGCGGAGATGAAGAAGAGCACTGACGCGATCACCATGACGCGAATACGGCCCCAATGGTTGGCCAGTGTGCCCGCGAACCAAGCGCCCACGGCGCAGCCAAGGAGGGCGGAGGCCACGGTGAATCCCGTCATAGCGTCGGTCAGGCCAAACTGGCCCTGAATCGAGTCCACGGCACCATTGATGACGGACGAGTCGAAGCCAAAGAGGAAGCCACCAAGAGCGGCGCCAATTGTGATCCCAATGACCTTGCGATTGAGGCTCTGGGCCGCTGGCGAGGCTGTACTCATTGTTCCTCCTAAAACGGCACCGTTGCCTATGAGGTCACATTAGTGCCGCCGCCAGATCTGAGGCGAGGTTTCCGCGTTCTTCCACGACCACGTGTTCTAGCCCTTGCCAAGCCGCGGCGACGCGAAGCTCATCGCCCAGGGCTGCGGCAACCGCTGCGTCGGGCTTTCTGCGTGCACCGGGAGCCACGGCAGGCTCGCGCCACGTGGCCGCCGCCACCAGGATTTTCCGCTTGCGATCCGCCTTCAGATCAACGCGCGCGGCAATCTGATCGCCCAGCAGAAACATCAGGCAGTAGTAGCCATAGACGCGCTTGGCGGCTGGCGTGTAGATCTCGATGCGGTACTCCGCGCCAAACATCCGCTCCAGCCGTGGCCGGTACCAACAGACGGGATCGAACGGGCTCAGTAGGGCCTGCGCAGTGGCCCGGCCGGGCGTCAGCGCGCCGGTTGCGAGGAGTGCGGGTTCGCCCCATCCCTCCACCTCCGTCCATTGCGCGAGCCCACGCTCCACTGCCGAGTCCGCAAATGGCCGCAAGTCGCTGGCCGTGAGCGACTTGGGAGCGAGCAGCCTGAAGTGATCAGCGATATCGCGCATGGTGCCAACCCCCACGGCCCCAATGGCGCGGTCAAAGAACGCCTGGCGGCCCTCCGTGAGCGTGAGAACAGGGGCTGCTAAAGCGGCGGCACCCCACGCGCGCTCCAGGGAGTCGTAGGTGCGCTGAAAGTTGCCGCGCCGTGAACCCGCAATCTCTCCGCGGAAGAACAGGTACTCGAGCGCGAGCTTGACATGGCTGTAGTCCCACCATGGACCTTTGGGCCCGTTGCGCGGCGAGAGATGTTCTACATCCGCGCCCACCACCGGCCCGCGCTCATTGACGGCGTCCCGCACCGCATCAATGAGGCCCGGTCGTTGCGCTTCGAGTTCCGAGCGCGCCCACGTGAGCCACCCGCTCTCGCGCCGCATGCGGGGAAGCATGGGCGGCAGCAAGTCCAGCGGCATCACCGCCGCCTCATGACCCCAATGCTCAAACCCGTGTGCGCCATGGCCGTGCGGGGGTCCCCACAAGAAGGAGTCGAATGCCTCAGTGTCATACGCGCCAAACCGCGAGAACACGGGCATGTAGTGTGCGCGCGCAAACACGTTGACGGAGTCCAGCTGCAGCACGCCTTGGCGGTCGAGGTAGGCGGCGAAGTCCCGTTCCCGCACGCGCCGGGACGGCCGTCGCGAGGCGAGCCCCTGTGCGGCGAGAAAGGTGCGCCGCGCCTCCGGGGCCGATAACGTCAAGGTCACCACGCCACCCTAGCCAACCCCTACGACAGGCGAGCGGGGGCGATTTCCCGGGCGAGCGTCGGGCCGTGTATCCTTGACCGGCTTGCCCCAATAGCTCAGTCGGCAGAGCGTTTCCATGGTAAGGAAAAGGTCCAGGGTTCGATTCCCTGTTGGGGCTCGTTTGGGCGGCTTAGGCCGTCGCTTGGCGGGGTAGCTCAGTTGGTTAGAGCACACGACTCATAATCGTGGGGTCGCGGGTTCAAGTCCCGCCCTCGCTACAAATCCCATCACCACCGATGGGTCAGCGCGTGTCATGCGCGTCATAACAAGGCAGGGAGTTACCGATGGCAAAGAACGATGTCCGTCCCAAGATCACGCTTGCGTGCACCGAGTGCAAGAACCGCAACTACATCACGCGCAAGAACCGTCGGAACACCCCCGACCGCGTGGAGCTGAACAAGTTCTGCCCCAAGTGTGGCAAGTACCAGCCGCACCGCGAGACGCGCTGATCTAGATTCATCGCAGACGCCCGGTTCCCCGTTGTGGGGAGCCGGGCGTTTGTGCGTCGCGGCCCTGCGCGCTGGGTTCTGGGCCCCACGCTGTACTCGCCCTCTTTGCCCAGCCCGCCGCGGCGTCGGCCCCTGTTTCACGCTCACGGGGGACGGTAGCCCGCCGTGTCCCCCTGGGCCGTGAAAATTCTCCGTCCAGAGGGATTTGCGCACGGTCGGGCTTCCGTACCGGGACCTGGCTCCGCCCCCGCGCCGCCTCGTTGCCCCCGCGGGGCCCGACGCCGTGGTTGGCTCTTCCCGCACGGCCCGACGCCGTAGTTGCTCTTCTCGCACCCGACCCCCGCGCGGGGCTGGCTTGGGTAGGGTTGGGAGCGTGCCAGTTAACGTTGAAGCTATGGGCCGGGTCTACGGACCCCATGAGCCGTACGAGGTCACCAGGGTCAAGATTCGCGAGTTCGCGGAGGCCGTGGATGCCAGGTCATTTGCCCACGTCAACGTTGAGGCAGCGCGAGCGGAGGGCTACGAAGATCTCGTGGCACCAACCACATTCGCGGTGGTGATTGCGCAGCGCGCGGAGTTCCATGTGGTGGTTGACCCCGAGGTTGGCGTTGACTTCACGCGCGTGGTCCACGCGGACGAGCGCTTCACCCATCACCGCCCCATCGTGGCTGGTGACGTCATCTCCACCACGGTGCACATCGACAAGATCACCCCGCCGCGTGCGGGCATCGCGATGGTGACCACTCGCGCGGAGCTGGCCGATGTGGACGGCAACCCCGTAGCCACGGTGCTGTCCACCTTGGCAGTGAGGGAAGACGCATGAGCGACGAGAACCGGCCTGCGTTTGCAGGCCTCGAGGTGGGGCAAGTAGTGGCGAGCCGCGAAGTCGAGATCAGCCGCGACACGTTGGTCCGCTACGCGGGCGCCTCAGGAGACTTCAACCCCATCCACTACAACGACGTGTTCGCGCAGTCAGTAGGACTGCCCGGCGTCATCGCGCACGGCATGCTCACCATGGGCATCGCGGCATCTGTGGTGGAGGAATGGGCTGGGCCCGGGAACGTCCAAGACTTCCAGGCACGCTTCACCCGGCCCATCGCCGTGCCCAATCCGGGGCACGCGCTCGCGACCGTTACGGCCTCCGTTGGCGCGCTCGATCCGGAGCTAAACAGCGCCCGTATCGACGTGTCGGTGGAGTTCCAAGGAGCCCGCGTGCTCGGCAAGGCGCAAGCCATCGTCAGCTGCGCCTGAAAATTGCGGACAATTCGCCCGCTCGGCGCGCGCTAACCGCCTGGATACTGCCAGTATTCCGTCATGGCAGATACAAAGGAGAACGAGGTGGCCCAGTCAGGACTGGACCGCTACTTCCGGATCACCGCAAGGGGATCCTCGACCGGTCAGGAAATCCGTGGCGGATTCACGACCTTCTTCACGATGGCGTACATCGTGGTCCTCAACCCACTCATCCTCGGGACGGTGCCGGACAAAGACGGCAACTTCATTGGCGGCAGCCCCGACGGAGCCAACTACGTAGCAGTCGCGGCGGCGACAGCACTGGTTGCCGGCATACTCACGATCTTCATGGGATCGCTCGCGAAGTTCCCCATCGCGATCGCGGCAGGACTTGGACTTAATGCATTCGTGACGTTCGGCCTCGTTGGCGGCGGCCTCTTCACGTGGCCAGAAGCGATGGGCCTCATCGTCATTGAGGGTGCCATCGTGCTGTTGCTGGTGCTCACCAAGCTGCGCCTCAAGTTCCTGTACGCGGTGCCCCTGGCCCTCAAGCAGGCAATCGCAGCCGGCATCGGCCTTTTCCTCGCGTACATCGCGTTCTGGGACGCACGCCTCGTGCTCGATGACCCGAGCGGCGCCACCCCGGGCGCATTCGGTCAGGGCGGTGGCTTCAACAGCTGGCCGGCCGTGATCTTCGTCATCGGCATCTTGCTGGGCGCGATCCTCCTTGCCAAGAAGGTGAAGGGCGCCCTGCTCATCACGATTCTGGTGGGTACGGTGCTGGCGTTCATTGTGGAGGCGATCGCGAGCCTGGGATCCACCCAGACAAACCCACGCGGCTGGTCGCTCGTGGTGCCGTCCTTCGACAACCTCGAGTGGAGCATCAAGCCCGATTTCTCGCTGCTCGGCCAGTTCAGCATCACCGGCCCGTTCACCCACGGCCCAGCGATCATCACCGTCCTGCTCATCATCTTCTCGCTCCTCGTGGTGGACTTCTTCGACACCATGGGCACCATGACCGCCGTTGGCGAAGAGGCGGACCTCAACGATGAGGACGGCATCCCGGACGGCTCGCAGGCGATCCTCGTGGTCGACTCCGTTGCCGCAATGGCGGGTGGTGCGGCTTCCGTGTCCTCCAACACGTCATACATCGAGTCCGCGTCTGGCGTCGGTGACGGTGCGCGCACGGGCCTGGCGTCAGTCGTCACAGGTCTGGCGTTCCTCGTCGCTGTGTTCTTGGCACCGCTCGCGCGGATCGTGCCCTTCGAGGCCGCCACTCCGGTGCTCGTGCTCGTTGGTCTCATGATGCTGCGCTCGGCGGTCAAGATCGACTGGCAGGACTACCGCATCGCGGTTCCGGCGTTCCTGACGATGATTGCCATGCCGTTCGGCTACTCCATCGCCGCAGGCATCGGCTTGGGCTTTGTTGCCTACGTGGTGATCAACTCGTTCACCGGCAAGGTCAAGGAGATCAAGCCGCTCATGTGGGTGGCCGCAGCGGCGTTCGTGATCTACTTCGCCACGGTCGGCATCGACACGCTAATCAACTAACACGCGCAACAGGGGCGTCGTCCGGTTTCCGGGCGGCGCCCCTTCGCGTTGCCTACCCGACGCTGTGGTCACCCAACCGCCCACGTCTCCGCAGCGTCGGGCCGGCTTGGAGGGCCGCCTGGGCCGGCTGGGCTGGGCCGCCAATTTGTCGTCACGAGGGACGCAGCGCGCGATCGTCCCCCTGGAGCGCGAAAAGTGACCGTCAGAGGGGACGATGCGGCGGGCAGTCCCTCGTGACCGCGAAGGCACGCGGGCGGCGGGAGTGGCGCATAGGGTCGGGCCGCGCCCCTTCGCGTTGCCTGCCCGACGCTGTGGTCACCCAACCGCCCAAGTCGCCGCAGCGTCGGGCTGGCTCGGTAGGCCAACTGGGCCGGGCCGCCTGGACCGGGCCGCCTATTTGTCGTCACGAGGGACGCAGCGCGCGATCGTCCCCCTGGAGCGCGAAAAGTGACCGTCAGAGGGGACGATGCGGCGGGCAGTCCCTCGTGACCGCGAAGGCACGCGGGCGGTGGGGGTAGCGCAGAGGGACGATGCGGCGCGAGCGGCGCGCAAAAGGGTCGCCGCGCTCAACCACGAGGTGCGGCTGACAACAGGCGCGCGAAACGCCGCCTAGTCGCGCGCTTCTGCGGTGGTGTTGCCGCGGCGGAACTCGAGCGGCATGAGCACGCGCTCAGGCGCGCGGCCCTCGAGCAGCGCCTTCACCTCGGAGGCGAGGACGTGGCCCTTGGCGGTGCCGTCTTGCTTCATGGTGGTCACCTCGTGAGGCGCCACCCACGGCAAATCGAGTCCGTCAAAGCCCGTGACGGACAGATCTTCCGGCACCGAGAGCCCCTGCTCACGGGCGGCCAGGATGACTCCGCCGGCGAGGAGGTCGGACTGGCAGACCACGGCCGTTGGTCGCGAAGAGTGAGCGAGCGCGAGGTGCCCGGCTGCGATGCCGGCCTCTACCTCAGACGCGTTCGCTTCAACGATGACGCAGGGTTCAATTCCCGCAAGCTCAAAGGCGTCAAGGCGGTGGTGGATGGGCGTCCACGCGGCGCGGGCGGTCTCCTCGCGAGTGATGATGCGCGTTTCCGCCTCGGCGCCAAAGGGAAGGGTCACGGTGGCGATCCGATGGTGGCCCAACTCGCGCAAGTGGCTGATGAGCCGCACGGTGGCGTCGGTGTCGTCGATGTCTAGTGTGCCCGCGCCTTCTGGTGCGGGACCCTCCATGACAACCAAGGGGATGTCACGCCGGCGCGCGATCTCGAGCGCGGGCTCGTCGTGGTCGCGCACGCGCAGCACCACCACCGCGTCCATTGCGGCGGTGCTGAGCAGCGTGCGCTCTCCGGCCTCGCCAGTGGGCTGGGGGATGAGCAACACGCCAACGCCCATGGCCCCAAAATCGGCGATGAGGCTGTCGAGGATGCGCAGGTTGAGCGGGTCGCGGAAGGAGCGCGCGAATTTTTCGTGGATGACAACGCCCACGATGCCGGATTTCCCGGAGCGCAGCGCGCGTCCTTGCGGCGATGGCCCGCCGTACCCCAACTCCTCGGCCGCGCGCTCCACGCGCGCCTTGGTGTCCGCGGAGATGGGCCCGGCGCCCGAGTACGTCAGCGACACGGTGGACAGCGAGACGCCAGCGCGTGCTGCGACATCAGCCATGGTTGGCTTCTTGACTTTCGCCACGTCCCTACCCCTTTGAACTCAACGTTGGGCTAAGCGTAGTGGCAAGGCGTCGCGGCGTCGAAACGTTTGGAATTTTTCGACCATTCTTCTTACCAGGTGGTCAGGGAGTGGCCAACGTGCGCCAGAATGTACACGTGAGCGCCACCGCCTTTACCGAGCCCGATGCTGCGCGCACCTACCGCGCTCGGCTGGGCGTCTTAGCGCTCTTCTGGCTCATGGGAGTGTTCCTCGCGACTTACGTCTCGCGCATCCCCAGCGTGACCTCCTTGCTGGACGTCACCACGGGTCGGCTCGCGCTGCTCATGCTTGCTGGCGCGATGGGCGCCCTCGTTGCGCTCACCGTCACCGGTTGGGCGGTGGCGCGCTTTGGCACCAAAGCGGTGTTGTGGTGGACCTCCTTCATCTACCTCGCCGCCTTCCTCGTGGTTGCGTGGTCCACCGCGGTGGGCTCGCAGCTGTGGTTCGCCATTGGCCAGTTCTTTGTGTCCTTTGGGTTTGCGTTCACAAACGTCTCCATGAACGCGGAGGCCGCGAACGTTGAGCGCTGGATGCGCCGCGCGGTGATGCCCCACTTCCACGCCTCCTTCTCAGTGGGCATGGCGATGGGGCTCGCGGTGGGCGCGCTGCTGTCGCACCTTGGTGTGTCTCCGGCTATCCACTTCGCGGCGGTGGCGCTAGTTCTCACAGTGGTGCGGCTCATGGTCGTTCCGCTCGCCGTGGTCTTTGGAGCGCCCCACCCGGAGGGCGCTCGCGGCGGCTTTGGCGGCCCCTTCAAGACCGCGCGGGACGAGTACCGGGAGCGACGCGTTGTTCTCATCGGTCTCATCGTGTTCGCCGCCTCCACCATCGAGGGCGCGGCCGCGCAATGGTCCGCGCTGGCCGTGGTGCAGGGCTTCGACACCACGGAGGCGATGGGGGACATCGCCTACTGGGTCTTTGTGGTGGCGATGGTCACCACGCGCGGGTTTGGCGCGCACATCATTGGGCGAGTGGGCCGCGTGGTGTCGCTTCGCGTCTCAGCGGGGCTCGTCTTTGTTGGTGTGCTCATCTTCGCGTTCACCCCCGTGTTCTGGGCCGTCCCGGTGGCGATGGTGCTGTGGGGGCTTGGTGCAGGGCTCGGCGTCCCAATCGGTTTCTCCGCGGCATCGGACGAGCCCCGCAAGTCCGCGGCACGCGTTGCCGCGGTGTCCTCATTTGCCACTGTTGCGGGCCTCATCATGCCCCAGATCATCGGGCACCTTGGCGACGTCATCGAACTGCGCAAAGCCCTCACCATCGCTTGCGCCGCCGCCGTGCTGTCGTTTGTCATTGCGCGCGCCGTGCGCACGGAAGGCCCACTCTTCCGCTCCCACCAGGCACTCGCGCGAACGGTGAGTGGACCGTCGGCCATCACCGGCGACGAACTGCGCTTTGAAGAGGATGCCGATGGCAACGGCGTGCCCGACGAGTTTGACGAGCCCCGCTAACCTGGCTTCATGACCACCCTGGCCCAACTCACAACGCTGCGCGTTGGCGGCCCCGCCGCTCAGTTTCAGGAGGCGGCTAGCGAGGCGGAATTCATTGACGCGATTCGCGCGGCCGATGCCAGCGCCACGCCTTTGCTCGTGATCGGCGGCGGCTCCAACCTGCTGGTTGGCGACGAGGGTTTTGACGGCCTGGTGCTGCGGGACACTCGCTCCCAAATTCGCGTGCAGGACGACGGCATGTGTGGCGGAGTCTCCGTCACCGCCACGGCAGGGACGCCATGGGATGAGCTCGTGGCGCGCGCGGTGACGGACGGCTGGCTGGGACTTGAGGCGCTCAGCGGCATCCCCGGCTCCGTTGGCGCCGCGCCCGTGCAGAACATTGGTGCGTATGGAGCAGAGCTCGCGGAGACCTTCGCCTCGGTCCGCACGTGGGATCGCGAGCGAGGAGCGGTGCGCACCCTCATGGCCGTCGAGTTGGGATTTGGGTACCGGACGTCCGTCTTGAAGCGCTCGCTGGTAGCGCCCTATGGCCCGACGCCGCGGTACGTGGTGCTCGACATGACAGTTCAGATGCGGTTTGGCACGCGCTCGGGGCCGGTGAAGTACCAACAGCTCGCCACCGCTTTGGGTATTGAGTTGGGCGAGAGGGCACCTACGGCGGACGTTCGAGATGCGGTGCTCGCGCTGCGCGGCTCCAAAGGTATGGTGCTGGACCCTGCCGACCACGACACCTGGAGTGCCGGCTCGTTCTTCACCAATCCCGTGCTTACTGAGGAACAAGCCGCCCGGTTGCCGGAAGGCGCCCCCCAGTACGCGTGGGGCAATCAGGTGAAAACGAGCGCAGCCTGGCTGATTGAGCACGCGGGCTTTTCCAAGGGTTTTGCACTTCCGGGCTCCCGCGCGGCGCTGTCGTCAAAGCACTCGCTCGCACTCACCAACACGGGCGGTGCCACGTCCGCGGAACTGCGCGAGCTCGCGCGGCACATCCAGGTAGGGGTGAGGAACGCGTCGGGCATTTTCCTCACCCCCGAACCCCTGATTGTGGGGGCCTGACTCCGGCTAGCCGTCGGCGGCGATCGCCTGCAGGATGTCCATCCGCGACGCACGCCACGCCGGCCAGATAGCGGCCAACACGCCCGCGATTGCGGCAAGCACCGTGTAGATGACGAGCGCCACCCACGGGATCGCCACGCCGTCGAAGCCCTGGTCCTTAAGCGACAGCACCAGCGCGGAACCAAGGCCCACGCCGAGGATCATGCCCAGCACCGTGCCGAAGAGCGCCATCACCATGGATTCGATGGTGATCATGCGCCAGATCGAGGACTTCTTGAGGCCAACGGCTCGTAGCAGCCCAATCTCGCGGGTACGTTCGGTCACGGACAGCAGCAAGGTGTTGGCCACTCCCAGGAGCGCGATGAGCAGGGCGGTGAGCAAGAGCGCGGAGATGAAGCCAAGGATCATGTTGATGATCTGGTTGACGATCTGAACCAGCTCGCTCGGCTGCTGCAGAATCACTAGCGGGTAGTCATCGTGGAGCGCGTCCTCGATGACCTGCTGCGTGGCATCCACGTCTACGCCGTCGTTGAGAACCACAAGACCCTGCTGGATGGGGACCTCGCTGAACAGGTCAGTGGCCGTGCTCCAGTCCATGAAGAATCCCGGTGAGTCGTCGTCCTTATAGACACCGGTGATCTTCAGATCCTGGGTGCTTGCGTCGCCCTTGAGCGTGACGCTGTCGCCAACCTTGAGGCCAAGTGCCTGAAGGTCGGTGCCAATGAACACGCCATCGCCGATCTCGCTGAACGCGGGATCCGTGTGGAAGTTGAAGCCTTGGTCCACGGTGTCGGCATCGGCGGAACTGGCGTCAAATTCGGTGGGCGCCGTGCCGTCAGGGTCGTTGATTGTGCCCGTGGTGTCCACAAGCTCAACGTTGTTCGTTGCGAGGCGAATCACACTCTTGACGCCGTCCACTTCAGCGATCTCGTCCATCGCGGCTTGTGGCACATCACCCTGGCTGCCCACCACAATGAACTGGGCCGTGATGGCCTGGAATTCGCTGGTGATCACTGACTTGAGGGACTCGGTGAACGTGGCAGTCAGCGCGAGCAGCATCACACCGATCATGAGGGCGGCCGCCGTATTGGCGGAGCGGCGAGGCTCGCGCCTGATGTTGTTGGCGGCGAGCTTGCCATCGATGCGGAACATAGTCGTGAGCGCACCGCGCAATGCGTAGGCAAGGGGAACCAGCACTTGAGCCGCGAGCAGCGTGGTGCCGAGGATCAGCAGCACAGCTCCAACACCCACGTAAATGAACGGCTTCTCGAGCGAGGCGTAGAGGCCAACGAACACGGAGACGAGTCCCAGCAGGAACATCGCGCTGCCAACCACATTGCGCCGGCCAAGGGGCTTCTTTGACTCGGTGGCGGCCTCACGAAGCGCGGCCATGGGCGAGATGTTTGACGCGTGAATAGCAGGCACAATTGCGGCGCCCAAGGTGACGAGCAGGCCCAGCGCATAACTCCATCCCACCGCCGTAAGTGGCAGGGTCAGCGCGCCGAAGACGTCGCCGATGACCAAACCGAGCAGGCTGGTTGCGGCGAGCGCCAGGAGGTAACCGGCGATGATGCCAATTGTTGACGCGACGAGCGCAACTACCAGGGCCTCGAGCAGGATCATGCGGCGAATCTGTTTGCCCGTGGCCCCGATTGCCCGCAGCAGGCCAAACTCCCTGGTGCGCTGCGTGACGATGATGCGGAACGTGTTGACGATGATGTACGCGCCAACGAACAGCGAAATCAGCGCAAAGGCGATCGCGAAAATATTGATGTAGGACAGGATTGAATCCAGCGAGTCGCTTTGCTCGTTCGCCTTCTCCTCGCCCGTGATTGCCCTGGTGCCGTTGGGGATCACCTCGGTGATGGGGTCAATCAAGCTGGCTGGGCTCACGCCGTCGTCTGCGATGACCGCAATGGACTGGTAATTGGGTGTGTCAGCCATGGTGTGGGCTGCCGCGTCGGAGACAAACGCCAGGGTTGCGCCCTGGAGCGAGTTGTTTTCACCAAACCGGATGGTGCCAACGAGCGTGAAGTCTTTGGTCCCCAGGTCCGTAGCGATGGTGACGGTGTCGCCAATCGCATAATCAAGCTTGCTCAGGGAATCGATATCGAGAAGAATCTCGCCGTCAGATTGGAGGGCGCGGCCCTCCACGATGGTCGAATTGCTCAGGCGCGGCTCGTCCGACCAATTGAAGATCTGCGAGGGGGCGCCACCGCCACCGAATCCGGAATTGGTGCCGCTGTCTTTAGGCAGGACGGTGCCGTTGACCTGCAGGGAGCCACCCGCGACGGCCACGCCGTCGATCGCACTGACGGCAGCTACGTCCTCTGGGCTGAGGATCGCATCCGTACCTTGGAACTGGGAGTTCGGATCCGGATCGGATGCCGCGTCAGGGTCGGCTTCGACGATGACGTCTGTGCCAGCGTAAATCTCTGAGAAGAGCGCGTGGAATCCGCTCGAAAGCGAATTGGTGAACGTGAACGTTGCCGCAACCAGCGATACGCCAAGGGCCACCGCGATCGCGGTGAGAATGAGGCGCTTGGGGTTGTGTTTGACGGACTTGACTGCGAGCCGGAACATCTTGTTAGTGGCCCATCTGCTTCATGCGGTCAAGCACGCGCTCCGCGGTGGGCTCGCGCATCTCGTCCACAAAGTGGCCGTCTTCGAGGAACAGGATCCGGTCCGCGTAGGACGCCGCCGTGGGATCGTGCGTGACCATCACGATGGTTTGGCCAAACTCCTTTACCGCGCGCTTCATGAACGTCAATAGCTCGGCGCCAGACTTGGAATCCAGGTTTCCGGATGGCTCGTCGGCAAAGATGATCGCAGGGCGTGAGACAAGGGCACGGGCCACGGCCACTCGCTGCTGCTGCCCACCGGAAAGCTCGGCGGGGAGATGCTTGAGGCGATCACCAAGTCCAAGAATGGTGATGATCTCGTCGAACCACGCGGGATCCGCCTTGGTGCCCGCAATGTCGAGCGGCAGCGTGATGTTCTCGCGTGCCGTGAGCGACGGGATTAGGTTGAACGACTGGAAGACAAAGCCCAGCGTGTCGCGGCGCACCTGGGTGACCTGCGCCTCGCTGAGCGACGTGATGACGATGCCGGCGATGGTGGATTCCCCAGCGGTGAGCCGGTCAAGGCCTGCCAAGGTATGCAGCAAGGTGGACTTGCCGGAACCGGAGGGCCCCATGATTGCCGTGAATTCACCCTTGGCGATATCCACATTTACACCGTTAAGGGCGCGTACAGCGGCGTCGCCGTGCCCGTAGTCCTTGTAGCCGCCGCGCATGCTGGCGGCGATCGCGGTGGTGGGTGTTGCCGTCATTTCATTCTCCTGAGTAATCGGTGAGTTCAGTGTGGCCGATGCCGGGACGGGTTGGACATGGGGGAAGGCCCCCATTTCTTCCCCCATTTGCGTCATGGTGTGAGCCTACGTGAGGTGCATTCAGCGGTCTTCGGGTCGTTGCCACCGGAAGGTGCGCACTGCCCAAAGGGTGCCCGCGATGAACCACACGGTCAAGATGATGGCGGTAGCGCCATGCTGCCAACTCCCGGTCGCCTCCGCTGTCTCGAACTCCGCTGGCAGGAACACTGAACGCATGCCCTGCGCGAGCCACTTGAGAGGGAAGACCGAGGCCACGTGCTGAAGGAACGTGGGCACTTGCGTGTAGACGATGAACACACCGGAGATGAACTGCAAGAACAGCACCACCGGGGTGAGGATCGCAGAGCCCGCCCGCGCATTGCGCAGCGCCGAACTCATACCTATGCCCAGCGCAACCGATGCGGCCGTGCCCAACAGGAACACCCACGCGAACGTGCCCCACGCGGTCCAGGTTGTTGGCAGATTGACGCCGTAAGCGGCCACGCCAACGGCAATCAGAATCACTATCTGCACCACGGACACAAACAGCACCTGCATGAACTTTCCCGCAAAGAAGGCGGTGGGTGGCAGGGGCGTGCCATGAAGTCGCTTGAGTACGTCCGTGTCGCGATCAGAGGCGATCCCCAGCGCGAGCGACTGGAAGCCAGTGTTCATGATGCCGCTCGCAATCATGCCCGCAAGGAAGTACTGCCCAAAGCTCACGCCCTCGGTGACATCCGTACCGCCAAAGATCGCGCCAAACAGCACCAGGAGCATCACGGGGAAAGCAAAGATGAAGATCATCTGCTCGCGTGAGCGCATGAATTCCTTGATCTCTACGGCGCCGCGGTCGCGTGCCAAGAACCACCAGCCCGGCCGCTTCACTCTTCACCCCCGATGATCTGGAAGTAGACATCTTCGAGCGAGGGTTTGGTGACGCTGAGTTCCGCGATCTCACCGGTAGTCCCGGCGAGCAGTTCGCGCAACAGTGCGGTTGGCGTTGCTGTCACTTCCCGACGCTGGACGCCGTTGTCCTGCCACGTCACCACAGCGTCGGTCGCCCTTGCCCGCAGGCTCGCGGGGGTGCCGAGCGCGGTGAGTTGGCCGTCGGAGATGATCGCGATGCGGTCGGCAAGATGCTCCGCCTCGTCGAGGTAATGCGTGGTGAGAACGATCGTTGTCCCGTCCTGCCTGAGCGACTCGATGAGCCCCCAGAACTGGCGGCGCGCCTCTGGGTCAAAGCCCGTGGTTGGTTCGTCGAGGAACACCAGCTCGGGGTTGCCAACCACGGCGAGTGCCACATCGAGGCGGCGGCGCATGCCCCCAGAAAGCGTACGCGGCTTGGAGTCGGCGTGGTCGTCCAGACCCACGGCGGCGAGCAGTGCATCCGTGTCCCGCGGGGAAGGGTAGAGGCGGCCCATGTGGGTAATCGCCTCGCGAGGAGTGAGCGCAAGTTGCTCCGACGTTGTCTGCAGCATGATCCCCAGGCGCTCGCGCCACTCGCGAGTTGGGGTGGCGGGGTCTTGGCCAAGGACGCTCACGTCGCCCCCCGTGCGCTTCCTGAAACCCTCGAGAATCTCCACAGTGGTGGACTTGCCCGCGCCGTTGGGGCCCAGGAACGCGAAGACCTCCCCCTCGCGAATCTCAAGGTCAAGGCCGTTGACGGCTGCCTTGTCGCCGTAAAGCTTTTGGAGGCCGTGGGCCTCAACCGCATTGGTCATGCATCGACCGTACCGAAACGTTACGCATCGGCCAAGCATAAAAGGGATAAACGCATCGGAAATCTTCCTGTGGGGTGGTTATAGCCCGCACCCGGCCGCCCGCTTTTGGTGCCCTGCATCGATAAGGTGGCCTCCATGAAACCCGCCATTCCGCGCTCGAATCCCCAAACCGAGAGCGGCGCCGGAGCCCTTGGCTGTGTGTGGATTGTGCTGCTCGTCTCCGGTCCGCTACTGCTGCTCGCCGCACTCGGCGTCCTCGTGAAGCAGGAAGAGATTGGTCTCGCGCTCGCGCTGCTCGCTGCGGCCCTGGTTTGCGCGTTGCTGTCTGTCGCCGCGCGTCGCGTGGGCATGAGCCGTCCCAACCAACCGCTTACGGGTGCTGCGGGTCTCGAGACGCTCGCGCGCCGCTCCCGTTACCAGCTGGTTCGCGGGGGTGAATTGCCACCGCTTCACGCGCCCATGGGTTCCGCGCTATCGCTCGCCGCGCACGCCCGGCCGGTGGAGGGACTCACGCAGGGCGTCGGCCTGCTCGCGAGCGACCCCCGTGTGGTGGTGGCATGGGCGCAGAACGGCTCTGACCTGCCGGGCATCGACTTTGTGGCACCCGATGTCTCGGCCGCGTTCGAGGGCGCCTTTGGCGGGCAGTCCGTGGCACTCGACCACCCGGACCTGATCCGCGCATGGCGCGCGCGTGTGCACAACGGCGCCTCCGTGGACAGCCTCTTGGGGCCCGAGATGCGGGTGCTGCTCAATGCGCACGGTGGTTCTGGTGCCGTGATTCGTTGCGACGGCAAGTATGTTGCCGCCTTCTTTGATCCCCAGGGTGAGCAGCCGGATCTCAGCTTTGCGGTTGGGTTCGCGATGATGGCGCGCTTTGGCTTGCCGCAGCGGTTCTTGACCAAGGCCGATGGCTCTCAGGTCTACGACGCCATCACGGCTTCTCAGCGAGAGCGGACTGCGACCAAGAATGCGGCCCTGGGCCCACTCGCCACCCGCAGTCGCGTGCGCGGCACCTGGCTGGGCCTGCAGATCGCGTTCACCTTCCTCACCCTGTTTTCGGTGTCCGCTCTATTTATGGCCTTCACCGAGGACGTCTCGTCCGGGGTCATGACCACGGTGCTCGCGCTCGTGGCGCTTGGCGCGGTGGGGTTAGGCATCAGCGTCGCCGCCGATCAGCGCTTGGTGCGCCGGCAGCGACGTATCGCGGCGGAGATTCGCCGCGCTGCCGAGTCCCTCTCGCTCCGCTACACCTCGCGCGTGCCTCTCGCCGAGAGCGGCTGGTTGCGCCGGCCGTTCAGCGCGCTGCGCTCCGTCCAAGCCTCGCCGGGTGCCACCGGAACGGTGGATGGGCGAGAGTGCGGCATGGCGTATCTCGAGGGCGATGCCGGTGTTGGCAGGCTCAGCGCGCGCACCTTCACGTCTCGCTTAGTGTGGATTGACACGGGTCGGCAGTTGCCCGCGGCGGACTTTGTGCGCGAGGACTTCGCGCAACGTATGGCCTCTCTCGTCGGCGGGAGCGACGTGGACGTTGAGTCATACGAGTTCAACCGCGCCTGGCGGGTGCGCGCGGATGACGAGCGCGCGGTGCACGGGATGTTGCAGCCCGTCATGATCGCGCTATTAGTTGACGTGGCCGAGGCTGGGCTCGCCATTCACACAGACGGCACCAAAGTGGTGGTGTGGGACGACGGCCGTGCGGGTGAGGTTGATATGGCCCGCAGGCTGGATGTCGCCACTCGCTTCGCCAAGGCAATACCGGGCTTTGTGGGAGACCCGGCCACAGCGTCGGGCTAATTCACGAGGCGCTGAATGCGGGCTACGCCCTCAACAAGGTCATCGTCGCCGAGCGCGTAGCTGAGGCGCAGGAACCCGCTTGGGCCGAACGCCTCGCCCGGGACCACGGCCACCTCAGCCTCTTCGAGGATGACGGTTGCGAGGTCCGCGCTGCTGGTGATGGCGCGGCCGCGGATTTCGCGGCCGATGATTCCCTCCACCGACGGGTAGGCGTAGAACGCGCCCTTGGGGGTGGGGCACACGATGCCGTCGATCTCGCGGAGCATATTGACCATGGTGGTGCGGCGTCGGTCAAAGGCCTTGCGCATCAGGTAGACGTCTTCGAGGCCGCCCTCGAGCGCCGCGATGGCCGCGCGCTGGGAGACGTTCGCAACGTTGCTCGTGAGGTGGCTCTGGAAGTTCGCGGCGGCCTTGGTGACGTCCGAGGGGGCGATCATCCAGCCAACGCGCCAGCCCGTCATGGCGTACGTCTTCGCCACGCCGTTGACCACTATGGCCTGCTCGGCGAGGTCGGGGACGGCCTTGATGATGGGGGAGAAGATCGCGTCGTCGTAGGTGAGGTGCTCGTAGATCTCGTCGGTGATGACCCAGATGCCGTGCTCAAGGGCCCACTCGCCGATTTGCTTGGTCTGTTCCGGAGAGTAGACGGCGCCAGTGGGGTTGGACGGGCTGCAGAAGAGGAGGGCTTTGGTGCGCGGGGTGCGTGCGGCCTCGAGTTGCTCCACGGTGACGAGGTAACCCTGTTCCGCGCCCGCGAAGACCTCCACCGGTGTGCCGCCGGCGAGGGCGATGGCCTCCGGGTAGGTGGTCCAGTAGGGCGCCGGGAGGATGACCTCGTCACCTTCGTCCACGAGCGCCGCGAAGGCCTGGAACACGGCCTGCTTGCCGCCGTTGGTGACGATGACGTTTGCCGGGTCAATTTCGTAGCCCGAGTCGCGGAGGGTCTTGGCCGCGATGGCGCTCTTGAGTTCTGGGAGTCCCGTGGCCGGGGTGTAGCGGTGGTTCTTGGGGTCGCGGGTGGCTGCGGCGGCCGCCTCCACGATGAAGTCCGGGGTGGGGAAATCCGGCTCGCCAGCGCCGAATCCAATCACGGGCTTGCCGGCGGCCTTGAGCGCCTTGGCCTTGGCGTCCACTGCGAGTGTGGCGGAGGGCGCGATGGCACCAAGGCGAGCAGAAACACGGCGAGCAGGAGCAGTCATGAAGCCATTCTTCCACGCTCGGTGGGGTGTGCTGGGTGCCCTGTCCGGGTGCATTCACGCTCACGCGGGATTGATCCGGGTGCCCCGCCCGCCCGGCCCGCCGACCCGCGCCCATTCACGCTCACGGGGGACTGATCCGGGTGCCCTGCCCGCCCGGCACGCCGACCCGCGCCCATTTACGCTCAAGGGGGACTGAGCCGGCGTGAGTCCCCCTGGGGCGTGAATTTTCACCGTCCAGGGGGATCGAGCACAGGGCACGTTCACGTTCGCGGCGTTTGTGTCGGGCCTCATCCCGCCCCGGTGCCCGCCCACGCAACTGACGTAGCCCGGCGCCCGCGTCCCCAGGTCGCGCTCCGCGGTGCACTGTCCACAGTTCCGCGCTCCCGTTCCACGTCCACCACGTTTACACGCCACGGTTAACCCATGTATCCCACCGAGGCGCTCGCCGCGCTTGGCGGCTCCGGGCGCACCCGCCAGTTGCTCGCGCAAGGCTGCACGCCCTACGCGATTCGGCTGGCGGTCACTGACGGCACTGTGGTGCGCGTCTCGCGCGGCGCGTACATGCTCCCTGACGCGCCGCCTGAGAGGCAGCAGGCGATCAAGCTCGGCGCCGCCATCACGTGCGTGTCGGCGCTTGCGAGCTTGGGTCTGCCGGTTCCGCGGACTCCGCACGCGGCCCATCTAGCAGTGCCGCGCAACTTCAACTTGGGCGCCCGCACGCGGGCGCCCGTCCAGCTGCACTATCAAAATGAACGGCCCCTGCCCGGGTCTGTAGTTTCGGTAGCCGCGGCGCTGGATTGCGCGGGCGCGTGCCTCGACGAGGAGTGGCACCTCGCCGCGGTGGATGCCGCACTCCACGGAGGTCTCATCACACTCGGCGACGTCATGAAATTCACGCGGACATCCAAGGAACGGCGTGATTTCCTGCTCTGTTATGCGGATGCGCGCGCGCAAGCACCCGGCGAGACCATAGTTCGCCTGCGACTTGTGAAGGCGGGATTCTTGGTCACACCGCAGGCGTACATCGAGGGTGCAGGACATGTGGACATGGAAGTCGAGCACCTGCTGATCGTGCAGGTGGATGGCTACGGTCCGCACCGCGACAAGGGCTCGTTTGTCCGCGACCGTCAGGGTGCCCGCGCCGCGATCAGAGCCGGGCGGCCGCAATTGAGTTATGCGGCGTCCGAGGTTCTCAATCACTACTCCGCAGACGTGGTGGGCGAGGTTCGCGATGCACTCCGCGAGTGGCGAACGCGAGACCCGGCGCGCATACGTCCCTCTGGGCGGCAAATACTTCGCATCACAAGGGACTAACTCGCGCTTGGTCCCTCTGGAGCGTGAAACACTGGGCTCCGCACTGACCTCAGCACTGGGCTCCGCACTGGGGCCAAGACCGGGTTCGCGCGGCGAACCGAAACCACGTACACTGGCAAGTCGGCGATTGACAAACGTCATGATGGCTCGCGCCCGCGTGAGCCAGGCGAATGTCATGAACTTCGGGGCCAATCCCCGGAGGGCAGTGGCGCAATTGGTAGCGCATCGGTCTCCAAAACCGACGGTTGTGGGTTCGAGTCCCGCCTGCCCTGCTCGGCGCAGGCCACCGCCTGCGGCACGTAACAAGCAAAGGATGTTCGGTGAGCGACACTGCCGTGACTGATTCAGGAGAGAAGGGCCCGCGCAAGAACGAGCGCGAGCGCCGCAACATCTTCAGTCGCTTCGCCCTGTTCTGGCGACAGGTGGTCGCGGAACTGAAGAAGGTCGTCACTCCCTCGCGCGAAGAGACCATCCAGTACATCTGGATCGTCCTCGGCTTCGTTGGCGTGATGATGCTGATTGTGTTCGTGCTGGATTTTGTGTTCGGCTACGCCGCGAACTGGGTTTTCGGCGGCTGACGCCGCCTACGTAAGGAGAAATGCGTGTCTGAAGAGAACGCCGACGGCGTGGTCACCGATGTGACCGACGCTGCCGTTGTCCCCGAATCTGCCGTTGTGCCCGACGCTGTGGCTGAGATCGAAACAGTCGTCGCCGAGTCTGATGTCGCCAACGACGAGCCCGCCGACGACGAACCCGCCGCTCCGGAGGCAGAGCCTGCAGCACCCGAAACAGAGTCCGCAACCGACCCAGCCGAGGAATTCCTCGCCGAGTTGCGCGCCCGCGAAGGCGACTGGTTTGTGGTGCACTCCTACAGCGGCCACGAGAAGCGCGTCAAGCAGGCGATCGAGCACCGCATCGAGTCCCTCCACATGGAGGACTACATCTTCCAGGTGGAAGTCACCATGGAGCAGGTCACGGAGATCAAGGGCGGCCAGCGCAAGCAGATCACGCGCGTCCGGATGCCCGGCTACGTGCTCGTGCGCATGTACCTGACGGACGAGTCTTGGGGTGCGGTGCGCAACACGCCCGGCGTCACCGGCTTCGTTGGCCACGCCCACCAGCCCGTGCCGCTCACCCTCGACGAGGTTGTCTCCATGCTGGCCCCGCCGCAGGCTCAGGCCGCCGCTATTGGCGAGGACGCAACGGCAGGCGCCAAGCCCGTCGAAATCGACTTCCAGGTTGGCGAAGCGATCACCGTCATCGACGGCCCGTTTGCAACGCTCCCAGGCACCATTTCCGAGATCTCGGTGGAGTCCCAGAAGCTCCACGTGCTCGTGTCAATCTTCGGCCGGGAAACCCCGGTCGAGCTGTCGTTCAATCAAGTAACCAAGATCTAACGACAGCAACCATGCGGCTGCCAGCCGCAAAAGCTAACAAAAGGACCCAAGAATGGCACCCCCTAAGAAGAAGGTTGCCGGCCTGATCAAGCTCCAGATCCAGGCTGGTTTGGCGAACCCCGCCCCGCCCGTAGGCCCAGCACTCGGCCAGCACGGCGTCAACATCATGGAGTTCTGCAAGGCGTACAACGCGGCGACCGAGTCGCAGCGTGGCAACGTGATCCCCGTGGAGATCACGGTCTACGAAGACCGTTCCTTCACGTTCATCACCAAGACCCCGCCTGCCGCAGAGCTCATCAAGAAGGCCGCTGGAGTGGCCAAGGGCTCAGGCGTTCCTCACACGCAGAAGGTCGGTTCGCTGACTGAAGCACAGGTTCGTGAGATCGCTGCCCAGAAGATGGAAGACCTCAACGCCAACGACATCGATGCTGCGGCAAAGATCATTGCTGGCACTGCCCGTTCCATGGGCATCACGGTCTCCTAAAGCAAACCAAGAAAGTTAGTGGATGGGTCGCGCTGACCCACAGCCCACGACTGCAAACGAAAGAGAAGCAGATGACTAAGCGCTCCAAGGCTTACAACGACGCAGCACAGCTCGTTGACCGCAACACGCTTTACTCGCCGCTCGAGGCAGTCCGCCTCGCGCAGAAGACGTCCTCCAAGAAGACCGACTCGACCATCGACGTTGTCTTCAAGCTTGGCGTTGACCCCCGTCACGCGGACCAGATGGTCCGTTCCACCGTCATCCTCCCGCACGGCACCGGCAAGACCGCAAGGGTCCTGGTCTTCGCCAACGGCGAGAAGGCTGACGCTGCTCGCGAGGCGGGCGCCGACATCGTCGGCGGCGACGAGCTCATCGACGAGGTGGCCGGCGGCCGCCAGGACTTCGACGCCGTGGTCGCGACCCCGGACCTCATGGGCAAGGTTGGCCGTCTTGGCCGCGTGCTCGGTCCGCGTGGCCTCATGCCCAACCCCAAGACGGGCACCGTGACGATGGATGTGGCGAAGGCCGTGTCCGACATCAAGGGCGGCAAGATCGAGTTCCGCGTTGACAAGCACGCCAACCTGCACACCGTGCTTGGCAAGGCGTCGTTCGGCGACGAGAAGCTGCTCGACAACTACCGCGCCGTCCTGGACGAGGTACTTCGCTCCAAGCCCGCCTCCTCAAAGGGCCGCTACATCGTGAAGACCTCGATCTCCGCAACGACCGGCCCCGGCATCGGCGTGGACGCGCTCGCCAAGGGTGACGCGTAACGCTCGGTAACCATTAGCGAAGGCCCGGCCAGTCCTAGTGACAGGCCGGGCCTTTTGCATGCCCGACGCCGTGGCTGGCATCGGTTTGCTCCGCACCCAAACCTCGGGTACCCTTGACGAGCCCAAGACCGCCGGTCGTCGGGCCTGGATTAGTCCAGGTGCGGCCGAAGTTCCGTGAAAGTCGGAAGTCCTGCGTAGGTGAACCGAAATGCCCAGCTGGCAACAGCGTCGGGCCAACGGCCTCGCCTGCGCGAGGCCTTTTCTGTTTTCCGGGACGGGCGGTGGTCACGTTCCAGGAAGGAAAATTATGGCGACGCCAGACAAGGTGGCCACGGTCAAGGAGCTCGCGGATAACTTCCGCGCAGCCAATGCCGTGCTGATCACCGAGTACCGCGGCCTGTCCGTGCCGCAGCTTGCAAAGCTGCGCGGACAACTGCGTGGTACCGCGACCTACTCGGTCGCGAAGAACACTCTGACGGCGCTCGCGGCCAAGGATGCCGGCGTGGATGGTCTTGACGACCTCTTCGTTGGTCCCACGGCCATTGCATTCGTCACCGGTGACCCGGTGGAGGCTGCAAAGGGTCTTAAGGCTTTTGCCAAGGAGAACGACAAGCTCGTCATCAAGGGCGGCGTTCTCGAAGGCAAGGTGATCTCTACTGAAGAGGTCATGAAGCTCGCAGATCTCGAGTCCCGCGAGGTTCTGCTCGCCAAGGCTGCAGGCGCTATGAAGGCGTCTCTCTTTGGTGCTGCGTACCTGTTCCAAGCACCGCTCTCGAAGGCCGTGCGCACCATTGACGCCCTGCGTGACAAGCAGGAGACCGCGGCGTAAAGCCGCACCCCCTACCAACTGCATTCACGCAGGCAACTAGTAAAGGAATCAACATGGCTAAGCTCACCACCGAGCAGCTCATCGACCAGTTCAAGGAGCTTTCGCTCATCGAGCTGTCCGACTTCGTCAAGGCGTTTGAGGAGACCTTCGAGGTCACCGCCGCCGCTCCGGTTGGCGTTGCCGCCGCGGCCCCCGCCGCCGCTGCCGCCGCGGAAGAGGTCGAGGAGAAGGACTCGTTCGACGTCGTTCTCGCCGCCGTTGGCGACAAGAAGATCCAGGTCATCAAGGAGGTCCGTGCCCTCACGAACCTCGGTCTTGGCGAGGCCAAGGCCCTCGTCGACGAGGCACCCAAGACGGTCCTCGAAGGCGCCAAGAAGGAAGACGCAGAGAAGGCCAAGGAGGTCCTCGAGGCCGCCGGCGCCACGGTCGAGCTCAAGTAGTCTCGCCCCATCTGGCTTGAAGGCCGGGTCGCTCCGAAGGGGGCGGCCCGGCCTTTTGCATCTCCGGCCCCACGTGGGGTGAGGCTTGTCGCGGCGCCCGCCACCGCGTCGGGCCCCCTTTTGGTTGGGCGTGGGAGCTGGGTGTTTGCCCGGGGAGCCGCCGGTTGCGTGAACCAAGTACCTCGCCCGTCCCTCTGGGCCGTGAAAATTCTTGCTCCAGGGGGATTGGCGCGGGTTACGTCCCTCTTGGCGGTGAAGCCCGCGGCGAGGCCCGGGGTGCGCGGGAGCCTGGAGCCCGCCCGCGCGCGGCCGTGGGGACGACGCTTGGGCTCGGTTTTGCACAGCCCCTACCCTCGTGCGGCGCCTGGGTGTACCGTGGTCACGCAGGACAGCGACGGGGGAGTGAGTGGCTGATCGGCGTGGCAACTGGACGAAGAAGTCTGGGACTGGACAATAGTCCGCCGCCCGAGTAGCATTGGGATTTGCGCTGTCTATTGCCCTGCCCTCAAATGCCTACCACGCGCGCGTCCGCCTGACGGCGGTGCCCTTGGATCCGGTGGAGCCGTGGCTTTGACTCGTGTCACGCACGAACAAAGGGAAGGACCCCCCTTGGCTGCCTCGCGCACCGCTACTGCAATTGATAACCGCACCGCATCGAACCGCGTTTCCTTCGCGCAGATCGCGGAACCTATTGAGGTTCCGAATCTGATCGGTCTTCAGACCGAGAGTTTCGATTGGCTTCTGGGCAACGCCGCATGGCAAGCCCGCGTCGCCGCCGCCAAGAAGGCTGGCCGCAATGACGTTCCCGAGGTCGCCGGTCTGACAGAGATCTTCGAAGAGATCTCGCCGATCGAAGACTTCAATCAGACGATGTCCCTTGGCTTCTCTGACCCGTACTTCGAAGAGCCTCGCCACACTCCTGACGAGTGCAAGGAAAAGGACTTCACCTACGCCGCACAGCTGTTCGTGACTGCAGAGTTCATGAACAACACCACGGGCGAGATCAAATCGCAGACGGTGTTCATGGGCGACTTCCCGCTCATGACGGACCGTGGAACCTTCATCATCAACGGCACCGAGCGCGTCGTTGTGTCGCAGCTCGTGCGTTCGCCCGGCGTCTACTTTGAGCGCATCGCAGACAAGACGAGCGACAAGGACATCTTCACCGCGAAGGTCATCCCAAGCCGCGGCGCCTGGCTCGAGTTCGAGATCGACAAGCGCGACGCCGTTGGCGTCCGTGTTGACCGCAAGCGCAAGCAGTCCGTGACGCTGTTCCTCAAGGCACTCGGCATGACTGATGACGAGATCGCAACCGAGTTCAAGGACTTCCCGTCCGTGCTCGAGACGCTCGCCAAGGACACCGTCCACGGTCACGACGAGGCACTCGTTGACCTCTACCGCAAGCTCCGTCCGGGCGAACCGCCAACGGTCGAGGCTGGCCAGAACCTGCTCGACAACTTCTACTTCAACCCCAAGCGCTACGACCTCGCGAAGGTCGGCCGCTTCAAGTTGAACAAGAAGCTTGGCGTTGGCAAGGAACTTGGCGACTCGGTGCTTGGCCTCGACGACATCGTCGCGACCATCAAGTACATCGCCGCCGCGCACGCCGGCCACACGAGCCTCGGTGCCGCCATCGGCGACGTCCGCGTGGAGATCGACGACATCGACCACTTCGGCAACCGTCGCATCCGCGCGGTTGGTGAGCTCATCCAGAACCAGATCCGCACGGGTCTTTCCCGCATGGAGCGCGTTGTTCGCGAGCGCATGACGACGCAGGACGTTGAGGCCATCACGCCTCAGACGCTCATCAACACGCGTCCCGTGGTTGCCGCGATCCGCGAGTTCTTCGGCACGTCGCAGCTCTCGCAGTTCATGGACCAGAACAACCCCCTTGCCGGTCTGACGCACAAGCGTCGCCTCAGCGCGCTGGGCCCAGGTGGCCTTTCGCGTGACCGCGCAGGCATGGAGGTGCGTGACGTTCACAGCTCGCACTACGGACGCATGTGCCCCATCGAAACGCCTGAAGGCCCCAACATCGGCCTCATTGGTTCGCTCGCGTCGTTCGGTCGCATCAACCCGCTCGGCTTCGTCGAGACCCCGTACCGCAAGGTCGTCAAGGGCAAGGTCACAGACCAGGTCGACTACCTCACGGCAGACGACGAGGACCACTTCGTCATCGCGCAGGCGATTGCCGGACTGAAGACCGACGGCACGTTCGTCGACCCCCGCGTCCTTGTCCGGTTCCGCGGCGGCGACCCCCAGTTCGTGCCCGCAGAGGCCGTGGACTACATGGACGTTTCGCCGCGCCAGATGGTGTCGGTTGCTACGGCCCTGATCCCGTTCCTTGAGCACGACGATGCCAACCGTGCCCTCATGGGTGCCAACATGCAGCGTCAAGCCGTTCCGCTTGTCCGCTCTGAGGCGCCGCTCGTCGGTACCGGCATGGAGCGTCGGGCAGCCATCGACGCGGGTGACGTTGTCATCGCCAGCAAGGCTGGCGTGGTTACCGAGGTCTCGTCTGACCTCGTGACCGTTGCCAACGACGACGGCACCACCGGCTCCTACCGCATCGCCAAGTTCGAGCGCTCCAACCAGGGCACGAGCTACAACCAGCGCGTTGTCGTTGACGAGGGCGCTCGCGTCGAGGTGGGCTCGGTAATTGCCGACGGCCCCGCCACCGACAACGGTGACCTTGCGCTCGGCAAGAACCTCCTCGTGGCGTTCATGTGCTGGGAAGGCCACAACTACGAGGACGCGATCATCCTGTCGCAGCGCCTGGTGCAGGACGACACCCTCTCTTCGATTCACATCGAGGAGCACGAGGTTGACGCCCGCGACACCAAGCTGGGTCCGGAGGAAATCACTCGCGACATCCCCAACGCCTCCGAGGAGGTGCTTGCCGATCTCGACGAGCGCGGCATCATCCGCATCGGTGCCGAGGTTCGCGCAGGAGACATCCTGGTTGGCAAGGTCACGCCCAAGGGCGAGACCGAGCTCACCCCGGAGGAGCGCCTGTTGCGCGCCATCTTTGGCGAGAAGGCCCGCGAGGTTCGCGACACGTCCCTCAAGGTTCCTCACGGCGAGTCCGGCACGGTCATCGGCGTGCGCCAGTTCACCGAGGAGGACGGCGACGACCTCCCCGCTGGCGTAAACCAGCTGGTCCGTGTCTACATCGCCCAGCGACGCAAGATCCAGGAAGGCGACAAGCTCGCCGGCCGCCACGGCAACAAGGGCGTCATCTCGACGATCCTGCCCGTGGAGGACATGCCGTTCCTCGCGGACGGCACCCCGGTGGACGTCATCCTCAACCCGCTAGGTGTTCCCGGCCGCATGAACGTTGGCCAGGTGCTTGAGACCCACACGGGTTGGGTTGCCAAGAACGGCTGGGATGCGTCCGACGCTAAGGGCGAGTGGGTGAAGCAGCTCCCCAAGGGCGCGGTTAAGTCTGAGCCCGGTACGCCTGTTGCCACTCCCGTCTTTGACGGCCTGAGCGAAGGGGTGCTTGAGGGCCTGCGTGCTCACACGAACCCCAACCGCGACGGCGACCACTTGGTGGGTCCTGACGGCAAGGCACAGCTCTTCGACGGCCGCTCCGGTGAGCCGTTCCCTGAGCCGGTTGCCATTGGCTACAAGTACATCTTGAAGCTCCACCACCTCGTGGATGACAAGATTCACGCTCGCTCCACGGGTCCGTACTCCATGATCACTCAGCAGCCGCTCGGTGGTAAGGCGCAGTTCGGCGGACAGCGATTCGGTGAGATGGAGGTGTGGGCCCTTGAGGCATACGGCGCTGCCTATGCGCTGCAGGAGCTCCTCACCATCAAGTCCGACGACGTCCCCGGCCGCGTCAAGGTCTACGAGGCCATCGTGAAGGGTCAGAACATTCCGGACCCGGGTCTTCCCGAGTCGTTCCGTGTGCTGATGAAGGAAATGCAGTCGCTATGCCTGAACGTCGAGGTGCTCGGCGTTGATGGTCATGTCATCGACATGCGTGAGACGGAAGAGGACGCCTACCAGGCGGCCGAATCGCTCGGCATCTCCTTGTCCAGCCGCCCCGATGCCTCGAGCGTCGACGAAATCTGACATAGAACTTAAGAAGAGGAATTCCTAAGAATGCTTGACGTCAACGAGTTCGGCGAACTGCGCATCGGCCTTGCGACCGCGGAGGAGATCCGCGAATGGTCGCACGGCGAAGTGAAGAAGCCTGAGACGATCAATTACCGCACCCTCAAGCCGGAAAAGGATGGCTTGTTCTGCGAGAAGATCTTTGGTCCCACGCGGGACTGGGAGTGCGGCTGCGGCAAGTACAAGCGCGTCCGCTATCGCGGCATCATCTGTGAGCGCTGTGGCGTTGAAGTGACCCGTTCCAAGGTGCGCCGTGAGCGCATGGGTCACATCGAGCTCGCCGCTCCCGTCACCCACATCTGGTACTTCAAGGGCGTCCCGTCGCGTCTTGGCTACCTCCTCGACCTGGCGCCAAAGGACCTCGAAAAGGTCATCTACTTTGCCGCCTACATGGTCACCGAGGTGGACATTGACGGGCGTCACGAGGACCTTCCTCAGCTCCGCAACGAGCTCGAGGTGGAGAAGAAGCGCATCGCCAACCAGCGCGACGTTGAGATCAACGCTCGCGCCGAGAAGCTCGAGAAGGACGTTGCCGAGCTTGAGGCGGAGGGCGCAAAGGCCGACGTCAAGCGCAAGGTCAAGGACGGCGCGGAGCGCGAGATGGCAAACATCCGCAAGCGCGCCGACGGCGAGATCGAGCGCTTGGACCAGGTCTTTGACCGCTTCGCAAACCTCAAGGTTCAGGACCTCGAGGGTGACGAGCTGCTGTACCGCGAGCTTGCTCGCCGTTACGGTTCCTACTTCAAGGGCTCCATGGGCGCCGAGGCGATTCAGAAGCGCCTCCAGACCTTTGACCTCGAGGCAGAAGCTGAGCACCTCCGCGAGATCATCGCGACTGGCCGCGGCCAGCGCAAGATCCGCGCCCTCAAGCGCCTCAAGGTGGTCAACGCCTTCCTGACCACCACCAACAGCCCCGTTGGAATGGTGCTTGACGCCGTTCCGGTCATCCCGCCGGACCTGCGCCCCATGGTGCAGCTCGATGGTGGCCGCTTCGCAACGAGCGACCTCAACGACCTCTACCGTCGCGTCATCAACCGCAACAACCGCCTGAAGCGTCTGCTGGACCTCGGTGCTCCCGAGATCATCGTGAACAACGAGAAGCGCATGCTGCAGGAGGCCGTTGACGCACTGTTCGACAACGGTCGTCGCGGTCGTCCCGTCACCGGTCCTGGCAACCGTCCCCTCAAGTCCATCTCGGACATGCTCAAGGGCAAGCAGGGTCGTTTCCGTCAGAACCTGCTCGGCAAGCGCGTGGACTACTCGGGCCGTTCGGTCATCGTGGTTGGTCCTCAGCTCAAGCTGCACCAGTGTGGTCTGCCAAAGCAGATGGCACTCGAGCTGTTCAAGCCGTTCGTCATGAAGCGACTCGTTGAACTCAACCACGCGCAGAACATCAAGTCTGCAAAGCGCATGGTCGAGCGCAGCCGTCCCGAGGTGTGGGACGTCCTCGAAGAGGTCATCACGGAGCACCCGGTGCTGCTTAACCGCGCACCAACCCTGCACCGTCTTGGCATCCAGGCGTTCGAGCCCCAGCTGGTTGAGGGCAAGGCCATTCACCTGCACCCGCTCGTGTGTGGCGCCTTCAACGCCGACTTCGACGGCGACCAGATGGCAGTCCACTTGCCGCTCAGCGCGGAGGCGCAGGCCGAGGCCCGCATCCTCATGCTCTCGAGCAACAACATCCTGAAGCCGTCGGACGGCCGTCCGGTGACCATGCCTTCGCAGGACATGATCATTGGTCTGTACCACCTGACGCTGCTCATGGAAGGCGCCAAGGGCGAAGGCCTTGCGTTCACGTCGGAAGCGGAGGCCATCATGGCCCTCGATGCCGGACTGATTACGCTCGGAACCACCATCCGACTCCGCGTCGACGGCGAAACTGTGCCCCCCGTCGGGCATGAACTGCCAGCCGGCCACGTGGAAGGCCAGCCGTTCCTGCTGGAAACCACGCTTGGCCGCTCGCTGTTCAATGGCTTGCTGCCTGTCACGTACCCGTACGTCAACCGCAACGTGGACAAGAAGGTGCTTGGCGACATCGTCAACACCCTTGCCGAGCGTTACCCCAAGGTTGAGGTTGCGGCGTCACTCGATGCTCTGAAGGAAGCTGGCTTCCACTGGGCAACGCGTTCCGGCGTGACCATCGCGATCACGGACGTGGCGACGCCTCCTAACAAGCAGGAGATCCTCGACCGCTACGAGATTCAGGCCGCCAAGGTGCAGGACCAGTACGACACCGGTCTCATCACGGACGACGAGCGCCGTCAGGAGCTCATCGAGATCTGGACCCAGGCAACCAACGAAGTTGACCGCGCGATGCGTGACAACTTCCCCGAGCACAACACGGTTCAGACCATGGTGGGCTCCGGTGCACGTGGTAACTGGATGCAGGTGCGTCAGATCGCCGGTATGCGTGGCCTGGTGGCAAACCCCAAGGGTGAGATCATCCCGCGGCCCATCAAGTCCAACTACCGCGAGGGCCTGTCAGTTCTCGAGTACTTCATCGCCACCCACGGTGCCCGCAAGGGTCTCGCGGACACGGCGCTGCGTACCGCTGACTCCGGCTACCTCACGCGTCGTCTTGTCGACGTCTCGCAGGATGTCATCGTGCGTGAGGCGGACTGTGGCACGGATCGCGGACTCACGATGCCCATCGTGGAGGCCGGCACCACCACCGAGCACGAGCGGGTGGCGACGTCGGTCTTCGCCCGTAACCTGGCGTCGGACGTGAAAGACGCCAAGGGCAACGTGATCGCCAAGGCCGGCATCGACTTGGGTGACGTCATCATTGACGCGCTCATCGCCGAGGGCGTGACCGAGGTCAAGGTGCGTTCCGTACTTACGTGTGAGTCTGCGGTTGGCACGTGTGCCAAGTGCTACGGCCGCTCGCTGGCCACCCGTGAACTCGTCGACATCGGTGAGGCCGTTGGCATCATCGCGGCGCAGTCCATCGGTGAGCCCGGCACGCAGTTGACGATGCGTACGTTCCACACCGGTGGTGTGGCGTCCGCTGAGGACATCACGCAGGGTCTGCCACGTATCCAAGAGCTCTTCGAGGCCCGCACCCCCAAGGGTGAGGCGCCTATCTCCGAGGTCACTGGTGTGCTCAAGGTTGATGACTCCGAGGCGACCCGTCGCCTGGTGGTCACGCCTGACAACGGCGACGATGTCATCGAGTACCCCGTCACCAAGCGTGCGCGCCTCATCGTTCAGGACGGCGAGCACGTGGAGGTGGGCCAGCAGCTCGTAGCCGGTGCCGTTGATCCCAAGAACGTGCTGCGCATCCTCGGCCCGCGTGCCACCCAGAAGCACCTGGTGGACGAGGTTCAGCAGGTGTACCGCTCGCAGGGTGTGGAAATCCACGACAAGCACATCGAGGTCATCGTGCGGCAGATGCTGCGTCGCGTGACCGTGCTGGACTCTGGCGACACCTCTCTGCTTCCTGGTGAGCTTGCGGAGCGCTCGCGCTTCGAAGAGGCAAACCGCGCAACGGTCACCGCTGGCGGCAAGCCCGCGTCGGCCCGTCCGGAGCTCATGGGTATCACGAAGGCGTCGCTCGCGACCGAGTCGTGGCTCTCCGCGGCCTCCTTCCAGGAGACCACTCGCGTCCTCACCGAGGCTGCCATGTCGGGTCGCTCAGACTCGCTGCTCGGCCTCAAGGAGAACGTCATCATCGGAAAGCTCATCCCCGCTGGAACCGGTCTCGCGAACTACCGCACCGCGACGATCGAGCCCACCGAGGAGGCCAAGGCCAACCTCTTCCCAACGTTTGGGTACGAGGAGTGGGACGGTCAGTTCTTCTCTGAGGGCACCGGCCAAGCCGTGCGCCTCGAGGAGTTCGACTTCCCGCGCGACTAAACCTCGCAATAGCAAAAGCCCGGCCCCCAAGTCTTGGGGTGCCGGGCCTTTGCTGTGTCCCGCGGCCGCCGCGCTTTCGCGGCCCAGGGGGACGAGCGTCGGACCGGTCCCTCCAGGCGGTGAAAATTCACCGCCCAGGGGGACGCACGCCAGCACCACCTCACCAACCAGCCCGCGTTGCGAGAGCGCCCCTGCCCGGCTTGCCACCCCGGCTCGCAACCCCACCTCCCCGCCTCGGCCGCCGCGTTTTCGCGGCCCAGGGGGACGAACGTCGGACCGGTCCCTCCTGGCGGTGAAAATTCACCGCCCAGGGGGACGCGCGCCAGCACCACCTCACCAACCACCCCACCCCACCCCACCCCCGCCGCCTGCCACCTCACCAACCGGCCCGACGCTAGGGTTTACCCATGCCCGCACGCACAGTTTCCGTCCCCGTGCGGTGGGGGGACCTAGACGCGTACGGCCACGTCAACAACGTGGCGATCATGGGCCTCCTCGAACAGGCGCGCGTGCAGGCGTTCTGGGCGCCGGGAGCCCCTGTGCTACCGCCGCTCGCTGCCGGCTCACCCGTGCAAGTAGTAGTGGCCGACGCTCACGTCAGTTACCGCCGCGCCATCAGTTACGTGCAGGCCGTGGATGTGGCGGTGACGGTCCCGCGCGTGGGCGGCGCGAGCTTTGTGATTGGCTACGAAATTGTGGTTGACGGAGTCTCTGCCGTGACCGCCACCACCACGCTCGCCTTGATCGATGTGGCCACGTCGCGCCCGTTGCGGCTCAATGCGGGTCAGCGTCAGCGCCTGTCAGAATTCACCCCATAGACCCCTGCCCAAGCCATGCCGTAGGATGGGTGGGCCGGAAAACCCCGGTGAGCCAACGTCGGGCGTGTTAGCACGCCCACTCTGCTTTGACGTTAAGGCGCGTCGCGGGTATCGTTGATACTCGTGCCCGCGCCGTCGGGCTCTTGCGCGCGCCTCTCGGGTGCGCCACAACCAAGGTGCGACACGCCCGGGCGCGGGGGTCGGGCCACGCAATAGTTTTTGAAACAAACACGAACACGGAGACGTAGTGCCTACGATTCAGCAACTGGTCAGGAAGGGTCGCCACCCCAAGGCGTCCAAGACCAAGACACCCGCCCTTCAGGGCAGCCCGCAGCGCCGTGGCGTGTGCACTCGCGTGTACACGACTACGCCTAAGAAGCCCAACTCGGCGCTTCGCAAGGTTGCTCGTGTGCGCCTGTCCCACGGCGTGGAGGTCACGGCCTACATCCCAGGTGAGGGCCACAACCTGCAGGAGCACTCGATTGTGCTTGTGCGTGGCGGTCGTGTGAAGGACCTCCCCGGTGTGCGTTACAAGATCGTGCGCGGCTCGCTTGACACTCAGGGTGTCAAGAACCGCAAGCAGGCTCGTAGCCGCTACGGCGCGAAGAGGGAGAAGAAGTAATGCCTCGCAAGGGACCGGCGCCAAAGCGTCCGATCATCATTGACCCGGTGTTTAACGCGCCCGTAGTCACCCAGCTCATCAACAAGGTGCTGCTCGACGGCAAGCGTTCCGTGGCTGAAGCCATCGTGTACGGCGCCCTTGAGGGTGTTGGAGAGAAGTCCGGTCAGGACCCCGTCGTTGTGCTCAAGCGTGCGCTCGACAACATCCGCCCGGCACTCGAGGTCAAGAGCCGCCGTGTTGGTGGCGCCACCTACCAGGTGCCCGTGGACGTTCGCCCCGTGCGCGCCACGACTCTCGCCCTTCGCTGGCTCGTCGACTTCTCGCGCAAGCGTCGTGAGAAGACCATGACCGAGCGCCTTATGAACGAAATCCTCGACGCATCCAACGGCCTCGGTGCCGCTGTGAAGCGTCGTGAGGACATGCACAAGATGGCCGAGTCGAACAAGGCCTTCGCGCACTACCGCTGGTAATCGCGCGGCCGTGTTCGACGGAACCGCACAACTTTAGGAGAACCCCCCGTGGCACAGGACGTGCTGACGGACCTCACGAAGGTCCGCAACATTGGCATCATGGCTCACATCGATGCTGGCAAGACCACTACTACTGAGCGCATCCTGTTCTACACGGGCGTCAACTACAAGATCGGCGAAACGCACGACGGCGCTTCGACCACCGACTGGATGGAGCAGGAGCAGGAGCGCGGCATCACCATCACGTCGGCCGCGACGAAGTGCTCCTGGAACGGCTTCGACATCAACATCATCGACACCCCCGGGCACGTCGACTTCACCGTCGAGGTGGAGCGGTCCCTCCGGGTGCTCGACGGTGCCGTCGCCGTCTACGAC